>Ga0268266_10000130_pt1 | contig 147912 bp, 142 predicted proteins | sample KBSS13metaG_FD_190356 | JGI IMG/M metagenome (GOLD analysis project Ga0268266, IMG submission 190356) | Switchgrass rhizosphere microbial communities from Kellogg Biological Station, Michigan, USA - KBS S1-3 metaG (SPAdes) (version 2) | ecosystem: Host-associated > Plants > Roots >...
TATCGGTCAATGGCGCCAGCGCCATCATCCGCGTGGGCGGCTCCACAATCGCAACCAATGGCTCGGCGACCGGAATTGCCGGTGGCGGCACGATCTCGAGCTATGGCGACAACCGGACCGTCGGCAACTCCTTCCCGGCGGCGTTCACGCCTCCGGTCCTGACAACGAACTAACGCTTCGGCGAGCCGATGCGGTCCCGGCGACAACCGGGACCGCATCGATCCCCTTCTCCGGAGGAACGATCCAGCCCGCAGTAAATGGAGAAGTCGGTGGTCGCTCGGCGAAGTGCCGATCTGTGATCCCCACAGATGTCGCCCATCGGATTTCCGGAGCCGGCAGGCGAACATCGACGTGCATAAGTTTCTCACTAATGCCGTGCCTAATAGGGTAGTCACATCCGGAGAGACAGTATTTGCAGGGTTTTCGTCCGGAGCGAGCCCCCTCTTCAGGTTGAATATTTCAGCGCTGCGGCCCGAAATGCCCCTTGAGCGTGGGCCTTTTGTTGGTCGTGACCAGCATTTCGAGCGTCAACGGATGGAGCGGCGTCGAGAATTGGCAGCCGATCCTGCCATCGTCGGCCCAGGCGACGCGGCTGTTCTGCGGCTCGAGGCCGGGCAGCTTCAGCCAGACCGTCGCGCCGGGCTCGAGCACGAGGTGGGTTTCCGCCATGAATCCGTCGGTGGAAAGATCGCGCACTTCGGCGTCGACGATGGTCGCGCCGGGCTCGCGCAGGCGCGCGGCCAGATTGACGATGCGCCGTTCGGAGCTTCGGCCCTCGGGCACGGGTAGGATCGCCAGTTGCGCCTTGCTCACGGATAAGATCCTGAAACCATTGCGGGGGCCTTTTGCCCGTCAATGGCTAAACAAGCCTTAAAGGCGATTTGCGGGATATGCTGGATCGAAGCCGGCGGGCACACGTTCAGGCAGGATTGGTGGCGTTTTGTGGAGCGGTCGTGCGGGCGAAAATGTGGATTGCAGCGGCGCTGATCACGCTCGCGGGATGTACAGTGCAAGATGAGCAGGCAGGCGCGCCAAGCAATACGGCGCAGCCGGATGCCGGGGCAGAGCTGCGCGCGGCGGCGACCGATCCCCGACTCGTCCGTTTCTACGAAGCGCGCGGCTGGCGAGCCGCGTGGACGCCGCAGACGGAAGCGGACCTGGTGCGCGCAATCGGCGGCGCGGACCAGCACGGCCTCGACAAGGGCGCATTCCTCGGGCCGATCCAGCAACGCGGCTCCGCCGGCGCGCACGATGCCGCTCTCAGCCTTTCCGCGCTGATCTATGCCGAGGCGCTGGCGCGTGGGCGCACCGACCCCGCGCGCATTCGCCAAATCTATACCGTGCCACGCCCGAGCCCCGATCTCGGCGCCGACCTCTCCGGCGCGCTCGAACGCGGCCAGGTCGCCGCCTGGCTCGCCGGCCTCGCTCCACAGGACGAGGATTATCGGGCGCTGTCGCAGGCCTATGTCGAGGCGAGCCGCCAGGTTGCGCAAACCCAGGGCGGCCCGCCCGCCAGCCTGCTCGAGCGCGCCCGGACGCTCGCCGTCAACCTCGAGCGACGGCGCTGGCTCGAGCGCACGCCGCCGGCGACGCGGATCGACGTGAATACCGGCGCGGCGATGCTGACCTATTGGCGGGACGGCCGCGCCGCCGACAGCCGACGCGTCGTCGTCGGCGAGCCCGGCCGCGAGACGCCGGAGCTCGGCTCGCCGCTCTACCGGCTGGTCGCCAACCCGACCTGGACGGTGCCGCGCTCGATCGAAAGCGAGGTCGACAGCCCGGCGGCCATGCGGCGGCACCATATGGAAAGGCGCGACGGCTGGATCGTCCAGCAATCGGGGCCGTTCAACTCGCTCGGCCTGGTCAAGTTCGACATGCAGAACGACCAGCAGATCTACCTGCACGACACCCCCGCAAAGGCACTCTTCTCGCGGCCAGAGCGCCACGCCAGCCATGGCTGCGTGCGCGTGTCCGACGCACTCGGCTTCGCCGCAATGATCGCCGAGGACCAAGGCGTGCTCGACGCGTGGAACCGCGCCCGCGCCACCGGCGAGGAAAGCTTCGTTCCATTGCCACATTCGATCCCGGTCCGCCTGTTCTACCAGACGGCCTATGTCGAGAACGGCCGGGTGGTCATCGTTCCGGACGCTTATGGCTGGGACGAGGACGTCGCCGAGGCGCTCGGCCTGCCGCGCCGGGAGCGCCGCCCCGCGCCGCCGCCCGCGAGGGACCTCGGCCCCTGAGGTCACGCCGCGTTCGGCTGAAAGCTGGCGCAGTCGCAGCATTGCCCGCTCCCCGTCGGTGGTGCACCATTCGCCGGTGAGTCGGAGGCGCGCCACGATCCGCGGTCTTGCCGCTTTTTCCATTGGGCTGCTCGCCGGCGCCGCGCCGCCTGAGCCCGCGCCGCGATCCGGCACGACCGGGCAGGAGATCGTGGTCCGCGCCAGGACCGATGAAGAGGTCGACCGATTCGTTCATGCGCTCACCCAGGCCCAGCGCGGGCGGCAGATCGCTCGCTGGAACGATCCGATCTGCCCAAAAGTGATCGGGCTCGAGCCGGCCAATGCCGCGTTCGTGATCGCGCGGATCGGCGCCGTCGCCCGGACGGTCGGCATTCGCGTCGCCCAGGGGCGCTGTCGTGGCAATATCGTGATCGTGGTAGCCGGCGATTCGGATGATTTCACCGCGGCGCTGCTCAGGCGCTACCCGCGGCTGTTTCGCGGACCGCGCGCAAATCTGGCGACGCCGGACGAGGTTGCGCGCCTGCTTCGGCCGCGCCCTGTCCGCTGGTTCGCCGCCAGCGTCGTCGGCAATGCCGACGGAGCGCCGATCACCGACGGCGTCAATCGGATCAGCTCCGGCTCCCGCTTGTCCGAGCCGACGGTGGAAAATTCCACCCTGGCCTTCATCATCGTCGACGCCAACAAGCTGCAGGGACTCGTCTGGCGCCAGCTCGCCGAATATCTGGCGCTGGTCGCCCTGGCGCGCCCGGCGATGGACGCCTCCTATGACAGCACCACCTTGCTCTCGATCTTCCAGCTGCGCGATGCGGGCGGCCAGGGCCCGCGTCAGTTGACGCCATGGGACCGCAGCCTGCTTCGCGGCCTCTACCGGAGCAATGCGAGGCTCAGCGCGGCGCGGCAACGCGCGTCCATCGCCGCGCAGATGGAGCAGGAAGCCGCCCGGCCGGACGCGGAATAAGCACACCGCCGCCGCTTGCCCGTATTGCCGGAATAGTGCACCACGCGCCCATTCCTCATCCCAGGTTCCAGGGGGTTCCACGCACATGATCCGCAGCTTCGCAGCGCTTTCGCTTCTGCTCGCCTCATCCACCGCGCTTGCCGCGCCGGCACGACCGGCACGCGACGCCGCCGCCTGGGACGTCAACGCGCCGCCGGGCGCGGCCTTGCGGCAGGTGCCGCTCAACGTCAGCGAAGGCACCTGGATGAACGTCGACGTCAGCCCGGACGGGCGCACGATCGCCTTCGACCTGCTCGGCGACATCTATACCATGCCGATCGCCGGCGGCCGCCCGACCCGGATCACGTCCGGCCTCGCCTTTGACATGCAGCCCCGCTTCTCGCCGGACGGCCGCCTGCTCGCCTTCACCTCGGATCGGGCCGGCGGCGACAATATCTGGGTGATGAACACGGACGGGACCGGGGCGCGCCAGATCACGCGCGAAACCTTCCGCCTGCTGAACGCGCCGACCTGGAGCCGCGACGGCCAGTATATCGCCGCGCGCAAGCATTTCACCACGCAACGCTCGCTCGGCACCGGCGAGATCTGGCTCTACCATGTCAGCGGCGTCGGCGACGGCGTCGCCCTGGTCGAGCGGCCCAACCCGCAATTCCAGAAGGAATTGGGCGAGCCGGCATTCTCCGCCGATGGCCGGGCGATCTTCTTCAGCCGGAACACCACCCCGGGCAACATCTTCGAATATGCCCAGGATGCGAATCAGGAAGTGTTCGCGATCGAGCGCTACGACATGGCGACCGGCGAGCGCACCAAGATCGCCGGCGGCCCCGGCGGCGCGGTGAGGCCGACCCCTTCTCCGGATGGGAACTGGCTTGCCTACGTCCACCGCACCGGCGGCCACAGCCATCTCTTCGTCAAGAATCTGCGCTCGGGGGAGGTGCGGCAGGTCTATGCCGACCTCGACCAGGACCTGCAGGAGACCTGGGCGGTGCACGGCGTCTATCCCGACATGAGCTGGACGCCCGACAGCAACAGCATCGTGTTCTGGGCCGGCGGCAAGATCAGGCGGGTCAATCGCGACGGATCGGGCGGCGCGGAAATACCGTTCCAGGTCAATGACACGCGAGTCGTCATCGATCCGCCGCGCCCGATGAACCCGGTCGCGCCGCCAACGATCAGCACGCGCATGCCGCGCTTCGCAAGCGTCTCGCCCGACGGCAGGCAGGTCGTCTTCGAGACGCTCGGGCGCCTCTACATTCGCGACGTCGCCGGCAGCGCAGCCCCGCGCCTTCTCACCGCCCAGGATGGCGACTTCCAGCTTTTCCCGTCCTGGTCACGCGACGGCCGCTCGATCGTCTTCGTCTCGTGGAACGACCAGAGGCTCGGCGAAATCCGCGCCATATCGCCCGACGGCAGCGGCATGCGGACGGTGACCCAGCAGCCCGGCCATTATCGCCGGCCGCGTTTCTCGCCGGACGGCGCGACCATCGTCTATGAATCGAGCGGCAGTCAGGGCCTCACCTCGAACCGCTGGTCGGGCGAGACCGGAATCTTCCGCGTGGCCGCCGCCGGGGGGCCGTCGACCCGCATCCTGGCCGACGGATCGAACCCACAGTTCGGAGCCGATTCGAGCCGCCTCTTCGTCGAAGTCAGCGAGGAGCAGAAGAACAAGCTGATCAGCGTCGATCTCTTCGGCGGCAACCGCCGGGTCCACGCCCAGGGCGAGATGGTCAATCAATATGAGCTTTCGCCGGACGGCCGCACCCTGATCTTCCGAGAGAATTACAATCTGTTCGCCACCCCCTTCTACGGCGGCGCACGTACACTCGACGTCAGCGCGCGCGGCACCGGCCTGCCGGTGACCCGGGTCACCACCAATGGCGCCACCTATCCGAGCTGGTCGACCAATGGCCGGCTGGCGTGGAGCCTCGGTCCGAACCTCTACAGCGCCGCTGCCTCGGATCTCGTCCGCAGCGCTCCGGGCGGCACCGCCTATGCGCCGCCGACCTCCGGCACCTCGCTGTCGATGACCGTCCCCGCGGACATGCCCACCGGCCTGCTCGCCTTGGTCGGCGCGCGCGTGGTCACCATGGCCAATGCCGAGGGGGGAATCATCGACGACGGCGTCATCCTGATCGACGGCAACCGCATCCGCGCTGTGGGGCCGCGCGCTTCTTTGACCATTCCCGCCGGCGCGCGAACCGTCGACGTCACCGGCAAGACGATCATCCCCGGCCTGATCGACGGCCATGCCCATGGGCCGCAGGGCGAGGACGACATCATCCCGCAGCAGAATTGGTCGGCAATGTCGCACCTTGCCCTGGGCATAACCACCGTCCACGATCCATCGAGCACCGCCAGCGAGATCTTCCCGGCTGCGGAGATGCAGCGCGCCGGCATGCTGCTCGCCCCACGCACCTTCTCGTCAGGCGAGATCGTCTACGGCGCGCGCTCGCCGAGCCGTTACGCCTTGATCGATTCCTATGACGACGCGCTCGGCCATGTCCGCCGGCTGGTCGCGCAGGGCGCTCATTCGATCAAGAATTACAACCAGCCGCGGCGCAACCAGCGCCAGCAGGTCGTCGCCGCCGGCCGAGCCGAGAATGTCCTGATCGTGCCCGAGGGCGGATCGCTCTTCCAGATGGACATCACTCTCATCCAGGACGGCAACTCGACCATCGAGCACAATATCCCGCAGCGGCGCTTCTACGAGGACGTGCTGAGTCTGTGGTCCCAGACCAGGGTCGGCAACAATCCGACCCTGCTCGTTTCCTATGGCGGGCTTGCCGGCGATCCATATTGGACGCAGGCAACCCAGGTCTGGAACCATCCCCTGCTGACACGCCATACGCCGCCGGCCGAGCTGGCGGCGCGGGTGCGCGCAGTGACCGCCCCGGCCGACCAGTTCGCCGACCAGTATAGCGCCGCCGAATCGCACCAGCTGACCCAGCGCGGCGTGCGCATCGCGATCGGCGGGCACGGCCAGCAGCCGGGCATCGGCGACCATTGGGAGCTGTGGAGCCACGTCCGCGGCGGGGCCTCGCCGATCGAGGCGTTGCGCCACGGCACGGTCGATCCGGCGAACATGTACGGCTTCTCCGACATCGGCTCGCTGGAGCCGGGCAAGCTGGCCGATCTGGTCATCCTCGACGCCGACCCGACCCAGGACATCCGCAACACTGACCATATCCACCAGGTGATGCTGAACGGCCGCCTCTATGACGCCGCCACCCTCAACGAGACCGTCACCGGCACCCGCCAGCGCCAGCCCTATTTCTGGGAGCAGGACGGCGGCGCCGGCACGCCGACGATCACCACCGGGAGGGAAGAGGATTAGGTCCATGTCCGTCCTCTCCCCTTGTGGGAGAGGTGTTAAGCCCGCCCAGGATCATGCTCACCACTTGGTAAACTTTTCCGGGTAGAAATACGGTATCCGGGACAGGGGACGAAGATGGCGGCAGCGCACGCGCGCAGGCTTTGCGGTGAGATGATCGAGCGTGCCGAGAAGAGGACCGTCGATCAACGCTCCGAGGCGCGCCATGAAAACCTGGTCGATTGCAGCACGCTCTTCTTCCGGGGCGGCGTGCATCTGGTGCCGGTGGTCAACATCTCGACCCGCGGCGCGATGATCGTCTGCGGACTCGAGCCGCGGATCGGCGAGAGCGTGATCATCCGCTTCGAGGGGTGCAGCCCGATCTACGCCTCAGTGAAATGGGTGCGGAACGGACGCGTCGGCCTCGGCTTCGGAACGGAGCTGACCATCGGCTGAGGCGGGTCATTGCCTGTTCGCAAGCAGCTCATTGCCTGCGAATACCGCATGTTAGCGATAACAGTTCAGTAAGGCTTCTCTGTCAGCTTCCCGATCGGGAGGCACAAATCATGGCGACTCAGGCTCGGCACGTCGATCCACGATCGGAGCCGCGCTTTGCCGGCCTGGTCGAAAACGCCCTCCTGACATTTCGCGGGGCCGACTATTCCGTCCCCGTGATCGACATTTCGAGCCGCGGCACGCAGGTCGAAAGCGACATCCTCCCCCGCCTCGGCGAGAGCGTCCTGATCCGCTTCGAAGGATGCAGCCCGATCTACGCATTCGTCCGCTGGAACCGCGAGGGGCGCCTCGGCCTCAACTTCGGATGCGAGCTGGTCCTCGGCCTGACCCAGTAAGCGCAGCCTGCCCGGCGCGCGTCCGCCGGCCCACCGATTTGCATCGCCTCGTCCCGATGTTAGTCCGCTGCCATGTCTGGATCCCGGATCGTCCTCGCGGCTGCCCTGGCGTCGCTCCTCGCAAACCCGGCCGCCGCGCAGGAGAACGGCCCACCCGGCTGGCGCATGCATTGGGCAAATGAATATTGCACCCTGGTCCGCCCGCAGGACCAGGACGCGCCTTTCACGCTCGCCTTCCGTACGCTGCCGGGCAGCGACGACCTGAGCATATTCCTGGCGCGAGGGAGCGAAATCCTGCCCGCTGGAGCCGGCACCGTCACTCTCGCCCCCTCGGGCCGGTCGTTCGCCTTCTCTATCGGCCACGACTATCGGACGAATGGAACGAGGCTTCCTTTGCTCGGTAGGTTGCCGGGCGACTTCTGGGATGTGCTTGCCGGCTCGGATCAGATTCAGATCCGGATTGGGCCCGATGTCGTCGCCCAGCTCCATTTGACCGGCACCTCGGCCGCAATTGGGGCGATTCGCCGATGCGTCTCCGATGCGCTCCGCGAATGGGGCATCGACGAATCGGCGATGTCCGCGCTTCGGCGGCGTCCGGTGAGCACCAACGCCAATGGGATCGATTCTCACGATTATCCCCACGAGGCCGTGCGGCAAAACATCCAGGGACGGGTGGTCATGCGCATCCTGGTCAGCGCCGAGGGCCGGGCGACCGCATGCACGCCCGTCGCGACCAGCCGCTCGCCCATGATCGACGACGCCGCCTGTCGCGCGGTCCTGAACCGCGCCCGCTTCGTCCCCGCGCTTGACGCCGGCGGCCAGCCGACGGCCGCGCAAATCATCACGTGGATGGTTTTCTTCATGCCCGATTGAGAATGGACGAGCCAGGCCTCGGCTTCAATTTCGGAGGCGAGCTGGTCCTCGGCCTGAGCCAGTGAATGCGCCCCGAGTCCAGTGGAGCGCGGCCCGGAATCCCGGCTTCCCTTGATCACGCGCCGCCACGCGGCTTATGAGCGCGCGGGGGCTGCGACAGAAGGAAGTTCCATGCGTCTCACCACAGCCCTTGCCGGCCTCGCCGCCGCGGGCCTCGCCACGATGAGCGTCGCGCAGGACGCCCAGCCTCCGGCGGAAACCACGAACCCGCCCCCCGCGCAGCCGGCCGAAGCACGCCCCGGCCTCTCCGGTCTCGAAGACACGGTCAGCCAGCTCCGCGACGAGCCCGCTCCGGACGCCCAGCCTCCGGCCGAAACGCCAGCCCCGGCCGTCCAGCCGCCTGCTGAAGCCCCAGCGGCACCGGCGGCGGAGCCGCCCGCGGCGGCACCGCCCGCGCCGGCGCCGCGTCCGCGCAGGCTCATCCCACGCGCGCAGCAGGCGGAAGAGGATCAGGCGGCCCTGGAGACTGCCGTGCAGCGCGGCCGGCTGCTCGGGGCGATCGCCCGCGCCGGCCAGATCGGCACCCAGGACATGCTGTCCCACGTCTCCAGCCCCGACGGCGCCGGCATTTCCGGCTGGATCGCAGTGCCTGAGGCCAATGCCGTCACCGTCGTCTTCTACGCAGCGGCGGCGAACGGGACGCCGCCGACGTCGGTCTACCGGGTCAGCATCGTCGGCGGCCGGGTGACCGGGCGCGAGACATTCCTGACCGGCACCCGGCCGCCGCTCGGGACGCACGAGGCGCGCATGGCGGCGGCCCGCGCCGCCACCGACGCACTCGACAATCATCCCTGCGGCGGCGACGATTTCAACGTTTTCGTGGTGCCGCCGGCCGCGCCCGACGCGCCGATCGACGTCTACCAATTCACGCCGCAGACCGGCCGTGGCGCATTCCCGCTCGGCGGCCATTTCAAGTCGACCATCGCCCCCGACGGCAGCGTCGTCGCCTCGAGCGCCATGTCCACCACCTGCGCCAACCTCGCGGTCCCCGAGACGGCCGCCGGCCAGGAGCCGCACCCGCTGACCGTCACCGACGAAGCGCACCCGCTGCCGACCGAGCTCCACGTCTTCCTGTCGATCTGGACGCGGCATCCCCTGGTCGTCGCGGCCGGCGAGCCGCGCCGCCTGTTCGCGGTGACCGGCGATGGAATCACGCCGGTCCGCTGAACGACCCGAACGCCAAAATTCGCAAGAACGATCAAGCGTTTCGTCGAAAAGGGGCTTGCGCGAATCGCATTCAGCCGGAACGGCTGCGGTGGGGACATCACGGAAAGCGGCGCTGACCTTGCGCGCGCCCGCTGGGGAAAGGTTTTTCATGGCAAAGACTCGTTATGCGCTGATTTCGGCGCTTTTTCTCGTCGGCACCGCGCCGCTGATCGCCCAGGCCGGGCAAGGCAGCGGCGCAGCGGCGCGACCCTCACCGGCATCGCGTTTCGGCACCTTCGGCGTCGATCTCACCGCCCGCGATCCCGCGATCAAGCCCGGCGACGATTTCTGGCGCTACGCCAACAACAACTGGTTCGCGCAGAATCCAATTCCGGCCGACCGCACCGGCTGGGGCGTCGGGGCCCAACTCAGCGAGGATGTCGAAGCGCAGCTGCGCGCGATCGTCGAAACCGCCAATCGCGGCACCGATCCGATCAGCCGCCAGGTCGCCGCCATGTATGCGAGCTGGATGGACGAGGCCGGCATCGAGGCGCGCGGCGCGGCCGTGTTGCGGCCCTATCTCGACCGGATCGCCGCCGCCCAGACCCGCGACGACCTGATCCGCCTGTTCGCCCTGCCGGGCTGGCCGTCGCCGATCGGCGTCGGCATCACGCCCAATCCGGGCGACCCGACCCGTTATGTCGCCGGCACTGTCCAGGGCGGCCTCGGCATGCCCAATCGCGATTATTATCTGCGCGAGGGCGCCCAGTTCGATGCTTATCGCGCCGCTTACCGCAATTATGTCGTCACGATGCAGCGGCTGGCCGGCATCGCCGATCCGGAGGCCAAGGCCGACGCGATCATCGCGCTGGAGCGCCGCATCGCCGAGGCGCATTGGGCGCCGGAACGCAGCCGCGACGTCACCCAGTCGATCAACCCGATGACCCCGGCCCAGCTGCAGGCGCTGGCGCCGCAGTTCAACTGGCCGCTGCTGTTGCAGACCCAGGGGCTCGGCAACGTGCCGACGATCATCGTTCGCCAGACCACGGCCATCCAGGCCGAGGGCCAGCTGTTCGAATCCGTGCCGCTGCAGACCTGGAAGGACTGGATGGCATACCAGTTCATCCGCAATTACGCGCAATATCTGCCCCGCGCCTTCGACGAGGCGAATTTCGAATTCTACTCGCGCACCCTGCGCGGTGTGCCGCAGCAGCGCGACCGCTGGAAGCGCGGCCTCGGCGTGCTCGACGGCGCGCTCGGCGAAGCGGTCGGCAGGATCTATGTCGAGCGCCATTTCCCCGACACGAGCCGCCGCCAGATGACCGAGCTGGTCGGCGACCTTCGTGCCGCGCTCGCCGATCGCCTTCGGCAGAATGCGTGGATGGACGATGCGACCCGCACCGCCGCGCTCGCCAAGCTCGACGCCTTCGATCCGCGGATCGGCAATCCCGTCCACTGGATCGATTATTCGTCACTGCGGGTCGATCCCCAGGATCTGCTCGGCAATATGGTCCGCGCCGCCGAGTTCCAGCAGAACCTGCAGCTCTCCCGACTTCCCCACCCGGTCGACCGGACCCTGTGGGCAATGACGCCGCAGACGATCAACGCCTATTACAGCCCGCTCACCAACCAGATCACCTTCCCGGCCGCGATCCTGCAGCCGCCCTTCTTCAGCTCCTCGGCGGATCCGGCGGTCAATTACGGCGCGATCGGCGCGGTGATCGGCCACGAGATCGGCCACGGCTTCGACGACAATGGCCGCCGCTTCGCACCCGACGGGCGGCTGCGCGACTGGTGGTCGCCGCAATCCGCCGAGCGCTTCACGGCGCTGACCACCCGCCTCGGCGCGCAGTACAGCGCGTTCGAGACGGCCGGCCAGCACGTCAATGGTTCGCTGACCATGGGCGAGAATATCGGCGATCTCGGTGGGCTCGAAATGGCCTATGCCGCCTATCAGCGCTACCAGGCGCGGCATGGCCGGGCGCGGGTGATTGACGGCCTGACCGGCGACCAGCGCTTCTTCCTCGCCTACGCCCAGGCATGGCGCAACAATGTTCGCGAGGGCGCGCTGCGCCAGCAGGTGCTGACCGATCCGCACAGCCCGCCCGAATTCCGGGTCAATGGCGTCGTGCGCAACGTCGACGCATGGTACGCGGCCTTCGACATCAAGCCGGGCGACCGGCTCTATCTGCCGCCCGAGCAGCGCGTCCACATCTGGTGACATTGCGAAAAGGGGCCGGAGACCGGCCCCTTTTCCGCTTTTGGCCAACGCCAATCCAAGGACATCCACGATGAAGAAGCATCTCTTCCCGCTTGCTACCGCCCTTCTGCTCGCCGGCACCGCGCCGGTTCTCGCCCAGACCTCCACCGCCAGCAGGCCGGCCGCACCGGCCGCCGCGGCGGCAGCGCGTCCCCAATATGGCAACTTCGGCGTCGACCTCGATGGACGCGACCTTTCGGTCCGGCCCGGCGACGATTTCTGGGCCCATGCCAATCAGGGCTTCATGCGCGCCCATCCGATCCCCGCCGACCGTACCAGTTATGGCCTCGGCGACGTGCTGTCCGAGCAGATCGAGCTCCAGCTCCGGGACATCGTCGAGCATCCAAGCGGCGATGCGGCATCGCGCCAGGTCGCCGATTTCTACGCAAGCTGGATGGACGAAGCGGGCATCGAGGCGCGCGGCACCGCGCCGCTGCGGCCCTATCTCGACCGGATCGCCGCGGTCCGCGACAAGGCCGGCCTGATCGCCCTGTTCGCCGCCCCCGGATTCGCCTCGCCGATCGGGCTCGGCGTGCTTCCCGACCCGGCCGATCCTACCCATTATGTCGCCACCGCCAACCAGGCTGGGCTCGGCATGCCGGGCCGCGATTATTATCTGCGCGAGGGCGCGGATTATGACCGCTACCGCGCCGCCTATCGCAATTATCTGGTCACCCTGCAGCGGCTCGCCGGCATGGCCGATGCCGAGGCGCGGGCCGACCGGGTGATCGCACTCGAGCATCGCATGGCCGAGTCGCAATGGACGCCGGAGCGCCAGCGCGACGTCACCCAGGTGATCAACCCGATGAACCGGACGCAGCTCGCTTCCTTCACCCCGAATCTGGACTGGGGCGTCTTCCTCGCTGGCGCCGGCCTTGGCGACCAGCAAAAGGTGGTGATCGGCGAGACCACCGCGATCCAGGCCGCGGCGGCGATGATCGACGAGGTACCGCTCGACACCTGGAAGGATTATCTGACCCTCCATTTCCTCGACAATTTCGCCCAGTTCCTGCCGCGCGCCTTCGATCAGGCGAAATTCGATTTCCGCAGCCACACGCTGCGCGGCGTCGAAACGCTGAAGGCGCGCTGGAAACGCGGTCTCGACGTGGTCAATAGCGGGTTCGGCGAGGCAGTCGGCCGGCTTTACGTCGAGCGCCACTTCCCGGCCGAAAGCCGGCGGCAGATGACCGAGCTGGTCGCCAATCTGCGCGCGGCGCTCGGCGAGCGGCTCCAGCAGAACCAGTGGATGGACGCGGCGACCCGGACGCAGGCCTTGGCCAAGCTGGACAGCTTCGATCCAAGGCTCGGCAGCCCGGTCCGCTTCATCGATTATGCGCCGATCCGGATCGACCGGAACGACGTGCTCGGCAACGCCTTTCGCGCCGGCGAATTCGCCTGGACCATCCAGGTCGAGCGGATGAGCCGGCCGGTCGACCGCAGCCTGTGGGACATGAACGCGCAGGAGATCAACGCCTATTACAACCCGCTGATGAACCAGATCACCTTCCCGGCCGCGATCCTGCAGCCGCCATATTTCGATCCCAATGCGGATCCGGCGGTGAATTACGGCGCGATCGGCGCGGTGATCGGCCACGAGATCGGACACGGCTTCGACGACGAGGGCCGCCATTTCGACGCCCAGGGCCGCATCCGCGACTGGTGGAGCGCCGAGTCCGCGCGGCGCTTCACCGAGCGCACCCGCGCGCTCGGCGCGCAATATAGCGCGTTCGAGCCGCTGCCCGGTCTGCACGTCAACGGCGAGCTGACCATGGGCGAGAATATCGGTGATCTCGGCGGCCTCGAAATGGCCTATGCCGCCTATCATCGCTACACCGCCGCCCATGGCGAACCGGCGGAGATCGACGGCCTGACCGGCGACCAGCGCTTCTTCCTCGCTTACGCCCAGGCCTGGCGGGATTATTGGCGCGAGGGCCTGCTGCGCGAGGTCGTGCTGACCAACCCACACCCGCCGAGCATGTACCGGGTCAACGGAGTCGTGCGCAATGTCGACGCCTGGTACCGGGCGTTCAACATCCAGCCCGGCGATCGGCTTTATCTGCCGCCCGAGCAGCGGGTGCATATCTGGTGAAAAACAGATCCTCCCCTGCTTTTCAGGGGAGGATCTTCTTATTGCGCCGGATGGCTCAGCAGCGCCGATAGCGTCCAGCCGCCCTCGCCATGGCCGCTGCCGTGGACCGCGTCGTCGAGATACCAGCGGCCGCCGATGCGGACGAACAGGAAGCGGGTCGTATCCGGCGCGCCCGAGTTCCGCCAGCTTGCGGTCACGATGCGGCTGTTGCGGCCGGCGTCTGCCTGCGTGACCGCGACGTCGGAGAGTTCCCAGTCCTGGGCGTTGATCCACCAGTCGAAATCGATCGAGCCGACCTCGTCGGGGTGGCGGCGCTGCCACGCATTGTAAGTCGCGAACAGGGCGGCGAGACGCGGCGAATAGGCCCTGACCGGCTCCGGTGGGACAGGATCGGTGCCGCGGCGATAGCCGGCGAAGCGCTGCGCCACGAAGGCGCGGGGATCGTCCACGCCGCGCGCCTGCACCGCGGCTCGATGGGCCGGCGCGGCCGCGGCCGCCGACGGAACCGCCAGCATGGCCGAGGCCAGCAGAATCAGAAACAGCTTCGCCATGCGCGCCTCCCCCAACAAAATCATGATCCGCTTCAGGCGAAGCGGATCATGACGTCAATCGGCATCCGCGCGCGGCCGAATGCAATTGCAGACCGCGACGCGGCTCAGGAAGAGGAGCTCTCTTCCTCTTCCTCGAAGGTCACCGCGACGTCGCCATTGGCCGACAGCCGCACCTGGTCGCCTTCGACATCGGCGACCAGGCCGAGCGAGATATAATGATGATGGCCCTCGTGGCTGCCCTCGCCGCTGTCGGCCTTGGTCAGCTTGATGCGGTCGCCATCGACATGGTCGACGGTGCCGACATGGACGCCGTCCGCGCCGATGACTTCCATATGCTCGCGAATCGCTTCCTTGCCCGCCATGTTGGTTCTCCTGGTTGAAATCATGCTGTCTGAACCGCCTTGAGCAACGGCTGTTCCGCCACACTGGCGAGATAGGCGTGGAGCGCGGCCACGACCTGCGCGCCGTCGCCGACCGAGGCCGCGACGCGCTTGACCGACCCGGCTCTAACGTCGCCGACCGCGAATACGCCTCGCCGGCTCGTCTCGAGCGGGAAACGGTCCGCGCCGGCGTCGGCGCCGGTGCACACAAAGCCGCGCGCATCGACCATCAGGCCGGAAGCGGTGAGCCAGTCGGTGTTGGGCTCGGCGCCGATGAACGAGAAGAGCTGGGTGATCGGGCGGCGAGTCTCGGCACCCGAGGCGAGATCGCGCCAGGCGATCGCGGAAAGCTGCCGGTCCGCGCCCTCCAGCCTCACGATCTCGGCGCCGACCACGACATCGACATTGGCCAGCTGCTCGATCCGCTCGACCAGATAGGCCGACATGGTCGCGGCGAGCGGCTTGCGCACGATCAAGGTCACGTGCCTCGCCTGCCCGGCGACGAACACCAATGCCTGCCCGGCCGAATTGCCGCCGCCGACCAGGGCGACATCCTCGCCGGCGCAGAGCTGACCCTCCATGGGCGAGGCCCAGTAATGGACCGAGGCCCCTTCATAATCCTCGAGCCCCTCGACCGCGAGCCGGCGATAGCGGGCACCGGTGGCGATCACCGCGGCGCGGGCCTGGACGCGCTCGCCATTGGCCAGGGTGAGCCGCAGCGGATCGTTGCCGCATTCGAGCTTCAGCGCCTCGTCGGGGATCGCCATCTCGACGCCGAATTTCTGCGCCTGGCTATAGGCCCGGCCCATCAGGGCCATGCCTGAAATGCCGGTGGGAAAGCCGAGATAATTCTCTATCCGGCTGGACGCGCCGGCCTGGCCTCCGAACGAGCGGCAATCCAGCGCCAGCACCGAAAGGCCTTCGGATCCCGCATAGACGGCAGTGGCGAGGCCCGACGGCCCGGCGCCGATGACGACCACGTCGAAGACCTTGTCCGGATCGATCGGCCCGACCAGGCCGATGCAGCGGGCCAGCGTATTTTCGTCCGGATTACGCAGCAGTTGGCCGCCCGGGCAAAGCACGATCGGCAATTCTTCGGCCTCGACCTCGAACCGCTCGATCAGGGTCAGCGCGCAGGTGTCGTTTTCGGGGCTCAGCAATTGAAAGGGATGGCCGTTGCGGCGCAGGAAATTGGCGAGCCGCAGCACGTCCGGCTGTTCGGCATGGCCGACGATCACCGGGCCGCCGCCGCCGCTCTCGATCAGGCCGACGCGCCGCAGGATCAGTGCCCGCATGATCCTCTCGCCAAGCTCGGCCTCGGCGACGAGCAGGGCGCGCAGCCGCTCGGGCGGGATAACCACTGCATCGACCTCGGTCAGCGCTTCGGCCTCGACCAAAGAGGGGCGGCCCGACAATTGGGCGAGCTCACCCATGAAGCTGCCCTTCTTGTGGGTGACGATCGGGATGGTCTCGCGTTCATGGCGCTGGCGCACCTCGACCTCGCCGGACAGGAAGAGGGTCAGGCCGTGCCCGGCCTCGCCGACCCGCGCCAGCATCTCACCCTTCGCATAATGGCGGGGCTCGCCGAAACGGCGCAGCCGCGCGACCTCGGCATCGGTCAGCGTCGGGAACATCTGGGCGCCGCGGGTGGCGATGATCGTCTGCTGGGCGGGCGCGTCCATCGATGGCTGATCGATGCTGTCGGCGTCGACCGGGGAGGAAGCATGGGGCGTGATGATGTCGGTCATTGCGAGTCGCCTTCTGGTCCCATGAAGATAGTCGTGTCGCCTATACTTTGTTCAAGGGTGTCGATCGAGAAAGGAACGAACCAGCGCGACCGTCGCCCTGGGATTCTCCTCCATGATCCAATGGCCCGAATCGGGCACAAGCGCGCCCTCGACGTCGTCGGCAACAACCCGCATGATCTCCGCCATCTGCGTGCCGAAACTGTGATCGCCGCCGAGTGCGAGCACCGGCATGCGCAGCTTGCCCCGCGACAGGAATGCGCGGTTGTCGATCACATCCTGATCGAAGGCATGGAATTGCTCGAAGCCGGAATGCATGGCCCCCGGCCGGGCGTAGAGACGTGCATAATGGCGGCGCGACGCTTCGGTGAATCGCGCCGGAGTGGCCGAGAATTCGTTCCAGAAGCGATCGAGATAGATGCGCTCGCGCCCGGCCACCAGCCGCTCCATGTCGGGCCCTCGGAAGCGGAAATGCCAAAGCAGGGGCTGCTGCAGGATCTGCTCCCACGGCCCGATTCCGGGAAGCGGCGCATCGATCAGCACGAATCGGGTCACCCGCGCTGGATATTGCGCGGCGAAGGCATAGCCGACCATGTTGCCGATATCGTGGGTGACCAGATCGGCACGCGCGACGTGAAGCGCGTCGAGCACGCCGGCAATGTCGCCCGCCTGGGTTTTCTTGTCATAGCCGCCGGCGGGATGCGACGAGAGACCCATGCCCCTGAGGTCGGGAACGATCACTCTATGGTCGCGGGCGAGCTCGGCGGCGAGCGGCGCCCACATGTCGCCGGTTTCTCCATAGCCGTGAAGCAGCACCACGGCCGGCCCGGCGATCAGTCCGCCGACGCGGACATGGATGGTCGCGCCGTTGGTGACGATCTCCTGGTTGTGGAACCCGGCCGGGAAAGGCTGAACCGCGACGGCCTGCCCCGACAAATTCAGAAACAGCCATGAAGCCAAGGCGAGAAGCGCTCGTCTCGAAGCGAAAAGGAGCGCCATTGGCCGAAAATCATTCTCATGCACCGCACATCTCCCAGATGGAGAGAGCGCCAGGAACCGCGGCAGACTCGATTGCTATCAAGCGTGGCCTAACATGGATTTCGTGACGCCGCCATCTCGGCGGGCAGTCAAAAAGTCGGGACGATCCGAAGCTGCGGCAAGGGCTTGGGGGCCTTCGTAGCGAGCTTGGTCTTCGACGCCTTCCACTCATTGCCGAGCTCGATCATCGCGCTCAGCCGGATCTGTGCTTCCGTCTGCTGCTTCCCGGTGAACCTGTAGGACGGGGCGGGCGGCGTGCCGGTCCGGGCGCTGTTCCAGGCATCCGCATAGGATGGAGCGGGCTGCGCGCCTGCGCCACCGGCGACGCTGATGGTGAAGCCCTCGACCGAGGCAGCGACGTTGCGCCAGCGCACCCACCAGTGATTGTTGAAGTCGAATTGCTCGCGCAGGATGCGGCCCGCCTCCTCGCCTTTGACGGCGATGGCGTCGAGCACCTTCTGAGGCATGTCGAGGTTGAACCCGCCCTGATCGGCGCCGAGCGGCACGTGGACGATGCGATCCCGGTGGCCGGGCGCGCGCGATTGCAGCAGATCGCGCCAGTTCTGCATCGTGCCGATGATCGCGAACAGGAGCCGCGCCACCTCGCCGATCCCCGATCGCGCGTCGATCGCCTGATAGCGCGGCCGCCAGCCCTCCTGGTTGCCCTTGGGCAGATAGACCTGGGGCGGCGTGCCGCCGGGCGCGGTGTCGGGATAGACGAGGTCGATCGCGAAGGTCGGCCAGCGCGGCAGAGCGGCATCGAACAGGTGGATCGGGAAGTTGGAGCTGATGCCACCGTCGGAGAACCAGCAGCGGCGGAAATCGGCCGGCACGCCCCGCGCCGGCGAATCGCCGCCCGCCGCCAGCGCCTCGGCCGCGCGCAGCGGCGAGGTCCGGGTGGACGAATCGGTCGGGCGGCGCGCGGCCGCCGCGTCTCCCCAGACGCCTTCGTGAAGCGGAATCGCGCTGATCAGGATCGGAAAGCTGAGGCTCATCCGGGTCGCGACCAGCACCGGGAGCTGTCCGCCCGACGGCAGCCGGTGATAGAGATGACCGCCGACCCTCACCGGCGCCTCGTCCTGCGCGGCCATCCAGTCGATCACCTTCTTCGGGAACAGACGCTCGAGCTCGTCGCGCCGGAACCAGAAGCTGCTGTCGAGCAAGGGCAGGCTGCGCGGCTCGTGGTGCGAGACGCCGGTCGTGATCATCTTGAGATCGATCGCGTCCTTGCCGGGCTCGCCAGGATAGGTTGGCGCGGTGAGCAGATCGTCGAACAGAAGCGGACGCCCCGCCTGGCCGGAGAGCGATTGCAGGATGTGGTCGAGCCATTCCATCAGCGCCGGGCCCTTGCCCTGGCTGATGCCGGGGCACAGGCCGAACGCATTGTCGCGCAATGTGCCGCCGGTCCTGAACAGGGCTGCGATGGCGCCGCCCGCAAGCGCGCATAGCAAGGCCGGAAAGGCGGCGGCGAGCATCCCGCGCATGCCGCCGACGAGCCACGCGAGCCCTTCGAGCAGGACGATGAAGGCAGAAGTCCACAGCGGCGCCAGACGCAGGATGGCGCGAACCGCGGCAAGGATCGTCCCGAGCAGGCCCGGCTGGCCGATCAGCTGCGTTGCCAGGCCGAACACGGCGCGCGCGCGCGGCGCCGGCTGAAACAGGGAGAAGATGAAGCCCTTGCGCTTGAGGTCCGAAGCAACGAGCGCGAGGCCTTCCAGGCCGATTGCCTTCGCCCCGGACGGCAGGGTCGCGGGCTCCAGATCCTTGCGCCTCTCCCCAAGCGCCGCGGCGGCGACCGCGGCCGCGGCGATCGCGCCCACCGACGTGCCGCCGATATTCTTGAACCGGTAGCGCTTCGCCAGCTCCAATACGGCGCCCGGATAGACGATCCCGCTGGTCAGGCCGCCCTTCATCACAAGATCGCAATATTCGCCCGCCGAATCCGCCATGACTGCTCTCCCCGTTGGGATCCTCACTTTAGCAAAGGAACCGCCGACGGTCTGCGGTCGGGTCGCGAGACCAACGGCCGAAGCCGTGCCCGACGAAAGCGCTTGATCGCGGCGCCGCGGCGGAGAACGATGTCGGCCGACAGATTCTGGGGAATGACATGCGCCACCTCGCCGCCTTGACCGCCGCCCTCCTCGCCACTGCCGCCGCGGCCACGCCTCCCCCGCATCACCGAGGACATCACCGGAGCCATCCCGCATCCGTACAGCCAGGCGCGTGGCGGCCCGTGCCGATCCAGGGCGCGACCGAGCCGGCCGACGTGATCGCGCACAGCGCCGCTGCGGACTGGCGGCCGATCACTCCCGAGAATCTGCTGGTCATGGACCTGGCCGCCGGCGCCAACGGGCCGGGGGGCCGCGTAGTCATCGAGCTCGCGCCGGCCTTCGCGCCGATCCATGTCGCCAACATACGGCGCTTCGCCCGGGCCGGCTGGTGGAACGACGCCACCATCTACCGGGTGCAGGACAATTATGTTGCCCAATGGGGCAATGGCGACGCGCAGGTGGCGATGCCCGAGGGCGTCGTCGCCCGGCCGGCGGCGGAATATGAGCGGCCGCTGGCCGGTCTGGCGATCCGCCCGCTCGGCTTCCCCGATGCCTATGCGCCGATGGTCGGCCATGTCGACGGCTGGCCGATCGCCTACGATCCGCGGCGGCGCATGGCATGGCTCACCCATTGCTATGCGAGCGTCGGCGTCGGCCGCGATCTGGCGCCGAGCACGGGCACGGGCGGCGAGCTTTATGCCGTCATCGGCCACGCGCCGCGCCACCTCGACCGCAACATCGCCACCGTCGGCCGTGTGATCGAGGGCATGGCTCTCCTCTCCGCGCGTCCGCGCGGGACCGGGCAACTCGGCTTCTACCAGGCCGACCATGGGGAGGTGCCGATCCCGATCCGCGGCGCCCGCTTGGCCGCCGACATGCCGGGGGCCGAGCGCCCGCGCTTCGAAGTGATGCGCACCGACACACCGACCTTCGCCGCCTTTGTCCGCGGCCGCGCCAATCGCGGCGGCGACTTCTTCCAGGTGCCGGCCGGCGGGGTCGATATCTGCAACGTCAACGTGCCGGTGCGGCGGAGGGCGTCGCCCTGAGCCGCCCTAGCGAAGCACCATGCGGTCGCCGCTGATCTGGACGGTGCCGATCCGGCTGAGGAAACTCTGCCCGAGCAGGGAGATCTGAAGATCGCGGGCGACAGCGCCTTCGATGCCGCGCGCCTCGAGCGGCCCGGCCGCGATCCGCTCGATCGTCACGGGTATGATCTCGATCGCGCCGCCGGCGCCCTCGGCCCTCATCCGCGCGCTGGGCAAGGCGATGCCGGCGCGCTGGGCGTCGGCAGGAGTCAGCGCGACCATCGACGCGCCGGTATCGACTAGGAAATGGACCTGCGCGCCATTGACCTGGGCATCGAGGTAGAAATGACCGTCGGGGGAGCGCGGGATCTCGCGGCTGGCGAAGCCATTGCCGGCGGCAGGCGCACCGGCTGACGCGGACTGCGACAGCGGGTCGACGACAGGCTTGCGCGACTCCGCCGACGGCGGCGCCGAGGGCGCGGATTTGAAGGACGGCGCCAGGAAGGCGAAGCCGATCAGGCCGAGGCCGAGCCAGACGATGTTGCCGCCGGTGGACATGAGCGGAAATCTAACGCTCAGCCTGCAAAGAACGGGTTAATGGCGACGAGGCGAAAAAAGACGCCCACCGAGGCCGATGGCCTGCGGCGGGCGCCGGTGCGCCGCTCCTGGCTGAATGCACTTCGAGCGCAGGCGGGGCGCTATCGCTGCCGCTCGGGACAGCTTATCGTTCAGAATCAGGCGGCGTTCTGATGGGCCGGATCGGGGATGGATGCGCGCCTTACGGTGCGGACGATCTGGCCGCCCGCGACGAAATGCGCGTTTTCGAGCGGCAGCGCCGTCGCGCAGAACGCACATTCGGCGAGAATCCGCCCGACATACCATTGGGTGCGACCGCAGCCCGGGCAGTGGTTGGTCTGATCGTCGCGATAGAAGATATGATAGCCGCGTTGCGCCGCGGGTGGGATGAGGCTGCCGCCGCGAGCCTCGAGCACGTTTGCCGTCGCCATATACCGGGCTCCTTTCAAGCCAGACTTGCCGCCGACAACGCCGCGAAGGCGCGAGAGGTTGCAATGAAAGGACTGCACCGTGCGCAGACGACGTGATTCGGCCGCTGGTGTGACGTCGCGGACTCACTTTCACGCCAATGGAAGAGCAGGCAGAGGCGAGCCACTGACCCGTCGCCCTCCTCGTCAATCCATCTCGCTGAAGCAGTTGCGCAGCGCGCCACTACACCGTCAACGCAAAGGTTTCGTCCGCGCGATGCGTGGTGCTGGTCACCTCCTGGGACGCGGCCAGCGTGATCGGCGCCGCTGCTTCCTGCTGTGCATATGCTGGCGTGCAGACGAACGCAGCGAGCGCCGCGCCAGTGATGAGCTTCTCTATGAACCCCTCAAAGCAGCGGCGGCTGTCGCCGTGCTTCCCGGGACGCTAGTCAAGAATTTGAAAAACCGCGACATTCCAGGTGAATAGGCAAGCGCGATTAGTCCGGCACTTCCAGCGGCCCATGCTTGCCCGATCCGCGAGTCCCCTCAAAAAAGCGTAGCGCCAAGCCGTCTTTACCGAAACTTTGTCAATTTATCCGACAGTGGGCATCATGTCGGAGATGCTTACACCTCTCTCTGCACGCCGGGCGCCGATCGCATGATCCGCCTGTTCAAGCATTATGTCCCCTATCCGGTGCTGATTCTCGGCCTGTTCGACTTCGTGCTGCTGATGGTCGCGGCACAGGCGGGATGGGCGCTGAGGCTGTGGCAGGTGACCGGCGCGCTCGATGCCGACGCGGCGCGCCTGCCCAACATGATCGCCTTCGCGGTGACACTGGAGACGGCAATGATCGCCGTCGGTGTCTATGGGGTGCAGGCCCTGCGCTCGGTGCGATTCGCCGTGGCGCGGTTGATGGTCGCGGTGCTGCTTGGCATCATCCTGCTCTCCCTGGTCTTCTTCGTCGCGCCGCCGGTCAGCTTCTGGCGTTCGAGCCTGCTCTACGCGATGTGGTTCGGCCTGATCGCACTGACGCTGGTGCGCATCCTCGCCCGCGACCTGCTCGGCGGCGAGCGGTTCAAGCGGCGCGTGATGGTGCTCGGGGCAGGGCCGCGGGCGGCGCGGATCGAGGCAATGGCGGCTTCGAGCGGCGCCGGCTTCACCGTGGTCGGCTTCGTCGGCATGAACGAAGGCGCGGTCGCAGTCGGCGCGGCGGTCAATCGCGATGCAATCACCAACCTGCCGGAACATCTGCTCAGCCTTGGCGCGGGCGAGGTCGTGCTGGCGCTGGAGGAACGGCGCAACGCGCTGCCGCTCAACGATCTGCTCAAGATCAAGACGACGGGCGTGCACGTCCACGATTTCTCCTCCTTCCTGGAGCGGGAGACGGGCCGGGTCGACCTCGACAGCCTCAACCCCTCCTGGCTGATCTTTTCCGACGGCTTTTCCGCCGGGCAGCGGCTGTCGAGCCTGGCCAAGAGGCTGTTCGACGTCACCGTGAGCCTGCTTCTGCTGGTGCTCACCTTGCCGCTGATCGCGCTGACCGCGCTCGCCGTGATCGTGGAGAGCAAGGGCCCCGCCTTCTACCGCCAGCGCCGGGTCGGGCTCTATGGCCAGCCGTTCGACGTGATCAAGCTGCGCTCGATGCGCACGGACGCCGAGATCGGCGGCATCGCCGTCTGGGCGCAGAAGGACGATCCCCGCGTCACCCGCGTCGGCCGCATCATCCGCAAGCTGCGCATCGACGAAATTCCCCAGGCCTGGTCGGTGCTCAAGGGCGAGATGAGCTTCGTCGGCCCGCGCCCCGAGCGCCCGCAGTTCGTCGCCGATCTCGAGGAACGGCTGCCTTATTATTCGGAGCGCCACGTGGTGAAGCCCGGCATCACCGGCTGGGCCCAGATCAACTATCCTTATGGCGCCAGCTTCGAGGATTCGCGCGAGAAGCTCGAATTCGACCTCTATTACGCCAAGAACTACACGCCCTTCCTGGATCTGCTGATCCTGCTCCAGACGGCGCGGGTGGTGATCTGGCCCGAAGGCGCGCGATGACCGCCATCATCGCCTTGTGGGGACACCTGCTCGCCGCCGCGCTTTACGGCGCGCTCGCGGTCTTCCAGCTGCGCCACTGGACCGGCGACACCCGCAACCGGCCGCTGATCACCGCCTTCGCGGCGATGTCGGTGTGGACGATCTTCCTTGCCCTGCTCGACCCCTACACTTTCCTCACCCAGCTCGCCGAGAGCGGGCGCAACCTCGCCTTCCTCGCCTTCATGTACGGCCTCCTCGCCGGCGCCGATGAGCCGCGCGGCCAGCGGGCGATCAAGGGCCTGTTCGGCGCGGTCGCCGGTGTGATCGGCCTCCAGATCGTGGTCGGCGGCGTCATGCCGGAATTCCAGCACGCGCCCCTGATCTTCCAGACCCTGGCCTCGACCAGCCAGATCATCGGTCTGATCATCGCCGCCGGCGCGCTGATCCTGGTCCACAATCTCTACGGCCAGGCCGCGCCGGGATCGCGCTCAGCGCTGCGCTTCCCGATGCTCGCCCTCGCGGCGATGTGGGCCTACGATCTCCATCTCTACACGGTCGCCTATTTCACCCGCGCGCCCGGCGTGGAATTGTTCGCGTTGCGCGGCCTGGTGTTCGTCGCGCTGGCGCCCCTGTTCGCGCTCGGCGTGCGCAACGCGACCTGGAAGATCCAGATCTCGCGGGCAGCGACCTTCCAGTCGGTCTCGCTGGTCCTCATCCTCGCCTATCTGATCGTGATGATGCTGGCGGCGCGGGCGATGGAGATCGTCGGCGGCGACTGGGGCCTGATCGGCCAGGTCGGAATCATCTTCGTGATGACGCTGGCCGCCCTGGTCCTGCTGCCTTCGGCCAAGCTGCGCGCCTGGCTCAGGGTCGTCGTCACCAAGCATTTGTTCGAGCATCGCTACGACTACCGCCAGGAATGGCTGCGCTTCACCGACACGGTCGGCCGCGAGGGCGAGGCCGGCGCATCGATCGAGGAGCGCGCGGTCAAGGCGCTCGCCGATATCGGGGGCGCGCCCGCGGGCCTGCTCATGGTCTGCGACGCGGGCTATCGACTCGCCCCCGCCGGCCGCTGGAACTGGGACATGGCCGTCCCGGCGGGCGACGGCGCCGAAGCGCTGCTGCGCCACCTAGAAGCGGGCGGCTATGTGATCGACTTCGACACCATTCGCGACGGCTGGCTGGTCGACGGCGAGCGCCGCATCGCCGTCCCTTCCTGGCTCGCCTCGATCGAACATGCCTGGGCCGGCGTGCCGCTCGTCCACGGCGGCAAGTTCGCCGGCCTCGTCATCCTTGCCCACCCGGCCTTTCGCCGGCCGCTCGACTGGGAGGATTTCGACCTGTTCCGCACCGCCGGCATCCAGGCCGCGTCCTATATCGCCGAGGCGCGCAGCCAGCAGGCGCTGGCCGACTCCCAGCGCTTCGACGAGTTCAACCGGCGCTTCGCCTTCATCATGCACGACATCAAGAATCTGGTGAGCCAGCTGAGCCTGGTCGCCCGCAACGCCGAGCGGCATGCCGAAAATCCCGAATTCCGCGCCGACATGATCGCGACCCTGCAAAGCTCGGTGCGCAAGATGAACGACCTGCTCGCCCGGCTTTCGCCTGGGGCGGCACGGGCATCCGATCCGCCACGCCCGGTCGACGTCCTGCCGCTGGTTGATGCGCTCGCCCAGGCCAGGGGCCGCACCCACAGGGTCCGGGTCAGCGGCGACGCGGCACTGGTCGCCAGGGTCGATCCCGCCGGCCTCGAGCAGGCGCTTGGCCATCTCGTCCAGAATGCCATCGAGGCGAGCGCACCGGACCAGCCGGTCGACATCCGCATCTTCGAAAGCGGCGGCGACGTCGCGATCGAGGTGACCGACCGCGGCCAGGGCATGTCGGCCGCATTCGTGCGCGATCGGCTGTTCCAGCCCTTCGTCTCGACCAAGGAGACCGGCTTCGGCATCGGCGCCTATGAAGCGCGCTGCCTGATCCTCGCCATGAGTGGCCGGCTCGACGTCGAGAGCGTCGAAGGCGAAGGCACCAGATTCACCCTCTATCTCCCGGCGGCGGAAGACCGCGCCGCCCCCTATTACGAACGGATGCGCGCATGACCGCCCCAGTGAATCACAAGCTGCTCAAACCGCGGCTGCTGATCGTCGAGGACGACGAGGGCCTGCAGCGCCAGCTGCGCTGGGCCTATGACGATTATGAGGTGCTGGTCGCCTCGGACCGCAATGCCGCGGTCGATCTCGTCCGCTCGGCCGAGCCGGCGGTGGTGACGCTGGACCTCGGCCTGCCGCCCGATCCCGACGGCGTCTCCGAAGGCTTCGCCGCGCTCGAGACGATCCTGACCCTGAAGCCGGACACCAAGGTGATCGTCGCGTCCGGCCATGGCGCCCGCGAGAGCGCGCTCAGGGCGATCGCGTCCGGCGCATATGATTTCTACCAGAAGCCGGTCGACATCGACCAGCTCGGCCTGATCGTCCGCCGCGCCTTCCAGCTGCACGAGCTCGAAGGCGAGAATCGCCGGCTCGAAAGCAAGGTCGGCGACGACCGCACCGTGCTTGGATCGATGATCACGGCGGCGCCGGAAATGACCAAGGTCGCCCGCACCATCGAGCGCGTGGCCAATAACGATGTTTCGGTGATGCTGCTCGGCGCGTCCGGCACCGGCAAGGAATTGCTCGCCCGCGGCGTACATCGCTGCAGCCGGCGCCGCGCCGGCGGCTTCGTCGCGATCAACTGCGCCGCCATCCCCGAGAATCTGCTCGAGGCGGAATTGTTCGGCTATGAGAAGGGCGCCTATACCGGGGCGATCAGGACCACCGAGGGCAAGATCGAGCTCGCCCATGGCGGAACCCTGTTCCTCGACGAAGTCGGCGACATCCCGCTGGCGTTGCAGGTCAAGCTGCTGCGCTTCCTGCAGGAACGGGTGATCGAACGGATCGGCGGCCGCCGCCAGATCCCGGTCGACACCCGCATCGTCTGCGCCACCCATCAGAATCTGGAGGAAATGATCGCCGCGGGGACGTTTCGCGAGGATCTTTATTATCGCCTCGCCGAGATCGTCGTCCGGATTCCGAGCCTCGCCGAACGGCACGGTGATCCGGCGCTGCTCGCCAAGCATTTCCTGTCGCGCTTCGCCGCCGAGATGAACCCGCAGGTGAAGGGCTTTGCCCCCGGCGCGCTCAGCGCGATCGAGAATTGGGGCTGGCCGGGCAATGTCCGCGAGCTCGAGAACAGGATGAAGCGCGCCGTGATCATGGCCGACGGCAAATTGATCACCGCCGACGATCTCGACCTTGCCGGTCCGGCCGCCGAAGGCCTGCCGGTGAACCTCAAAGCCGCGCGCGAGACCGCCGACCGCTGCGTGATCCGCAAGGCGCTGGCGCAGACCGACGGCAATATCTCCAGCGCCGCCAAATTGCTCGGCATCAGCCGGCCCACGCTCTATGATTTGCTCAAGCAATATGGGCTGCAGGCGTGATGTCGCGCGGCCGCATTGCCCGCACGTCCATCGTGCTGGCCCTGGCACTGCTCGCCGCCTGCGCGGGCCGCAGCGGTACGCCCTATGAGCGTGGCATGGCCGCGTTCAACGAGGGGGACGTGCGCACCGCCAGGGTTGAGTTCCTCAACGCGTTGCAGGCCGATCCGGAGGACCGTGCCGCGCGGGTCATGCAGGCGCGGGTCGATCTGACGCTCGGCGACGGCGTCGCCGCGGAATCCGAGGTCATGCGCGCACGTCAGTCCGGCGTCTCCGCGGCCGACACCGCGCACCTCCTCGCCCATGCCAAATTGCTGCAGGGCAATGCCCGCGCCGCCCTCGCCGAAGCCGCCGGCGCCGGCGCCCCGCACGAAGCCTATGCCGCCCGCATCCGCGGCCGCGCCTATATGGCGCTCGGCGACGAAGGCAATGCGCTCGCCGCTTTCAATCGGGCGCTCGTCGTCGCGCCCCAGGACAGCGACGTCTGGACCGACGTCGCCGGCTTCCGCCGCGGCAATGGCGACGTCGCCGGCGCGCTGGAGGCGGCCGACCGCGCCGTCGCCGCGCGGCCGCGCAACGTCCAGGCGCTGGTGCTGCGCGGCATTCTCACCCGCGGCCAATATGGCCTCGCCGCCGCGCTGCCCTGGTTCGACCGGGCGCTCGACATCGACGGCAGCAACGTCGAGGCGCTGGTCGAACGCGCCGTCACTTATGGCGACATGGGCCGGATGACCGACATGCTCGCCGATGCACGCGAGGCGCACCGCCTGACCGGCGGCAATGTCACCGCTTATTATCTGCAGGCCGTGCTTGCCGCCCGCGCCGGCAAATTCGACCTTGCCCAGCGCCTGATGGTCCGCACCCGCGGCGCCTTCGACGACACGCCGGCCGGCAGGCTGCTGCTGAGCGCGATCGATTTCCAGACCGGCAATGAGGAGCAGGCCGCGCGCCGCCTCGCCGGCCTCGTCGCGGAGCAGCCGGCCAACCGCCGCGCCCGCCGCCTGCTCGCTGCCGCCCAATGGCGGATGGGCGACGCCGCCAATGCGGTGGTCACGTTGCGCCCGATCGCCGATCTGCCCGACGCCGATTCCTACAGCCTGGCTCTGATGGGCCGCGCGCTTGCCCGGCTCGGCGACGGCGCCAGCGCCTCGCTTTATCTGGCCCGCGCTGCCCGGCCGCAGCCCGGCGCGCGGACGTCGCTCGATCCGCTCAGCGAGGGCGATTTCGCCCAGGTGCGCAATGCCGCGGCGCAGAGCCCGGGCGACGGGCCGGCCCAGATCAGGCTGATTTCCGCCTTGCTTGCCCGCGGCCAGAGCGAAGAGGCGCTCACTCGCGCCCGCCGCCTGCAGGCCGACAATCCTGGGGTGCCCGAGGTCCACATCCTCGTCGGCGACGCGCTCGGCGTGCGCGGCGACTTCGCGGGCGCCGCCGGCCAGTATCGTCGTGCCGCCAATCTCGCCTTCACCGAGGGCGTGGCGATGCGCCTGATCGAGGCCCTGCAGCGCTCGAACCAGGCGGACGCGGCCGACAATGTCCTCAACCTGTTCGTCCAGCAGAATCCGCGCAGCGTGCCCGGCCTGATCCTGCTCGGAGGCCGCACGATGCAGCAGCAGAACTGGCCGCTCGCCATCGAGATTTACGAAGGCCTGCGCCAGCGCATCGGCAATAACGACGCGACCATCCTCAACAATCTCGCCTGGGCCTATTCGGAGAGCGGCGACATGGACCGAGCGTTGCCGCTCGCGCGACGCGCCTGGTCGCTCGACCGCGACAATCCGGCGACCGCCGACACATTGGGCTGGCTGCTGTTCAGAAGCGGCCGTCGCGCCGAAGGCCTGATCCTGCTGCAGCGCGCGGCGCGCGGGGCCCCGAGCGATTCCGACATCAGGCGGCGGCTGGCCGAGGCGAGGGCGGGCTAAACTCCGTAGAAAAGGCAGTCCGTCGCTTGAATGACGAGAATCAGCGCAAGGTCGCGCTGTCGAGGCGCAGATCGGCAATCGGGATCACCGTCACATTGGGGTGCTCGCGGCGTAGCGCCGGCAAGAATTGCGAGGCTTCGCCGACGATGACGATGGTCGTGCCCTGAGGACCGAGCAAATCGGCGGCGGCCGCCTGGGCCTGGGCCGGAGTCACCGCAAGCACCGATTGCTGGTAGCGCAGCAATTCGGCAGGATCGATGCCGCGCAGCACATAGGAACCGACGAACTGGGCCAGGCCCGACGTGGTCTCGACGCTGCGGCCGAAATCGCCAGTCAGCGAGGCGCGCCTGGCATTGAGCTCGGTGAGGGTGACCGGCTCGGCGCCGAGCCGCCGCATCTCGGCGAGGATCAGCCCAAGCACCTGCGCGGCGGCATCGTTGCGGGTCTGCGTCGAGGCGACGAACGGCCCGGGCTCGCGCCGCGGATCGAGGCTGCTGCCTGACCCGTAGGAGAGGCCGCGTCGGATGCGGATCTCCTGGTTCAGACGTGCGCTGTAGCCGCCGCCGAGCACCGCATTGGCGACCAGCGCGGGATAGAAGCGGGGATCGCGGCGGGCGATGCCGTTACGCGCCACCGAGACCGCGGCCTGGCCGGCGCCCGGCATGTCGACGACGATCACCTCGGTGCGCGAGGCGGGACGAGGCGCCGAGACGTGACGGGCCGGCGCCGGGCCGGCGCGCCAATTGCCGAAATGGAGCTGCGCGATGCGAAGGGCCTCCGCCGGATCGACGTCGCCGGAGAGGATGAGGGTCGTATTGCCGGGCCGCCAGGTGGCGCGATAGGCGGCCTGGATGTCAGCCTGCGTGATTGCCGCCAATGAGGCCTGGGTGCCGCCGGCGGGATGGCCGTAATCCGAATTACCGTAGAGTGCGCGCGCGGCGGCAAGGGCGGCAACGTCGCCCGGATCGCGCAATGCCACGCGCACCGCGTCGGCGGCGATCGCCCGCTGCCGCTCGAGCTCGGCGGCCGGCAGGGTGGCGTTGCGCGCGACGTCGGCGATCAGTGCGACGGCCGTGCCGGTGTCGGCGCTGCGCACGGTGAGGCTGAGCTGGGCGCCGTCCCAGCCGGCGCCGCCGGAGAGCGAGGCGCCGAGCGATTCGGCGGCGGCATGGATCTGCGCGGCCGAGCGGGTCGCCGTGCCCTCGGTCATCACCGAGGCGGTCAGCGACGCGCGACCGGCGCGGCCGGCCGGATCGTCGGCCGAGCCGCCGGGCGCCACCAGGGCGACGCTGACCAGCGGCACGGCGCGGCTTGGTACCGTGATGACGGTGAGACCATTGGCGAGATGCTGGATGACCGGCGCCGGCACGACAGGAACCACGTCCGGACCGGGCGCGGGCGGCGCCACGCGCTCTGCGTCCGATGCCGGCTGGACGACCGGGATTTGGGCCGGGGGCGTCAACGGCGCGGCCTCGACGGTGCCGGCGGTCGCGATCGTGTCGCCATGCGCCTCGCCACGCGATTCCTCGGGCAGATAGCGCAGGGCGGCGCTGCGCTCGTCGCGCAGCCACAGGCGGGCGACGCGCTGGATGTCCGCGGGCGTCACAGCGGCGATCTGGGCGAGCCGCCGATTGGCGGCTTCGGGATCGCCGCGCAGGATCACTGCTTCTGCAAGCGCGGAGGCCTGGCCGTCGGCGGTCTCGCGTTCGGCCAGCTCGCCGGTCAGCAATTCGTTCTTGGCCTCCTGCAGCTCGGCGGCGTCGACCAGCGTGTCGCGGAAGCGCGCAACCTCGCGCCGCAGCCCGGCTTCGCCCTCTTCCGGCGTGTGGCCGGTGGCCAGGATCGCATAAACGGCGAGATTGCCGCGGCCGCGCTTGGTATCGACATAGGAGCTCGACTGGGCGGCCACCTGGTCCCGATAGACGAGGGTGTCGTGCAGCCGCGAGCTCTCGCCGGTCGAAAGCACGCCGTCGAGCACCTCCATCACCGCCGCGTCGTCGCTGCCGGCGGGCGGCGCCGGATAAGAGATCAACACCGCCGGCAGCGGCGTGTTCGGCTCGTAGACGGTGTAGTGCCGCGCCTGGGTCCGCACCGGCTCTTCCACATTTACCCTCGGAATCGCCCCCGCCGGCCGCGCGATCGGACTGAAATATCGATCGACCCAGCGATCGAGCTGGGCCTGATCGAAATTGCCGGCGACGACCAGCACGGCATTGTCAGGCCGGTAGTAGGTGGCGTGGAAGGCGCGGACGTCCTCGATCGTCGCGGCGTCGAGATCCTCGATGCTGCCGATGCCTGGCCGGCCATAAGGCAGCACGTCGTAGCTGATCTGCGGGAAATAGATGTAGAACATCCGCCCGTAGGGCGCGGCGAGGACCCGGCTGCGATATTCCTCCTTCACCACGTCGCGTTCGGACGCGAAATATTCCGGCTGGATCACCAGCGACCCCATCCGCTCCGCTTCGGCCCAGAGCAGGCGCTCGAGATGATTGGCTGGGACGACCTCGTAATAATTGGTGTAATCGTCATTGGTCGACGCATTGTTGAAGCCGCCGACATCCTCGGTGAGGCGATCGAATTGCTCGGGCACCAGGTTGCGCGACGCCTTGAACATCATATGCTCGAACAGATGGGCGAAGCCGGAGCGGCCGCGCGGATCGTCGCGCGAGCCGACATTGTACCAGACCTGCACCGAGACGTTGGAGCTGCCGGCATCGCGCACGGCGTAGACGCGCAGCCCGTTGGCCAGGGTTCGGCTGCTATACTGGATCGGCGGCAGCGGCGACGAGGTCTGGGGTGCGGGGGCGGCGGCCGGGGGGGTGGGCGTCGCGGGGCTGGCGGTCTGGGCAAATAGGGGGCCGCAGAGGGCCAGCTGCAACGCGAACGCCGCGCGCGAAATCCAACGCATCATGTCCGGCCTCTCCCGCGATGTAGGGCCTTGCTGCGCCCGGTCGCGAACGGCGTCAAGCTTGCAGCGCCTCGGCCGCTTCGGCGAGCTCGAGCCAGCGATGCTCGGCGGCGTCGCGCTCCGCTTTGGCCGCGGCCACGGCCTCGGTCAGGGCGGCGAAGGCGCGCGGATCGCGCATGTAGAGATCGTGGTCCGACAGCGCGGCCTCGTCGCGCGCGATCGCCGCCTCGAGCGCCTCGATGCGCGCCGGCAGTAGATCGTAATCGCGCTGGTCCCTGTAGGTGAGCTTGCGCGACGCGTTCCCCGTCGCCGGCCGGGGTCCGGAACGGGCGCCGTCGCTGGGCCCCGGCCTGCGCCGGGAAACCGGAGCAACCCGCCTCTTCTCCCAATCCTCGTAGCCGCCGGCGACGATGTCGACCTTGCCCGACCCATCGAGCCCCAGGGTGATCGTCACCGTGCGGTCGAGGAAGTCGCGGTCGTGGCTGACGATCAAAACCGTGCCGTCATAATCGGCGATCACTTCCTGGAGCAGGTCGAGCGTCTCGAGGTCGAGATCGTTGGTCGGCTCGTCGAGCACCAGCAGGTTCGAGCGCCGCGCGAATTCCCGCGCCAGCAGGAGACGCGAGCGCTCGCCGCCGGACAGGGAGCCGATCTTCGCATCGACCATCCCCGGCTCGAACAGGAATTCCTTCAGATAGCCCTGCACGTGCTTCTTCGTGCCGCGCACCTCGATCCAGTCGCCGCCGTCGGCAAGGACCTCGCGAACATTCTTGTCGGGATCGAGCAGCTTGCGCTGCTGGTCGATCATCACGCCGGTCAGCGTTTTCGCCCGCGTTACCTTGCCTTCGTCGGGCTCGATCTCGCCGGTCAGCAGCTTCAGCAGGGTGGTCTTGCCCGCACCGTTGGCGCCGACCACGCCGATCCGGTCGCCGCGCTGGATGCGCAACGAGAAATCCCGGATGATCGCGCGGTCGCCATATCTCTTGGTCACGCCCGCGGCCTCGATCACCATCTTGGTGCGGACGTCGTCATTCTCGAGGTCGAGCTTCGCCGTCCCCGGCGGCCCGAGCATTGCCGCCCGCGCCGCGCGCATGTCGTGCAATTTGGCGAGCCGCCCCTGATTGCGCTTGCGCCGGGCAGTGACGCCGCGCTCCAGCCAGTGCAGCTCCAGCTTCAGCTTGGCGTCGAGCTTCTCCGCCACGCGCGCCTCCTCGGCATAGACCTGGTCGGTCCAGGCCTCGAAGCCGCCATAGCCGACCTCGGCGCGGCGCAGGCTGCCGCGGTCGAGCCAGAGCGACGACCGGGTCAGCCTTTTTAGGAAGGTACGGTCGTGGCTGATGACGATGAAGGCGCCGGTGTAGCGCCCCAGCCAATCCTCCAGCCATTCGATGCCCGCGAGATCGAGATGGTTGGTCGGCTCGTCGAGCAGCAGCACGTCCGGATCCTGGGCCAGCGCTCGGGCGATCGCGGCGCGGCGGCGTTCGCCGCCCGAGGCCGTGTCGGCCGGCCGGTCGAGGTCGAGGCCGATCTGATCGGCGATTGCCTCGATCTCGTGCACGGCCGGCGCGCCCGGCCCCGACAGCGCGAAGTCGCGCAGGGTCGCGAAGCCGGCGACCAGCGGATCCTGCTCGAGCATCACCACCCTGGTCCCCGGCTGGATCGTCCGCCGCCCCTCGTCGGTCTCGATCATATCGGCGAGGCATTTGAGCAGGGTCGTCTTCCCCGCCCCGTTGCGCCCGATCAGCGCAAGCCGGTCGCGCGCGCCGACGAACAGGTCGAGCCCGCGGAACAGCCAGCCGGAGCCCTGGACGAGGCCGAGATTTTCATAAGCGAGGACGGGCGCTGCCATGGGCGCGCGATGTAGGGACGAAAGAGCGGCGCGTCACCTGCCCGGGTGCGAAGCCCTCAGCCAAGCCGGGCGTGGAGGAACTGCAAATAGCGGACGTGGGCCAAACGCGCCGCCGCCAGATTCGGGGCCTGATCGCGGCTGTCGTAAAAGGCGTGGGTCGCGCCCTCATAGGCATGAACCTCGACCGGCGTGCCGGTCGCCCGCACTTCGCCGGCCAGCCGCTCGACGTCCGCCGCGCGCACGGCATAATCGGCGGTGCCGTAATGGATCTGGAGCGGCACGCGGACCAGGCCGCCAATCTCGACGAGATTGCGAATCGGATCGGTCGGGTGCCGATATTGCGGCGGCAGCGCCGGCGGACCGTAGAAGGAAACCACCGCCCGCAGGGCCGGCGCGGCGACCGACAGCCGCACCGCCTGAATTCCGCCGCCGCAGAAGCCGACAGCGCCGATGCGGTCGCGCCGAACGCGGGGGAGGCGGCGCAAATAGCCGATCGCGCCCAGGGCTTCCTGCTGGGCCTCGAGGAAGAAATGCTCGGAAAGAAAGCGGCTGGCGCGGCCCTCCCGCCGCAGCTGTTCATCGGTCACCTCCGGGAAGCGGGAGAAGCGGGAGAGAGCGAGCGCGACGAATCCCGCCGCGGCAAGCTCGTCGGCGACCGAACGCGTCCAGGCCGGCAGCCCGAGCACGCCGTGCAACACGAGCATTGCCGGGTGCCGCCCACTGCCGGGCGGCCGGGCGAGATAGGCGCGCACGGGCCCAACCGGCGTCGGAAGTTCGATGTCCTCGCCGGCACGCGATTCGGCCGCGGCAGCCCGCACGCCTTGCGCGACCAGGCCGGCGGCCAACGCCGCTTTCAGGAAGTCGCGGCGTCCACCCCCTCCGCATTCATCGAACAAGCACATGGAACCTCCTCGTCCAGCACCTTTCATGCCTGAATGCTACGTTTGTAGCATCATGTCAAATGGTTCGAAGGGGACGAAGTGGAGCCCAATTTGAGATTGCAGTCTTGACATGAGATATTGATCTCATTATCGGCGCTTCGCCACCGGATGGGAAAAGGGGAGAGGATCATGGTGATGACGCCCGCCGAAATGGACACCAGGCTGGACGAGCATTTCGCCTTCGAGGCGGCCGACGACGTCGCCGGCGTGCTTGCGACGCTCGACGAAGAGGTCGAGCATGACATTGTCGGCTGGCCGTTCGGACCGGCGCATGGTCGCGAAGGTGCCCGGCATTTCTACGAAGCCCTGTTCGCCGATCTGGCCGATGGCGCGGTCCGCTCCACGCGCCGTCTTTACGGCGAGAATTTCATGGTCGATGATTCGATCTGGCGCGGGCGGGCGCCGGGACGGCCGTTCGGGATCGAAGGCGGCGACCGGCCGCTCGAATTCCGGCTGCTGCATGTCCTCGAATTCACCGAAGCCGGCGAGATTTCCCGCGAGAATGTCTGGGTCGACCTCGCCGCCATCCAGCAGCAGCTGGCATGACGTCATGATCGAGGATGCGGGTGCACGGCGCACCAACCAGGCGCGCCGGACGCGCAAGGCCCTGCTCGAGGCGGGGGCGCGACTGATGAGGCAGGGCCGACGCCCGACATTCGACGAGGTGACGGAAGCGGCTTTGGTCTCGCGCGCCACCGCCTATCGCTATTTCACCGGCGTCGAGCCGCTGCTGGTCGAAGCGGCGCTGGACCTGGCCATGCCGGAGCCGTCGATGTTCGACCGCGACCCCTCCGCCGACGTGGTCGCGCGACTGGAGCGGGCCGACGACGCGGTTCAGGCGATGATCCGGGGCAATGAGGCGGCGCTGAGGACGATGCTGATCCATTCGCTCCAGGCGGGGCTCGACGGCGCCGCCGGCGGTCCCCCCGCCCGGCAGAATCGCCGGATGCCGCTGATCGAGGCCGCGCTCGCGCCGCTGCGCGACCGGCTCGACCGCGACCGGTTCGATCGGCTGGCCCGCGCGCTCGGTCTGGTCATCGGCACCGAATCCACGGTCGCCTTCAAGGACGTGCTGCGGCTCGACGATGGAGAGGCGGACGCAGTGCGGCGCTGGATGATTTCGACCCTGGTCGAGGCCGCCTGACCGGGGTCGGGAGTCTGGACAAAGCGGGTCGAAGCTCCCAACGAATGGGGATGGTGAGCGATGGCCCGAACTCCGATTTGCACAGGCTGATGGCGAGCTTTGGCACCGTATTGCTACATTGGTGCTTTCTCGAGGACGCGCTCACCGACACGATCAGGCGGCTGCGGACCGAAAGCGAGGGCAGCGCCAATCTGATCCGTGTCCGGGGAAATTTCAGCGACCGATTGAGCGAATGGCGCGGACTGCTCAGCCAGAAGACGCGCAGGAATCCCGAGCTTGCCGCGGCGGTCGCCGATCTGGCCAACGAAATGGAGCATCTGCGCGGGATGCGGAACCGCATCGCCCACAATCTCGCCGGCGCGAACGCCTCGCTCCTCGACGATGACCAGCCCTATATCTGGTGCGCGGAACGGGAGGCCTCCAATGCCGCCGCGCCCGACCACATCACCCTGACCGATCTGCGCGCAATGATCGAGGCGATGGATCGCTGCCGCAATCGCTTCAGGACGATCGGGCTGCAAGGCTGAGCGTCGGCCTGGCGCTCGAGCAGCGCCGCCGTACGGCTTGGCGAACCTTCACGTCCCGCCCCGTGGTGACAGGCGGGAGCACTCCCTGTAGAGCGCGCGCATGCTTTCCCTCAATGCCATCACCGTCCGCCTCGGCGGGCGCCTGATCCTCGACCGCGCCACCGCGGCGCTGCCGCCGGGCAGCCGCGTCGGCATGGTCGGGCGCAACGGCGCCGGCAAATCGACCCTGATGAAGGTCGTCGCCGGGCTGCTGGAGGCGGACGAGGGCGCGGCCGAGACGCCGAAGGCGACGCGGATCGGCTATATCGCGCAGGAGACGCCGGCCGGGCCGGCAACGCCGTTCGAGACCGTGCTCGCCGCCGACACCGAGCGCGCCGCCTTGCTCCACGACGCCGAGACGACAGAGGATCACCACCGGCTCGGCGAGATCCACGAACGGCTCAACGCCATCGCCGCCCATGCCGCGCCGGCCCGCGCCGCGCGCATCCTGGTCGGCCTCGGCTTCGATGAGGAGATGCAGCAGCGGCCGCTCGACAGCTTTTCGGGTGGGTGGCGGATGCGGGTGGCGCTCGCCGCCTTGCTCTTCTCCGCGCCGGACCTGCTGCTGCTCGACGAGCCTTCGAACCACCTCGATCTCGAGGCGACCCTGTGGCTGGAGAATTTCCTGCGCTCCTACCGCGCCACGATGCTGATCGTCAGCCACGAGCGCGACCTGCTCAACAATGTCGTCGACCACATCCTACACCTCCAGGGTGGCAAGACGACGCTTTATCCGGGTGGCTACGACGCGTTCGAGACTCAATATGCCGAGCGGCTGGCCCAGCTCGAGTCGGCGCGCGCCAGCCAGGCGGTCCAGCGCGCCAAGCTGCAGGACTTTGTCGCCCGCAACAGCGCCCGCGCTTCGACCGCCAAGCAGGCGCAGTCGCGGGTGAAAGCGCTGGCGCGGATGGCGCCGATCGCCGCGGTCGCGGAGGATCCGAGCCTGAGCTTCGATTTCCCGAGTCCCGCGGCCTTGAAGCCGCCTCTGGTCACGCTCGACATGGCCGCGGTCGGCTACACGGCAGGCGAGCCGGTGCTGTCGCGGCTCAACCTGCGCCTCGATCCCGACGACCGCGTCGCCCTGCTGGGCCGCAACGGAAACGGCAAGACCACCTTGGCGCGCCTGCTCGCCGCCCAGCTGCCGGCGATGGACGGGCACATGACCGCGTCGGGCAAGCTCAAGGTCGGCTATTTCACCCAATATCAGGTCGAGGAGCTGGACGGCGAGGATACGCCGCTCGAACATATGGGCCGGCTGATGCCGAAGGCGGCGCCGGGCGCGGTCCGTGCCCAACTGGGCCGCTTCGGATTTTCCGGCGACAAGGCGGTAATGCAGGTCAAGAAGATGTCGGGCGGCGAGCGGGCGCGGCTCGCGCTGGCCTTGATCACCCGCGACGCGCCGCACATGCTGATCCTCGACGAGCCGACCAACCACCTCGACGTCGACGCGCGCGAGGCGCTCGTCCAGGCGCTGAACGATTATAGCGGCGCCGTCGTCGTGGTCAGCCACGACCGCCACATGCTCGCCTTGACCGCCGACCGCCTGGTGCTGGTCGACGGCGGCACCGCCAAGGAGTTCGGCGGCAGCCTCGAAGACTATACCGATCTCATCCTCGGCAAGAACGGCAGCGGCGGGGACGGTCCGAAGGAGGCGCAGAAAGGCAATCGCAAGGACGGCCGCCGCGCCGCCGCGGAAGCGCGCGAGCGCAGCCAGAAGCTGCGCCAGGCCGCCCAGGCGGCCGAGAAGGATGTCGCCCGGCTGGAAGCGCGCAAGACAGAGATCGAGCGCGCCATGTTCGACCCGAGCTCGGCCGGTCCGGCCGACGCCGCGCTGACGATGGGCGATTTGATGAAGCGCCATGGCGAGACAATCGCCGCCCTCGCCGCCGCGGAGGCGCGCTGGCTGGAGGCGAGCGAGAAGGTCGAGGACGCGCAGGCGGCGTGACGAGCGGGAGCGATCACCCGCCGAGGGCATGGCGATCCCTTTGGGGACCAACTTGGAGGACATCATGAATTCGCACGCGAGCGATCTGGCCTTGATACTGGATGCAGCTTTGTTCGCGGCTGACAAGCACCGGATGCAGCGGCGCAAGGATGTCGATGCTTCGCCCTATATCAATCACCCGCTGTCCCTTGCGCACATCCTCTCCGTCGAAGGCGGCATCACCGATCCGGTCGTCCTGGCGGCCGCGATGCTCCACGACACCGTCGAAGACACAAAGACGAGTCCGCAAGAGCTGGCGGACAGATTCGGACCCGCAATTTCCGGCGTGGTCGCCGAAGTCACCGACGACAAGACCTTGCTCAAGGCCGAGCGCAAGCGCCTTCAGGTGGCGAAGGCGGCGTCCAGATCCGATGCGGCCAAGCTCGTGAAGCTCGCCGACAAGATCAGCAACCTTCGCGACATCGCCTCTTCGCCTCCCTCCGATTGGAGCCTCGAGCGTCGGCGGGAATATTTCCAATGGGCGCGTGAGGTGGTGGCGGGGCTGAGGGGAGTCAGCCCGCTTCTGGAAGCGGCGTTCGACGAAGCTTATGCAGCTGGGCTCAGGTCGATGGGGACCGCACAGGCGGCGACCTGAGCGGCCCGATGGCCTGAGCGCCGACTAAGCATCCGAGGACACCGACCCCGAGATGTTGAAGAATGGAGCGGGCGAAGGGATTCGAACCCTCGACCCCAACCTTGGCAAGGTTGTGCTCTACCCCTGAGCTACGCCCGCTCTGAGCGGGACCGGCAAGGCCGGTCCGGGTAAGGCGGCGGCTGCTAGCATGGGCCTCCATGCCCGGCAACCCCCATAAGGCCACGCCTGGCAGAGCGGCGAACCGGTGAAGTTTCCCGGTTTGACCGCAAGTGCCGGAGTGCCGGCCATCCGCGAGGATGCCAGGGTCCTTCGCAGACACGAAGGAGATCGTCATGAACGCAATCGACACATGGAAGACGAAGGCAGCGGAGGAGTTTCGCTTTGCCTTCGGAGCCTTCTCACTGGGCCGGGTGCTCGTCGCCGTCGGCGACAAGGGCGTCGCGGCCATCCTCATCGGCGATGGGCCGGACGGGTGCGCCGCGCGCTCGCCGACACCTTCCCGCAGGCGGCGCTGATCCTGGACGAGGCCAGTCTCAGGCAGATCGTGGATGTCGTCTGCGCCTATCTCGAAGCGCCCGATGGAGAGATCGGCCTGCGGCTCGATGTGCGCGGCTCGGCGGTGGAGCAGGCTGTCTGGGAGGCGCTGCGTGCGATCCCCTGCGGCCAGACCACGACTTATGGCCAAATCGCCAGGAGCCTGCCGGTGACGGCCACGGCGCAGGAGGTCGGCGCAGCCTGCGCCGCCAATCGGCACGCAATCGCCATCCCCTGCCACCGGGTGGTCAAGGCGGACGGGGCGATCTCGGGCTATCGCTGGGGCGTGGCGCGCAAGCGGGCGCTGATAGGCAGGGAGGCGGCGGCGTGGACGTTGCAGGCATGAGGCGCGCGCCAGGCGATCGGGCGGCAATGGTGAATTGGGAGGCCGTCGCCGTGGATCTCGACGCGCAGGGCTGGGCTGTCCTGCCAGGATTGTTGAGGGCGCACGAATGCGACGGCGTCGCCGGGCTCTATGACGGGAGCGACGGCTTCCGCAGCCGCGTCGTCATGGCCAGGCATGGCTTCGGGCGCGGCGAATATAGATATTTCGCCTATCCGCTCCCGCCTTTGATCGAGGACATGCGCACAAGCCTCTACCGGCACCTCGCGCCGATCGCCAATCGATGGCACGAAAATCTGGGCATGGAGGGGCGCTTCCCCGCCGAGCACGAAGCATTCCTGGAAAGATGCCACGCCGCCAGCCAGACGCGGCCGACGCCGCTTCTGCTTCGCTACGGGCCGGGCGACTACAATTGCCTTCATCAGGATCTCTACGGCGAGCATGTCTTTCCCCTGCAAGTGGCCGCCCTGCTTTCGGCGCCGGGCGAGGATTTCGAAGGCGGCGAATTCGTGCTGACCGAGCAGCGGCCGCGCATGCAGTCGCGGGCGATGGTGGTTTCCTTGCGCAAGGGCGATGCGGTGGTCTTCGCGGTCAATTCGCGCCCCGTGCAGGGGTCGCGCGGCGCATATCGAGTCAGCATGCGTCATGGCGTCAGCGCGCTTCGGTCGGGCCACCGCCACACGCTAGGCATCATCTTTCACGACGCCACTTGACGGCCTGTGCGCAGACGCCCGTCGCCATGATGGGCTTGGCAGAGCGCCCCGCCTTCCCACATAGAGCGCTGACAGGCGATCCGGCGAGGAGTGTGACGTGGCAACATTGGGCATGAGCGAAGCCGAGCGCGAAGCGGTGGAAAAATTCCGGCGCGACGTGGTCGAGCCCAGCATGACGAGCCTGGTCATCCTCGATTTCTGGGCGGAATGGTGCGGGCCGTGCAAGCAGCTGACGCCCCTGCTCGAAAAGGTCGCCGCCGATTATGCCGACCGCGGCGTCACCCTGGTCAAGGTCAATGTCGACGAGGAGAAGTTCATTGCGGCCCAGTTCCGCATCCAGTCGATCCCGACCGTCTACGCCTTCTTCCAGGGCCAGCCGGTCGCCGACCTTGGAACTGCGCGGACCGAGGGCGCGCTGAAAGCCGCGCTCGACCAGATCCTCGCGCAGCTCCCCGTCGAGGGCGAGGCGCAGCAACTCGAAGCACAGATCGAGCCTCTGGTCGCGATGGGCGAACAGGTGCTCGGCGAGGGCGATGCCGAGCGCGCGATCAACATCTTCGAGCAGATCGTCGAGATGGCGCCCGAAAATCCCGAGGCGATTGCCGGCCTCGCCCGTGCGTTGCTCGCCGCCGGCCGCGCGGACGAGGCGCGCGCCAGGCTCGAGAATTTGCCCGAAAAGGTCGACAAGGATCCCGCTGTCGCCCGCGCGCGATCGGCTCTGGCGCTTGCCGAAATCGCCCCCGGGGGAGACCCGGCGGCGTTCGAGGCGCGGATCGCGAACGATCCCGACGATCTCGAGGCGAGATACGAGCTTGCCGGGATCCTGGCGGCGCGTGGCGATCGCGATGCCGCCGCCGACCAGCTGCTCGACAGCATCGGCCGGGACCGCGAGTGGAACGAGGGCGCGGCGCGCAAGCGGCTGCTCCAGCTGCTCGAGGCGGTTGGCCTCGAGGACCCGTGGGCCGGGACTCAGCGCCGGCGCCTGTCCGCGATCCTGTTCGGCTGAGATGGACTCTGCGCTTCTTCGCGTGCCGGTCTTCCCACTGGCCGGCGCCCTGCTCTTTCCGCGCGCCCAGCTGCCGCTGCACATCTTCGAGCCACGCTACCGGGCGATGATCCGCGACGCGCTGGCCAGCGACCGGCTGATCGCGATGGTCCAGCCCAAGGACGAGGACGAGCCGCCGGCGCTGTTCGAAGTGGGCTGCCTCGGCCGGATCGGCACCTGCGACGAGCTCGAGGACGGCCGCTTCAACATCGTGCTGGAGGGGCTCAGCCTCTTCCGCATCTCCCGCGAGGCCGTGGTCGACACGCCCTACCGCCAGGTCGACGCGGACCGCAGCGGCTTCCACGCAGAGGAGGGCGCCGTCCTCGGCATGGTCCAGCGCGCCGAGGTCGAACGCGAGGCGCGCCGCTATGCCGACGCGCTCGGCTACATGGTCGAATGGGATTCGGTTTCGCGGCTTGACGACGAGATGCTGGTCAACGGCATCGCTCAGATCGCGCCGCTGGACGTCGGCTCCAAGCAGGCCCTGCTCGAAGCAAGCGACCTCGCCGATCGCGCCGACCTGCTCGTCCAGTTCATGCAGTTCCAGCGCATGGCCCCCGGCGGCGCCGACGGGCCCGAAACGCTGCAATGAGCGGCGACGCCGCCGAGTATGATCTCAGCGGCCAGTGGAGCGGAATCTATTCCTACCCGTCGCTTTATCCGCCCAACATGTTCGAAGCGACCATCCGGGACAATGGCGGCCTGATCACCGGCGTGATCAGCCAGCCCGGCGAGTTCTTCGAGCCGCCGGGCACGGTCCAGCATGCAGTGATCGAGGGAAGCCGCGGCGGCGGCACGCTGAGCTTCATCAAGATCTACGACGATCTCGCCCGGCCGACGCCCCATTATCACGGGATCATCCAGTCGGGCGGCGACGAGATCGAAGGCGAATGGACTATTCCCGGCGACTGGTCCGGTACCTTCCTGATGATCCGCGGCGCCAAGGCGGGCGAGGCGATCGAGCGCCGGGTGAGCGAGAAGGTTTAGCTGGGATCATGAGATCCTCCCCGGGACGGGAGCGGCAGCGCGGACCGCTGACGGAGAGGGCACGAGCCCCGCGAATGTGCCAGCCCACCTCCACCATCCCCTCCCCGTCCCGGGCAGGGGGATCGCATATGGGTTCGGGCCCTTCCGACCGTTCGTCCTGAGCCTGTCGAAGGACCTCATTTTTCTTCCGCACGGAAAGGAAAGGGCTTCGACAAGCTCAGCCCGAACGGGTGAGCGAGCCAAAAACAGGGCAATATGCGATAGCCCCCTGCCGTCCCGGGGAGGAAATACGATTGCCGGCGCCTCAGATCGGCAGCCCGCGCAGCAGCAGCGGCAGCTCACCGGTCTCGCCTCGCGCTTCGGCCATGAGCCTCTGCTTCACCGGCCCGGCGCGTTGGACGATGCCCATGCCGAAGCGGCGGACGGCCGAGGCCGCGCGGCCCGGCACGCCGTAGAGGCGGGTGAGACTGTCGGTCGCCATCGCCACCATGAAGGTGTCGAGGCTGCGCCAGCTTTCGTATCGGCCGAGCAGCTGCGCGTCGCCGGGATCCATGCCGAGCCGCGCGCCTTCGACCAGCACTTCGGCGAGCGCGGCGGCGTCCCGGAAGCCGAGGTTGAGCCCCTGGCCGGCGATCGGATGGATGCCGTGGGCAGCGTCGCCGACCAGGGCCAGCCGCTGGTCGGTGATCCGCGCTGCATGATGGAAGCCCAGAGGATAGTTCCAGCGCGGCCCGGCCAGCGTCACGGCGCCAAGGAAGCCTCCCATCCTCTTTTCGATCTCATGCGCCAGCGCCCGCTCGGGCAGGCCGAGCATCGCGGCGGAGTCGCGCGCCCTGACCGACCAGACGATCGCCGAACGTGGACGGCCGTCGTCTCCCGCCAGCATAGGCAGGATCGCGAACGGGCCGTCGGGATAAAAGATCTCGTAGGCGGTTTCGCCATGCGGCCTTTCGTGCGCGATGGTGGCGACGATCGCGACATGATCGTAGGCCCAGCGCGCGATCGGAATGTCCGCGGCCTCCCGCATCGGCGAGTTGCGGCCCTCGGCGGCGACCAGCAGCGGCGCGGCGAGCAGGCGCCCGTCCTCCAGCGCCACCCGCACGCCGGCTGCGTCGCGCACCGTCTCGCCGGGCCGCGCCGGCATCAGCAGCCGAATCCCCTCAGCCTCCTGCGCCGCATCGCGCAATGCGGCGCGGAGCAGGCGGTTTTCGACCATCGTGCCGAGCGGATCCTCATCCTCCCCGTCGAACAGGATGCCGCCGGGCTTCAGCCCCTCGCTGACCCGGATGGCGCGAATCCGGCAGGTGACGCCTTCCAGCCGTTCGGCAACGCCGATCGTTTCGAGCATCCGCCAGGAAGAGCTCGACACCGCCGTGGCGCGGCCGTCATAAGCCGGCGCGATCTGGGTCTCCGGATCGGCCGGATCGACGACGATCGAGCCGACACCGTGGCGGTCGAGCGCCAACGCCAGGCTGAGCCCGACCAGGCCGCCGCCCAGTATGATGACGTCCGCATGCTCCATTTTCCCGCTCTAGCGATGCAGGCCTGCAACGCCAAGCGCTTGACCGGGGAGTCCTCGCGAGCGCATTAGGGAAAACGGGAACATTTGGGGCACATGAGCATGGCGACCGCAACAGCGCGAAGGGAGGGTCCGGGCCGGCTCGCGCAGTGGCGCGAGGGGCTGCGTCGACTCGCCCGCCGCTCCTGGAGCTTCTTCGGCGGCCTCGCGCTGAGCGCGGCGGCGATCTTCACTCTCGTCGCCCTGATCACCTATCATCCGAGCGATCCGTCGCTCAACACCGACGCCGCGGGACCGGTCCAGAATTGGATGGGAAGCGTCGGCGCCTGGATGTCCGATTTCCTGCTGATGGTGCTTGGCCCGACCGCGGGGCTGCTTCTGCCGGTGATCCTGGTGATCGGCCTGCGCCTCGCCCGCGGCGTCGAGGCCGGACAATGGCTGCGCGCCCTGCTCGTCACTTCGCTCGGCATCGCCCTGGTCGGCGCCGCGGCCGGCCTGTTCGCCGGCGGTGCCGTCAACGGCCTTCCCGCGGGCTGGGGCGGCGCAATCGGCCTCGCTCTGGCCGGGCTGATCGACTGGATATTGAGCGCGCTCGGCGATTCCGGGATCGTCGCGCCGTTCCGGGTCGCATTGATCGCGATCCTCGCCGCGATCGGCCTCGCGCTCTGCCTGATCGGCCTCGGCCTCACCGCCGAAGAACGGCGCTGGCTGGCCGCCCGGCGCCTGCGCGCCGAGGATGCCGAGCTGGACGACGAGGATTTCGCAGTCCCTGCCGACCGCCCGGCCCGCGCGGCGGTGGTGCCGGCCGCGCCGTCGAAAGGCCCGATCATCGCCGACCGCAATCGCGATGCGGTGCGCCGGCCGCTGCGCGAGCGCCAGCCCTCGCTTGCGCTCGGCGACAGCTACCGTCTGCCTTCGGTCGACCTGCTCACGCCACCGCCGCCGCAGATGAACGTCGTGCTCGACAAGGCGGCGCTGGAACGCAACGCCCGCCTGCTCGAATCGGTGCTCGAGGATTTCTCGGTGAAGGGCGAGATCGTCGAGGTCAGGCCAGGACCGGTCGTGACCATGTACGAGCTCGAGCCGGCGAGCGGCATCAAGGCAAGCCGCGTCATCCAGCTCGCCGACGACATCGCCCGCAACATGTCGGCGCTGTCCGCCCGCGTCGCCACCATCCCCGGCCGCTCTGTGATCGGCATCGAGCTGCCCAACGCCAAGCGCGAAATGGTGAGCTTCTCCGAGCTCGTGTCCAGCCCCGCCTTCGAGGACCAGGTCGCGTCGCTGCCGATCATCCTCGGCAAGAACATCGCCGGCGATCCGGTCGTCGCCGATCTGCAGCCGATGCCGCATCTGCTCGTCGCCGGCACCACCGGCTCGGGCAAGTCGGTCGGCCTCAACTGCATGATCCTGTCCCTGCTCTACCGGCTGACTCCGGAGCAGTGCAAAATGATCCTGATCGATCCGAAGATGCTCGAATTGAGCGTCTACGAGGACATTCCCCATCTGCTCGCCCCGGTCGTCACCGAGCCGGCCAAGGCGATCCGCGCGCTCAAATGGACGGTCGAGGAGATGGAGGACCGCTATCGCAAGATGGCGTCGGTCGGCGTGCGCCAGCTTTCGAGCTTCAATGCCAAGGTCCGCGAGGCCAAGATGAAGGGGCAGCCGATCGGCCGGCGCGTCCAGACCGGCTATGATCCCGAGACCGGCCAGCCGCGCTACGAGATGGAGGAGCTCGATTACGAGGTCCTGCCCCAGATCGTCGTCGTCGTCGACGAGCTTGCCGACCTGATGATGACCGCCGGCAAGGAGGTCGAGTTCCTCATCCAGCGCCTCGCGCAGAAGGCGCGCGCCGCCGGAATCCACCTGATCATGGCGACGCAGCGGCCCTCGGTCGACGTCATCACCGGCGTGATCAAGGCCAATCTGCCGACCCGGATCTCCTTCTCGGTCACCTCGAAGATCGATTCGCGCACCATCCTCGGCGAGCAGGGCGCCGAGCAGCTGCTGGGCAAGGGCGACATGCTCTACATGCCCGGCGGCAAGCAGATCGCCCGCGTCCACGGCCCGTTCGTCTCCGACGAGGAGGTGCGCTCCGTCGCCGATTTCTGGCGCGCGCAGGGCCATCCCGATTATATCCAGTCGGTCACCGAGGAGCCGGAGGACGGCGGCTATATCTTCGACGGCCAGCCGATCGGCGAGGACGACGCCGAAACCCAGATGTTCCGCAAGGCCGTCCAGGTCGTCGCCGAGAGCCAGAAGGCCTCGACCTCCTACCTGCAGCGGCAGCTGCGCGTCGGCTACAACAATGCGGCGCGGCTGATCGAACGGATGGAGAAGGAGGGCGTGGTCAGCGCCCCGGATCATGTCGGCCGGCGCGAAGTGCTGGTCGATCCGGAAGGCCGGCCGCTGGCTTGAGCCACCAAATCCTCCCCGAAACGGGGAGGGATACCATGCGGGGCATGGTGGAAGGGGCCCAGCGCCGACGCTGCGGAAGCTCCGGGTTCCCCGGTCAGGCTTTCGGCCTGCCACCTCCCTGTCGCGGGGAGGATCTCAATTCGGAACCTGCCGGGTTCACTGGACATTCAAGCGCTGGGCGCCATATCGCGCCACCACCTGCTTCAACGAAGGAAAGATCATGCAGCGTCTTCGCGCTCTTGCCCTCATGGCCGCTCCGCTCGCGCTCGCCGCGGCGATGGCGCCGGTCGCGCTCGGCGCCCAGGCCGCTCCCGCGGGCCTCGCCCAGGTGCAGGCGCACCTGCGCGCCGTGCAGACGATGACCGCCGGATTCACCCAGACCAACCGCCAGGGCCGCAACCTCAACGGCACCCTGACGATCAGGCGGCCCGGCCATGTCCGCTTCGATTATGGGCGCAGCGCCAACATGCTCATCGTCGGCGACGGCAATGCGCTGACCTTCATCGATTACGACGTCGGCCAGCGCCAGCGCTGGCCGATCAACGACAGCCCGCTTTCGGTCCTGCTCAATCCGAACCAGGATCTCGCCCGCTTCGCCCACGTCGTCCAGGACGACGCGCAGGTGCTGATGATCGAGGCGCGCGACAGCCGCCGCCGTGAGTTCGGCACAATCACCATCGCCTTCGCCAAGGTGGCGGGAGCCCCCGGCGGGCTGAGCCTGCAGGGCTGGAACACCCGTGACGCGCAGAACAACCTGACCACGGTCCGGCTCAACAATCAGCGCTTCAACGTTCCGGTCGCCGACACTGCCTTCCGCTACCGCGAACCGGCGAGGCGCGGCCCGCGGGGGTGAAGCCGTTCATCTGGGCGACAGGTCGTCAGAGCTAAAAGCACCACTGCAACTGCCGGTCCCGGTTCGAGTTTTCCCCCTGTTGCTCGAACCACTCCGTGCAATTGACCTCGCGTAGCAACGCTTGGTGGCCCTCGCTCCACGCCCCCGGAGCGGGGGCCTTCCATTTTCCGCCCCTCGCGGCTAGCCAGCCCTATGTCCTCCTCTCTCAAGATCGCGTCCTGGAACATCAATTCGATCCGCGCCCGCCTGGGGATCGTCGAGAAGTTTCTCGTCGAGGAAACGCCCGACATCCTGTGCCTGCAGGAAACCAAGGTCCGCGATTCCGAATTCCCGCGCGAGCTGTTCGCCCGCCTGGGCTATGATCATGTCATCATTTGCGGCCAGCCGATGCATCATGGCGTGGCCATCGCCTCGAAGGTGCCGATCCGCGAGGACGACCGATTCGATTGGCAGGACAATGGCGAGGCGCGCCATGTCGGCGTGCTGCTGGAGAGCGGAATCAGGCTGGAGAACGTCTATGTGCCGGCAGGCGGCGACATTCCCGACCGCGTGCTCAACCCGAAATTCGGACAGAAGCTGGACTTCATCGCGCGGATGACGCGCTGGTCGGAATCCTGCGCCTGCCCGACGATCATTGTCGGCGATTTCAACGTCGCGCCGCTCGAATGCGATGTCTGGAGCCACAAGCAGTTGCTCAACGTCGTCAGCCACACGCCGATCGAGGTCGAAGCGCTGACCGGCTTGCAGGCGAGCAACGACTGGGTCGATCTCGGACGTCATTTTCATCCCGCGCCGCAGCGGCTCCACACATGGTGGAGCTATCGCTCGCCCGACTGGACGAAGAACGACCGTGGCCGGCGGCTGGACCATATGTGGGCGACCAGGGACGTCGCAAAGCTGGCCCGGGGACACAAGGTCTATGAGCCCATCCGCAACTGGACGCGGCCGTCCGACCATGTCCCGCTGATGACGGAATTCACCCTTTGACCGGGGCGCGGGATGTCGCCCGCGCGATCGACGCCCTTCGGCGCGGCTGGCCGGTGGCGGTCGATGATGTTTCGTTCCTCGCCATAGAAAGTGCCGATGCCGAGGGATTGGCTGCGTTCGACGGCGCCGACGCGCCGGCAAGCCTGCTCATTTCCGGCAACCGCGCCGCGACCCTGAAGCTCACCAATCAGCGCGCCGCGCTGCCGACCGAGCCTGTGCTGGTCCGGCGCAGCCCCTGGATCGACCTCGAGGCGGCGACCGCCATTGCCGATCCGGCGCTCGATCTCGCTTACCCGCTCAAGGGCCCTTTCCAGACCGTGCCGCTGTGCGCCCCGCCCACGGCGGAGGCCGCACTTCGGCTGGCTCGGCTGGCCGGCCTGCTGCCGGCTTTGTTCACCCGGCGCGACGGCCCGGCCGAGGCACGCGTTTCAGCCGATGACGTCATGACGTTCGACTCGGGCGCCGACCTCAGGATCGTCTCGCGCGCCAGGCTGCCCAACCGCTTCGCGGAAAAGGCGGAGATCGTCGCCTTTCGTTCGGACGGGGATACGAACGAGCATGTCGCGCTCGTCATCGGCCAGCCTGGGGCGGGTCCGCCGCTGGTGCGGGTCCACAGCGAATGCCTGACCGGGGACGCGCTCGGTTCGCTGAAATGCGATTGCGGCCCCCAATTGGAAGCGGCGCTGGCCGCGATCGCCGCATCGGGCTGGGGCATCCTCCTCTATTTGAGGCAGGAGGGTCGGAGCATCGGGCTGGTCAACAAGCTCAGGGCTTATGCGCTGCAGGATCAGGGATACGACACGGTCGACGCCAATCACCGGCTCGGCTTCCAGGACGACGAGCGCGATTTCGCCGTGGCGGCGCGGATGCTGGCGAAGCTGACGCGGGGCGATATCCGGCTGCTCACCAACAATCCGAAGAAGGTGGCGGCGTTGGAGGCGGAAGGAATTCGGGTCCTCGAGACGGTGCCGCTGAAGGCCGGCGCCGGCGCGCACAATCGGGCCTATCTGGACACCAAGCGCGATCGCAGCGGCCACCAGCTTTAGGCGAGCAGGGCCGCGACCTCCTCGAAATTGGCCGCGACATGATGGACGCCGAGCGCGCGGAGCCGATCGGCGTGGCCGGGCAGGCAGTGGCGACCGGCAACCAGGCCGATTACCTCCGCGCCCGACGCAACTGCCCCCGCGACGCCGACCGGCGAATCCTCGATAATCGCTATGCGGCCGATCGGCACGCCGAGCGCATCCGCCGCGTGGAGATACAAATCAGGCGCCGGCTTGCCGCGGGCGACGTGCTCCCTCCCGGAGAAGATCATGTCGCCGAACGTGCCTTCGAGGCCGAGATGGACGAGGTGGCTCGTGATCCAGTGGGTCGTGCTCGACGAGCAGATCGCCTTGGGAAAAGTGGGGGGCAGGCCGCGGATGAACGCGACCGCGCCGGCCACCTCCTCCAGACCTTCGGCAAGCGCGCGCGCGTCTTCCTCCGCACGGGCACCGTGAAAATCCTCCGGGAGCGGCCGCCCGATCCAGCGCTCCATCGCGGCGAGGAAATCGGGGCCGGCCAAGCCCATGAAATTCTGCATCGCCTGCTCGACCGAGGTCGGATGGCCGATCCCGCTCAGATATTCGGCGATCTGCTCGTTGCCCGCCCACTCGCTCTCGAGCAGCACGCCGTCGAAATCGAAGATGAGAGCATCGAATCGCATCATAGGCTCCGGTTACCGGTCCGGCGTGCCGCGCGCCCCGAACAGAGCCGTGCCGACCCGGACGTGCGTCGCGCCAATCATGACCGCCGTCTCATAGTCGGCCGACATGCCCATGCTGAGGCCGGTGAGGCCATGACGTCGCGCCAGCCTGGCGAGGAGTGCGAAATAGGGCGCCGCCTCGACGTCGGCCGGCGGAATGCACATCAGGCCGGTCACGGGGAGCGCCTTCGCCGCTTCAATGAGGGCCAGCAGATCGGTGACCGGGCAACCGCCCTTTTGCAGCTCGTCGCCGACATTGACTTGCAAGAAGCAATCCGGTCGCCGACCGGCCTTGTCCATCGCCCTGGCCAGCGCCGTAGCCAGCGAGGGGCGGTCGACCGAATGGATCGCATCGAAGAGGGCCACCGCGTCGTCGGCCTTGTTCGACTGCAGCCGGCCGATCAGTTGGAGGCGGATGCCGGGGTGGCGTGCAAGAAGCTCCGGCCATTTACTCTTGGCCTCCTGCACCCGATTCTCGCCGAAATCACGCTGGCCCTCGGCGATCAGCGTTTCGATCTCTTCGGGGCCGCGGGTCTTGGAGACCGCAATCAGAGTCACGTCCCCGGCCTCGCGGCCCGCCAAAGCCGCGGCCATGCCGATCCGCGCCTTGACCGCTGCCAGTGGAGACTCCGCCATGGCCGCTGCTATAGGAAGTGGGATGCGCGCCCGCCAGCCTTTGCCCCGCCTCTGGCTGATGACGGACGAGCGGCAGGGCAAGGGCCTGCTCGGCGCGGTCGCGCGCCTGCCGGACGGCGCCGGGATCGTGTTCCGCCACCACGGCCTGCCCGAAGTCGCGCGGCGCGACTTGTTCGAGCGGGTGCGAGCCGCGGCGCCAGGCGTCGTCCTGCTCGCCGGCCCGGCCGATCAGGCGCGGGCCTGGGGCGCGGACGGCAGCCACGGCAGAGGCTCGGGCGAGGGGATGCGCAGCGCACCGGTCCACAATCAGGCGGAGATCCGGGCCGCGGAGCGCCACGGCGCCGATCTCCTCTTCCTTTCACCGGTATTTCCCACCCGTAGCCACCCGGAGGCGCGGACGCTGGGCCTGGCCCTCTTCGCCTGGCTCGCCCGCCGCACCCCTCTCCCCGTCATCGCGCTCGGCGGCATGAACGTCGCCCGCGGACGCAGGCTCGCCTCGTTCGGCGCTTATGGCTGGGCCGGGATCGACGCCTGGGCCGACCAGAGCGATCTCTAGTCAGGCCAACGACTGACGATTCGGAAATCAGGGAAAAACGACAGAGCGGCCGTTAGAAGCGGAACGCGGTTCCGACATAGACGGCCTGGCTGTCGCGACGATCGTCACGAGACAGCGGCTCGAGCCGGTCGTGGGCGATGCGGTAGCGGGCGCCCGCGGTGACGTCGACGTTGCGGGCAATCGAATAGGCGCCGCCGACGTCGAGCGACACAGCCTGGTCGTCGACGAGCAGGCGCGGATCGCCCTGGGCGCGCTCGGCGGCGACCGCGACGCGGCCGGTAAGGTGGCGGGTCGCGCGATAGCTCATGCCGAGCTGCGCCGATTCGCGCGTACCCTGGATCAGGCCCGCGTCGGATTGGGCGACGTCGCCGGAAATGGCGAAGCGACGCCAGCCGACGGAGACGCCGAGATTATAGGAGCTGGGCGTGATCGCAGTGACCGGCGAGGCCGAAGTCGGTCCCGTCGCGCGTTGCGCATCCGCCATCGTCACCGAGCGGGCGCGGATCGCGACCTGGACGCGGCGGCTGCGATCGCCGGAGGTGGTTGCCGGAGTAAAGCGGAAATTGGCGTTGAGGCCGGGGCCGCGGCGGGCAAGAGCAGCGGCGAGTCGCGGATCCGAAACGGCCGGCGTGAAGGCGCCGACCGGCCGCGCATTCAGCGACGGCGCGAAGGGGCGAAGTGCCTTGCTCCTCTCGGTGGTGGCCCCGAGGGCAGGCGCGAACAGCAGGGCGATCGCGACAAGCGACGCACCTCCTGTAATGCCAATGGCCCGAAGCCCCTTCAAAACGCTTTCTCCCCTCCAGAGCGGGATTTAGTAGAGTTGGAACGCGAATCCCAGCGATGCGATGCAAGGGGACCCGGAATCTCCAGCCATGTTGCATGTTTCCCACAATCAACCTTACTGGCGGATGAAGCCGGTGCGGCCTATGGGAGGCGGAACAGCGCTTGCCGGGCGCGCGGCGGCATCTATAACGGCGATCGCCCCTTCCGTATCCAAGGACCAACTATGGCTCGCGTAATCACCTTCGGCCTGGCCGCTGCCTGTGCCGTTTCCCTGGCCGGCTGCAACTTCATCCGGGACGACATCAACCGGTCGCTCGGCGACTCGCCGCGGGACCGTAGCCGCGACGCCGATATCGCGGCCAGCCAGGTGACGACGATCGGCGTCAACGCCTATCTGTGGCGTGCCGCACTCGAAACGCTCTCCTACGCGCCCTTGGCCCAGACCGATTCCAACGGCGGCGTCATCGTCACCGAATGGTATGCGAACCCGCAAAGCCCGAACGAGCGGGTAAAGGTCACCGCCGTTATCCTCGATCGGGATCTCAGGGCCGATGCATTGCGCGTCACCGCGGCGCGGCAGACGATGACCAACGGCCAATGGGTCGACGCCCCGGTCACCGCCGCCACCGTGCAGCGGCTCGAGGACATCATCCTCACCCGCGCCCGCGACCTCAGGCGCGCCGCGATCACCGGTTAAGGCCAATCTAGCGAGGAATCCTCCCGCGATGGCATCGCGCTTCAATCCGCTCAAGGCCGATGCCCGCTGGCAGAAAGCCTGGGACGAAGCGGGCACGTTCCACGCGTCCGACGAGAGCGCGCGCCCCAAGGCCTATATATTGGAGATGTTCCCCTATCCGTCGGGGCGCATCCACATGGGCCACGTGCGCAATTATACGATGGGCGACGTGCTTGCGCGCTACAAGAGGATGAACGGGTTCGAGGTGCTCCACCCGATGGGCTGGGACGCGTTCGGCATGCCGGCCGAGAATGCGGCAATGGAGCGCAAGGTCCATCCCGGCGCATGGACCTGGTCCAACATCGCGACGATGAAGGCGCAGCTGAAGCGCCTCGGCTTCGCGCTCGACTGGAGCCGCGAGCTCGCCACCTGCGATCCAGCTTATTACGGCCAGGAGCAGGCGCTGTTCCTGGATCTGTTCGCGGCCGGCCTCGTCTATCGCAAGCAAAGCGAGGTCAATTGGGATCCGGTCGACATGACCGTGCTCGCCAACGAGCAGGTTATCGACGGCCGCGGCTGGCGTTCGGGGGCCATGGTCGAGCGGCGCAAGCTCAATCAGTGGTTCCTGAAGATCACCGATTTCGCCGAGGAGCTGCTCGACGGCCTGGCCGAGCTCGATCAGTGGCCCGACAAGGTGCGGCTGATGCAGGAGAACTGGATCGGCAAGAGCCGGGGAATGCGCTTCGTCTTCAAGCTGGCCGCGCCGGTGGCCGGCATCGATGGCTTCGACGTGTTCACGACGCGGCCGGATACGATCTTCGGCTCCAGCTTCGCCGCATTGTCGCCGGATCACCCGATCGCGACGGCGCTTTCGCAAGAGCGTGAGGACGTCGCTGCCTTCATCGCCCTCTGCAAGAAGGGCGGAACCACCGCGGCCGAGCTCGAGACCGCCGAGAAGCTGGGCTTCGATACCGGCCTGGAAGTGGTCCACCCGCTCGATCCGGCGTGGAAGTTGCCGGTCTACATCGCCAATTTCGTGCTGATGGACTACGGGACGGGCGCCATTTTCGGCGTGCCGGCGCACGATCAGCGCGATTTCGAATTCGCCACCAAATATGGCCTGCCGATCCGGCGCGTGGTCGCCACTTCCGCGGATGCTGCGAACGCACCGATCGGCGATGAAGCCGAGAATGGAGACGGCGTGCTGGTCAATTCGCGCTTTCTCGACGGCATGGACGTCGAGACCGCCAAGGCGGCGGTGATCGCGCGGGCGGAAGCGGAAGGCTGGGGCGAAGGCACCACCGCCTGGCGGCTGCGCGACTGGGGCGTTTCGCGCCAGCGTTACTGGGGCACGCCGATCCCGATCATCCATTGCGCGGCGTGCGGGGCGGTACCGGTGCCTCGGGAGCAGCTGCCGGTGGTGCTGCCCGAGGATATCGACTTCGAGACGCCCGGCAATCCGCTCGAACGGCACCCGAGCTGGAAGCATGTCGCCTGCCCCGCCTGCGGCGGCGAAGCGACCCGCGAGACCGACACGCTCGACACGTTTGTCGATTCGTCATGGTATTTCATACGCTTCGCCAGTCAGCCAGCGGATCGCCCGTTCGACAAGGCGGTCGCCAATCGCTGGCTGCCGGTCGATCAATATATCGGCGGGGTCGAGCATGCGATCCTGCACCTGCTCTATGCCCGCTTCTGGACGCGGGCGCTGCAGCACCTCGGCATGGTCGACGTCGCCGAGCCGTTCGAGGGCCTGTTCACCCAGGGCATGGTGACCCACCGCACCTATCAGGATGCCACGGGCAACTGGCTGCTCCCCGAGGAGGCCGAAGCCGCGATCGCCGCCGGCCGGCAGGTGACGCCGGGCCGCACCGAGAAGATGTCCAAGTCCAAGCGCAACACGGTCGACCCCGAGCCGATCGTCGACCAATATGGCGCGGACGCGGTGCGCTGGTTCATGCTTTCCGACAGCCCGCCCGAGCGCGACCTCGAATGGAGCGAGGCAGGGATCGAAGGCGCCTGGCGCTTCATGCAGCGGCTGTGGCGCCTGGCGACAACCGATCTGGGCGGGGACGGCGCCGACGAAGCGCTCGACCGCAAGCTGCACCAGACGATCGCAGCGATGGGGACCAATATCGAGGCGCTGAACTTCAACAAGGCGGTGGCAAACATCTACGAGCTCGCCAATTCGATCGAAAAGGCGGCGCCTTCGGCATCGCGCCGCGCAGCGGTCGAAACGATGGTCCGGCTGGTCGCGCCGATGGTGCCGCATGTCGCCGAGGAAGTGTGGGCCGCCGCCGGTCGCCCGGGCCTGATCGCCGATGCACCCTGGCCGGAGGCGGATCCGAAGCTGCTGGTCGAGGACGAGGTGACGATCGCGATCCAGGTCAACGGCAAGCTGCGCGACACCGAGCGCGCGCCGAAAGGCGCCTCGCGCGAGCATCTCGAAGCCATGGCGGTCGCCAACGCCAGCGTGCAGCGAATTCTGGACGGGGCGACGCCGAAAAAGGTGATCGTCGTTCCGGACCGACTCGTGAACATCGTCGCATGAAGGGCCGCCTCGCCCTGCTCCTCGTCCTCGCGATCCTGCCGGGCTGCAGCCTGCGCCCGCTTTACGCCGGCGGTGGATCGGGACCGGTGGCCCAGACTCTGCACTCCATCCAGGTCGGGCAGATCCAGGGCCGCGCCGGCTGGCTGGTGCGGACCGCGCTCGAGGATCGGGTCGGGCGGGCCGCGGGCAGCCCGGTCTACCGCCTCGAGGTCGAGCTCGACGACGACATTACCGGCTTCGGCATTCGCTCGGACGATGCGGTGACGCGCGAGCGGCGCACACTCCGCGCGCGCTACCGCCTTGTCGATGCCGCGCGCGGCACGGTCCTTCTCGACGCGACTGCGGGCTCCGACGCCGGAGTCGACGTCGGCTCGAGCGAATATGCGACGGTGGCGGCGGAGCAGACCGCCCTGGAGCACCTCGCCGTCACTATTGCCGATCAGATCGTCTCGCGAATCGCGCTTTATGCCTCGCGCGGCGGACGTCCGCCCGCCACATCCCCCGCTCCCGCCACGCGATGAAGGCGAACCGGCCGCAGATCGAAAAGGCGCTGAAGGCCCCCGGCGACATCCGCTTCTTCCTACTCCACGGTCCCGACGATTCCGGAAGCCGCGCGCTGGCCAGGACACTGGCGGCGTCGATGGGGCCCGAAGCGGAGCGAATCGACCTTGCCGGCAGCGACCTGCGCGGCGACCCTGCTCGGCTGGCCGACGAGGCGGCCTCGATCTCGATGTTCGGCGGCGCGCGCTGGATCCTGGTCGAGCCGGCCGGAGACGAGGTCGTACCGGCGCTGGAATCCTTGCTCGAAGTGCCGGCGGCGGGCAATCCGGTCGTCCTGGTCGCCGGTAGCCTCAAGGCCGCGTCCAAATTGCTCAAGCTCGCCCTCGGAGCGCCGACGGCCCTCGCTTTTGCCAGCTATGCGCCCGACGGCCGCGAGGCCGGGCAGCTTGTGCTTGGCATGGCGCGCGCGCAGGGACTGATCGTCCGGCCCGACGTGGCCCAGCGAATCGCCGAAAGCTGCGGCGGCAATCGTGCCATCATCGAGCAGGAGCTGGCCAAGTTCGCCCTCTACGCCGGCGCGTCGCCCGAGGCGCCACGGCCGATCGATCATGACGTGGTCGACGCGCTTGGCGCCGCGGCAGACGAAGGCGACCTCACCCGGCTTGTCGACAGCGCCGCGGGCGGCAATGCGGCTGCGCTCGAGGCGGAGCTGGTACGGCTCCACGCCGAGGGGCTGGAGGGCATCACGCTGATCCGGGCAATGCTGCGGCGGATGGCGTTGCTGGCCCGCTTGCGCGCAGAGGTCGAGCGTGGCTCCGAGCCGGGTGCCGTCATGGCGGCGGCCGGAAAATCGATCTTCTTCAAGGAGAAAGACGGGATCGAGCGACAATTGCGGCGCTGGCCCGCCGATCTGATCGCCAAGGCGATGACGCGCCTCTCCGATGCCGAACGCCAGGTGAAGACGACCGGCGCGGTCGGCCCCGTGGCGGCCGACGCCGAATTGTTCGCGATTTGCCGCGTGGCGACGCGGCTGCGGTAGGAAGGGCCTCAACCATGACCGAAGGGGGGCATCGTGCTTCGGCATTCGGTTTGCGCTTGCTGGGATGGAGTGTTCTACTCCTCGGTTTACCGATCGCCCTCCTCGGGGCAATCCTCCCGCCCAACGAATATGCGAAGACGCTCGGAATAGACGCGCTCGACTGCGATGGCCCCTCCAAAGTCTACATATTCGCGGTGCCTGCGCTCCTGCTCTACGGCGCGGCTTTCGTCGTCTACGGACGGGGCTTGCGTCGTCGGGCCGACCTGATCGTAGCGCTGCTCTGCATAGTCGTCTGCGCAGCTCTGGCCGTGAACCTCATTCGCGCCAGAGCCGAGGACCAGAGGCAGGAACTGGCGTGCAGCCAGCGATAGCAGACGGCGGGCGGCGATTCAGTGGGAGCCGGAGATGGCCTTCCCGCCGATATCCTCCCGGTGGACGATGATCGCGGCCCCTTCATCCGCCGCTGGCATCTCGAAATAGCTGGCGATCAGGTCGAATTGCTCATCCGTGGCGGCGAAATCGTGATCGCCGCGCGCATTCCTCTCGCGTAGCCGCGCCCGGCAGATCTCGTCCGGAACATCGAGAAAGTGGAGCACGGCGGCGGCGCCCGCCGCTTCGGCGATCCCCCGCATCCATGCCCGATTGGCAGCTGTGTTGGCGGGGAAATCGAGCACTATCGACAAGCCGGCGCGCAGGATTTCAGTCAGATGAGGGCCCATCGCCTCGCGCAGGCGCCCGGAAAACCGGATATAGTCCGCAACCTCCGCTGTCTCCGGCCCGAACAAGCGGGAAAGCCAGAAATCCTCGCCGACGAGCAGCGCGCCGTGCCGCTCGACGAGCGTCGCAGCGAGTGTGGACTTGCCGGCGGCGATCTTGCCGCACAGCATGTGGAGCGTGGCTTTGCTCTTGGGCATGGCTGTCATTCTATCACAGCTCTTCCGTGGATTTGCCTCCGGCGGAGTTTTAGAAAAGTGGGTGCCCCACACCCACTTTTCTAAAACTTGTCGCCGCTCAGCCGCTGGCAGATCATGTCGAGCTGGTCGAGGGTTGAATAAGCCAGGGTGACGGAGCCGCCGGCCACGCCGTGCTTGATCGCGACCTTGACCCCGAGAAGGTCGCCCAATTGCCGCTCGAGCGCGGAGATGTCCGCCTGGCTGCCCTCGATCACCGGCCGCCGCGCCTTGCCCGGCTTGCCCGCCTTGGCCAGTTTCTCGGTCTCGCGCACCGAAAGGCCGCGGCGAATCACTTCCTCGGCGAGCGCTTCGGGATCGGGTGCGGTGATCAACGCGCGGGCGTGGCCCATGCTGAGCTGACCGGTCCCGACGAGGATCTGGATTTTCGCCGGAAGCTCCAGCAATCTCAATAGATTAGCTACATGGCTGCGCGATTTGTGGACGAGCCGGCCGAGCTCTTCCTGGGTATGGGCGTAATCGTCGACGAGCCTCTTATAGGCCTGCGCCTCCTCGATCGCATTGAGATCCTGGCGCTGGATATTCTCGATCAGTGCGACTTCGAGCGTTTCCTCGTCGCTGAATTCGCGAACGATGGCGGGTATTTCATGCAGCCTCGCGCGTTGCGCCGCGCGCCAGCGCCGCTCGCCGGCGACGATCTGGAAGCGGTGCCCAAAAGGACGGACGACGATCGGCTGGATGACGCCGCGGGCCTGGATCGACGCGGCAAGCTCGACCAGGGCCTCCTCCTGGAAGACCCGGCGCGGCTGGCCGGGATGGGGCTCGATGCTGGCGATGGGAATCATCTGCACCGATCCGCGCGTGCTTTCGCCGGGCGAGACGGAGGCTTCCTGCGCGACTTCGCCGAGCAGGGAGGAAAGACCGCGGCCGAGACCGGTAGGGCGCTTCTTCATCGAGAAGGGGTCGCTCACGCCGCCTCCTTTCTCTTGGGCAGCCGGTCGATCAACTCGCGGGCCAGCGCCATATAGGCTTCCGAGCCGGGACAGCGGTGGTCGTAGATCAGGGCCGGCATGCCGTGGCTCGGCGCCTCGGAGAGGCGGACGTTGCGCGGGATCACTGTCTCGAACACCACCTTGCCGAGGCAGGCGCGAACGTCGGCGGAGACCTGCGACGACAGATTGTTGCGTTTGTCGAACATGGTCAGCGCTACGCCCAGGATCGAGAGCTCGGGATTGAAGCGGGCGCGGATGCGCTCGACTGTCTGGAGCAGCTGGCTCAAACCCTCGAGCGCGAAGAATTCGGTCTGCAACGGCACCAGGATCGAATTGGCGGCGATCAGGGCGTTGACGGTGAGCAGGCCCAGCGAGGGTGGGCAATCGATCAGGCAAACGTCCCACCGCAGGTCCGCGGCGCCCTCCAATGCCTTGTCGAGGCGGTGTGTTCTTCCTTGTAATTCAATGAGTTCGATCTCGGCGCCGGAGAGATCGACGGTCGCCGGAATGAGATCGAGCCGGGGCACGCGTGTCGGCACCACCGCCTGTTCGAGCGTAGACTGGCCGGTAAGCAGCTCGTAGCTTGAATGGTCGCGTTGATTGTGGCCGATACCCATGCCGGTCGAGGCGTTGCCCTGCGGATCGAGATCGATGAGCAGGACCCGGCTGCCGGTGGCGGCGAGCGCAGTGGCGAGGTTGATCGCGGTCGTCGTCTTGCCGACTCCGCCTTTCTGGTTTGCCACGGCGATCCGGATCATTTGTTTTTCCTTCTGCCCGCTTTGCGGACGCCCTCGGCGACGATGATCCGTGCTTCGGGATCCGTGACGCTTGGTTCGAGCCGGAAGTCACCCTGCCACGAAGGATCGAGCGCTTCCAGTTCCGTCTGAGCGTTGCGGCCCTTGGGAAGCAGCCAGACGCTCTTAGCTGTGGACAAAGCTGTGCCCAATTGGAGCAGGCGGGCCAGCGGCGCGAATGCGCGCGCGCTTATCACGTCGAACGGCCGCCGGGGAATGCGCTCGGCCTTGCCGGCAATGATTTCCACGGTGACGCCCAGTGATTCGGCGGCGCGATGGAGAAAGTCGATCCGAAGCCGCCGCTCTTCGACGAGTGTCACCGGTCCCTTATGGAGCAACGCCGCGATCAGGCCGGGGAACCCGGCGCCAGTGCCGAGATCAATCCATGTCGCCGCCGGAGCGGGGACGAAACGGAGCAACTGCGCAGAGTCTGCAATATGCCGCAGCCAGAGATGGTCGAGGCTCGCGGCGGAAACGAGGTTCTGGCGATCATTCTCGTCGCGCAACAAGGCGGTGAACCCATCGAGCAATTCCATTGTTTCACGTGGAACATCGAATTCGAGGGCGACCCAGGCGCGGGCTTCACTTTCATCCATCACGCCGCCTTGCGGCGGGCATGAACAAGGATCGCAGCCAGTGCGGCCGGCGTCACGCCCCGAATCCGGGCGGCGGCGCCAAGCGTCGACGGCCGCGCCGCGGACAATCGCTCGACCATTTCGTTGGAAAGGCCCGGCAACATCGCATAATCCAGAGCCGGAGGGATGTTCACAGCCTCATCTGAGCGCAAACGATCGATCTCCGCCTGCTGGCGGGCGACATAGGGGGCGTAACGATGATCCTGGACCGCTTCCTCCAGAATATACGGTACAAATCGAGCCAGTTCGGGCGCAAGCTCAACCAACGTCCGTGAATCCGTTTCGGGGAAGCGGATACGCTCGGCCAGGGTCACCTGGCCCTTGATCGGCCCCTTGGTCAGAATCCTTTCAATATTGCCACGCTCTTCACGCTCCGCCTCGAAATGTGCCTGCCGCGCCCGCGAGACGCAGCCGGCGGCGATTGCCTTAGGCGTGAGCCGTGCCCCCGCATTGTCCGCGCGCAGCCGCAGGCGATACTCAGCACGGGCCGTCAGCATCCGGTAGGGTTCGGTGACACCTTGAAGGACGAGATCGTCGACCATCACCCCGATATAGGAATCGCTTCGGTCGAAGAAGATTGGAGCACGGCCCGCAGTCCAGGCGGCCGCGTTGAGGCCTGCAACCAGGCCCTGCGCGGCCGCCTCCTCATATCCGGTCGTGCCGTTGATCTGGCCCGCGAGATAGAGGCCGGGCACGTCGCGCGCGCCAAGCGTCGGCTCCAGGATGCGGGGATCGATGTGGTCATACTCGACGGCATAGCCGGGCTGGAGGATCTCCGTGCGCTCGAGGCCCGCCAACGACCGCACCATCGCTAGCTGAACGTCTTCGGGCAAAGAGGTGGAAATGCCGTTGGGATAGATTGCGGGATCGTCGAGTCCTTCCGGCTCCAGGAAGATCTGGTGGCTGTCGCGGTCGGCGAAGCGGTGGACCTTGTCCTCGATCGAGGGACAATAGCGCGGCCCGACGCCACTGATCTCGCCTGCGAAAAGCGGCGAGCGGCCCAGGTTCGCACGGATCAGCGCATGAGTCCGTTCATTGGTCCGCGTGATCGCGCAGAACAGCTGGGGCGCGACCCGGCCGGCGCTCATCGGCGACATGGTCCAGCTATCGTCGTCCGACGGCTGACGCTCAAGGCCCGCCCAGTTAATCGTTCGTCCGTCCAGCCGCGGCGGCGTCCCCGTCTTCAGCCGCGCCAACGGCAGTTCGAGCAGACGAAGCTGCGCAGCGAGGGCCGTCGCCGCCCGCTCTCCGACCCGGCCACCGGCTCGGCTCGACATACCGAAGTGAAGCTTGCCGCCCAGGAACGTCCCGGTGGCGAGTATGACCGCCTTCGCAACGAGCTGTCGGCCGTCTGCCAGTGACAGGCCGGTCACGCGGCGCCCTTCGAGCCTGAGCGCGCTGGCCTCGCCTTCCACGACGTCGATGCCGTGCTGTGCACCGATCAACTCATGGATGGCGGCCTTGTAGCGCTTGCGGTCAGCCTGGATGCGCGGACCCCGCACGGCGGCACCCTTGCTGGCATTGAGCATACGATAGTGGATTGCGGCATGATCGGAAGCGCGCGCAATCAGGCCGTCATAAGCATCGACCTCGCGAATCAGATGGCCCTTGCCGAGGCCGCCCATGGCCGGATTGCAGGACATCGCCCCGATCTGGGCGCGATCGAAGCTGACCAGGGCGACCGACGCACCCATGCGCGCTGCAGCGGCGGCGGCTTCAGTCCCGGCGTGGCCGCCGCCCACAACGATGATGTCGAAATCAAGCCTCACGGCCGCGCCTTTACCGCATTGTTCCACGTGAAACATCACTTGCCGATACAAAATCGTCCAAACAGAGCGTCCAGCATATCCTCAACTCCGGCGCGTCCCGTGATTCTATCGAGGGACTGGCGCGCCCGACGCAGAGACTCGGCGGTAACCAGGGGATCCGCAGTGGCGACCGCTTCCTTGAGCGACTGCGCCGCCTCGATCAAGATTGTGCGGTGGCGCGCATTGATGGCCATGAGATTCACGCTGGGCAGCGCAGATGTTGAACATTGAATCAGGACTCGAACCAATTCATCCAGCCCCTCGCCCGTCTTAGCGGAGACGGAAAGGCGGGCGGCTGAGCCCCGAGAGCCGAGGTCGGCCTTGGCACGGATCAGAATCGACCGTTCGGGCTGATCTCCCCCCTCGCCGAGCCACAGCACCAGATCGGCCGCCGCGAGCTGGCGGCGGGCACGCTCTACGCCGATCGCCTCGATTGCATCGGCATCGTCGCGGATGCCGGCCGTATCGACGAGCATGATCGGTACGCCGCCAAATGAGACGGGCGCTTCGATGACATCCCGGGTCGTGCCCGCGACCTCCGACGTGATTGCGGCGTCGCGACCGATCAGCGCATTCAGCAGGGTCGACTTGCCGGCATTGGGCGGCCCGGCAATGACGATGCGCACGCCATCGCGCAGGCGCTCCACCGTCGGCCGGGCGATGAAGGCGTCGAGCTCCGCCAAGAGCGCCACCAGCGACGGGCCGATATCGTCGGGCGGCACATCGTCTTCGTCGGAAAAATCGAGCGCCGCCTCGATCCGCGCCGCCAGAGCGAGGAGCTGCACCTGCCATGATTCGATCTGCCGGCTGAGGGCGCCGCCGGCCAACGCCAGCGCCGCACGGCGTTGCGACTCGGTCTCGGCCTGGATGAGATCGGCGAGGCCCTCCGCCTGCGCGACATCGATCCGGCCATGCTCAAAAGCGCGCCGGGTAAACTCGCCAGGCTCGGCTGGGCGCAGCCCCTGGACCCGGCCGAGCGCGGCCAGCACCGCCGCGACGACCGAGCGGCCGCCATGCAGCTGCAGTTCGACGACATCCTCGCCGGTTTCGCTGGCGGGACCGTCGAAGCGAAGAACCAGTGCATTATCAAGGACTTCGCCATCCTCACGCAGCTTGGCGAGTTTGGCGACGCGCGGCTCCGGCAATCGACCGGCAAGCAATTCCAGCGTGGCGTGGGCGCGCGGGCCGCTGATGCGCACCACCGCCACGGCGGCCGGCGGCGCACCTGACGACAATGCGTAGATCGTTTCGCCCGGCTGCCCAGGAGGACCTTTCAGCGGTCTCCCTTTCCGCCCATCTGGTCGAGCATCTGCTTCCACATGTTCATGCCCGCGTCGTTCATCGGGCCCCAGGCCTTCATCATGTCACCGAACATCTCCGGCGTCGGCCCGTCCGTCACAGCGCTCTTCATCTTCGCGACATAGGCCTCGTGGACCAGGCTGAGGTCCGGCAGGCCGAGAAACCGCCGCGCTTCCTCGGGCGTGCAATCGACGTCGACGGTGACTTTCATGAGGCGGCTCCTCTCGGACCTTTTGGCTGGCTGCTCCTATGTCTATAGACGCGGCCTGTGCAAGAGGAGGAACATCCGATGGGTTATGCCGAGATCGCGACTCTGGACGGGGGCGACCACTTCAATGCCTGGCTGGCCGAGCCCGACGGCACGCCCCGGGGCGCGATCATCGTCATCCAGGAGATTTTCGGGGTCAACGAAGGGATACGGCGCAAGGCCGATCACTGGGCCTCGCTCGGCTATATCGCAGCCGCGCCCGACCTGTTCTGGCGGGTCGAGCCCGGGGTGGAGCTCGATGCCGACGTCCCCGAGCAATTCCAGCAGGCTCTCGGCCTGATGCAGCGCCTGGACCAGGACAAGGCCATCGCCGATATCGAGGCAAGCATCCGCGACCTGCGCGCCCGGCTGCCCGAGGGCGGCAGGGTCGGGGCGGTGGGCTATTGCCTTGGCGGGCGGCTCGCCTTCATGACGTCGACGCGGACCGACATAGATGCGTCGGTCGCCTATTACGGCGTCGGTCTCGAAGGCCTCATGGGGGAGAAGCATGCGATCGCCCGGCCGCTGATGCTGCACGTCGCCGGCGCCGATCATTTCGTCACGCCCGACAAGCAGGCGCAGATCCATGAAGGCCTCGACGATCATCCCAGGGTGACGATTCACGATTATCCCGGCGAGGACCATGGCTTCGCGGCCGAAATGGGCAACAGGCGCAGCGAGGCCGCCGCCGAGCTCGCCGACAGTCGCACCGAGGCCTTCTTCGCCGAGCATGTCGGCTGATGGAGCGCTATCGCCTGATCATCCGCAGCACCGGCGGGCCTGAGGTCATCGAGCGCGAAGAGCTGGGCACGCTCACCCCCGGGCCGGGCGAAGTGCTGATCCGGCACGAGGCCGTCGGGCTTAATTATATCGACACCTACCACCGCTCCGGCCTTTATCCACTGAGCCTGCCTTCCGATCTGGGCAGCGAAGCCGCGGGCGTGGTCGAAGAAGCGGGTGACGGCGCCGGGTTCATCGCCGGCGAGCGGGTCGCCTATGCGCTGGCGCCGCCGGGCGCCTATGCGACCCACCGACTCATCGCCGCGGACCGGCTGGTGCGGCTCCCCGACGAGGTGGATGCCGAAGCCGCGGCCGCCGTGATGCTCAAGGGCTGCACCGCCGAGATGCTGGTCGAGCGCTGCGCCAGGGTCCAGGCGGGCCAATGGGTGCTGGTCCATGCCGCCGCGGGCGGCGTCGGCTCGATCCTGGTGCCGTGGCTGAAGGCGATCGGCGCCATGGTGATCGCCCATGCCGGATCGGCGGAGAAGGCAGCAATTGCCAAGGACTTCGGCGCGGATCAGGCCTTGTCCTGTTCTCTGGACGAACTTGCTGAAAAGGTTCGTGAAATAACCGACGGCGCCGGCGTACGCACAGTGTTCGACGGCGTCGGTGCCGCGAGTTGGAGGGCGTCCCTGGCCAGCCTCGGCCGGCGCGGCCTCATGGTGAGCTACGGCAACGCATCGGGCCCGGTGCCGCCGTTCAGCCCGCTCGATTTGGCCCGGGGCGGCTCGCTGTTCCTGACCCGGCCGACGCTGCACGATTATGCCGCGAGCGGCGAAGAGCTGCAGGCCTCGGCGGCGCGATTGTTCGAGATGATTCGCTCGGGCGCTGTGCCAGTCACGATCGGCACCCGCTTCCCGCTCACCGACGCCGCCGAGGCGCACCGCGCGCTCGAATCGCGCGCGACAACGGGATCGACGATCCTGGTGCCCTAACCGATGAGTGCCGCTGCGGCGGGCTGGAGGTCGTGCCAGCCCTCCCAGATCATCTTGCCGGCGACATAGAGGATGATGATCAGGCCGAGCCAGGCGATCCACCGATAGCGCTCGATATATTTGGCGATGATGTTGGCGGCGATGCCCATCAAGGCGACCGACAATACGAGTCCAATCACCATGATCCCGGGATGCGCGCGCGCGGCGCCGGCCACGGCGAGCACATTGTCGAGGCTCATCGACACGTCGGCGACCGCGACCGCCCAGGCCGCGGCGGCGAAGCTTTTGGCCGGGCGGATGCCGCTATGTTCGTCGCCCTCGACTTCGGGCGAACCGCCATCGGGCGCGCGCGGCCTGAGCTCGCGATACATTTTCCAGGCAACCCACAGCAGGAGCAGGCCGCCGGCCATGACCAGGCCATATTCCTTGAAGCTTTCGAGCCCGTAGAGAACGGCGACCGCGAAGATGATGCGCAGCACCAGGGCGGCCATGATGCCGATCACGATCACCTTGCGGCGCTGCTCGGCCGGCAGGCCGGCGGCGAGCGCGCCGACGATGATCGCATTGTCGCCGGCCAACGCGACGTCGAGCAGGACGACCGTAGCGAAGGCGGTCATCGCCGAAGTCGTGCCGATATTGGCAAAGTCGCTGACGATATGCTCCCAGAGCCAAGCGAGAGACATTGCTTCCTGAACCATCGGAGTCATCATGCGCGCTCGCTCCGAGGCCTATTGGTTCATCGAGGCGAAGAAATCCTCGTTGGTCTTCGAATCCTTCATCTTGTCGAGCAGGAATTGCATCGCGTCGACCGTTCCCATCTGCATGAGGATGCGGCGCAGGACCCACATCTTGGACAGCTTGCCCTGGTCGACCAGGAGCTCCTCCTTGCGGGTGCCGGACTTGCCGACGTCGAGCGACGGGAAGATGCGCTTGTCCGATACCTTGCGGTCGAGCACGATCTCGGAATTGCCGGTGCCCTTGAACTCCTCGAAGATGACCTCGTCCATCTTGGATCCGGTGTCGATCAGAGCGGTGGCGATGATCGAGAGCGAGCCGCCTTCCTCGATATTCCGGGCGGCGCCGAAGAAACGCTTCGGCCGCTGCAGCGCATTGGCGTCGACGCCGCCAGTCAGCACCTTGCCGGAGCTCGGCACCACCGTGTTGTAGGCGCGGCCCAGGCGGGTGATCGAATCGAGCAGGATCACGACGTCCTTCTTGTGCTCGACCAGGCGCTTGGCCTTCTCGATGACCATCTCGGCGACCTGGACGTGGCGGCTGGCGGGCTCGTCGAATGTCGAGGAGATGACCTCGCCTTTCACCGAGCGCTGCATGTCGGTCACTTCCTCGGGCCGCTCGTCGATCAGCAGCACGATCAGGAAGACTTCGGGATGGTTGTCGGTAATCGCCCGCGCGATATTCTGGAGGAGCACGGTCTTGCCGGTCCTCGGCGGCGCGACGATCAGGGCGCGCTGGCCCTTGCCCTGCGGCGAGATGATGTCGATGACCCGGGCCGACTTGTCCTTGATCGTCGGATCGGCGCTGTCGAGCGTCAGTTTCTCGTCGGGATAGAGCGGGGTGAGATTGTCGAAATTGACGCGGTGGCGGACGGCGTCGGGATCGTCGAAATTGACCTGGGAGACGCGTACGAGGCTGAAATAGCGCTCGCCCTCCTTGGGGCCGCGAATCTCGCCTTCGACCGTGTCGCCCGTCCTCAGGCCGAATTTACGGACCTGATTGGGCGAGACGTAGATGTCGTCGGGGCCGGCCAGATAATTTGAATCGGCCGAACGCAGGAAGCCGAAGCCGTCCTGCAGCACTTCGATCGTGCCCATGCCCATGATCTCGCCGCCCTGATCGGCGCGGACCTTGAGGATCGAGAACATCAGCTCCTGCTTGCGCAGGGTCGACGCGCCCTCGATGCCCAATTCCTCGGCCATGGCGACGAGGTCGGCGGGGGTTTTTTGCTTGAGGTCGTTCAGATGCATTTTGGGAAACTCTTGAGATACGGATTCCGGGCGCGGAAACTCGGAATGTCTGGAAAATGGGGCGCTTGAGAACCCGCGCGGACGGCAGGGCAACGACTGAGGTCGCCGTTATGCTCCGCCTCGGGTCAAGTCAAGCGAACGGAAGGGTTGGAAAAGGGTCAGAACGGCCGGACGATCACCAGCACGACGATCAGGGCCACGGCGATGCCGGGTATCTCGTTCATGATGCGCAGGGACTTGCCGCTGACGGGACGGATACCCCTTTCGAGCTTCTTGCCATAATCGATCATCCAGCCGTGATAGCCCGACAGGGCGACGACGATGGCGAATTTGGCAAGGAACCAGTGCTGGCTCCAGGCGCCGGTGATGTAGGCGAGCAGCAGCCCGAATATCCATACCAGGATCATCGCCGGCGTGATGATGATCTTCCGCAGCTTGCGCTCGCGATCGATCCACCTCTTCTCCTCGTCGGAGCCCGGCGCCGATTCCTGATGATAGATGTAGTAGCGCGGCAGCATGAACAGCCCCGCGATCCAGAAGATCACGAAGATGATATGGCCGGCCTTGAGCCACGCATAGGTCACGGTCAGCAAATATCCGATCTCATAGGTCACCGGCGCACCAGGGCGAGCAATTGCTCGACATGGGCGATCGGGGTTTCCTTGATGATGCCGTGGCCGAGGTTGAAGATGTGCGGCCTCCCCTGAAGGCTAGATAGGATGCGCCCTACCGCCTTTTCAAGCGCTCCGCCGCCGGCAAGCAAAGCGAGCGGGTCCAGATTGCCCTGCAGCGGCAGATTTCGGGGTAGTTCGCGCGCCGCCCAGTCGGGGTCGATCGTCTCGTCGAGCCCAAGCGCACCGACCCCGGTCTCACGCGCATAGTCGACCAGCTTCGCGCCGGCCCCCTTCGGAAATCCGATGATCGGTGTGTCCGGATGCAGCCCCTTGAGCGCTTCGACGATGCGCGCGGTCGGCGCGATCACCCAGCGCGCGAACTGATCGGGGGACAGGCTGCCCGACCAGGAATCGAATAACTGGACCGCGTCCGCACCGGCCCGGATCTGGCCGGAAAGATAATCGACCGTCATCGCGGCGACCGCATCGATGATCTCCGAAAAGGCCTCCGGATCGGCATAAGCGAGGCGCCGCGCCTCGGCCTGGTCGCGGCTGCCCTGGCCCGCAACCATGTAGGTCGCGACCGTCCATGGGCTGCCCGCGAAGCCGAGCAAAGTCGTTTCGGCGGGCAACCTTGTTTTCACTTTCTCCACAGTCCGATAGATCGGCTCCAGACGGGCGGGAGCGCGCTCCAGAGAGGCCAATGCCGCATCGACCAGAGGCGGTGACAGCCGCGGCCCCTCCCCCGCCTCGAACCGCAGGTCCTGGCCGAGCGCATAGGGCACGATCAGGATGTCGGAGAAGAGGATCGCGCCGTCGAATCCGAACCGGCGGATCGGCTGGAGGGTGACCTCGGCCGCGGCTTCGGAATCCATGGCGAGCGCGAGGAAGCCGCCCTTCTCGGCCCGCAATTTTCGGTACTCGGGCAGATAGCGCCCGGCCTGACGCATCAGCCAGGTCGGAATAATATCGGAAATTCCGCCATTTAGGACGGTCAGGAGGGGCTTGGATGGAGCGGGCATCGGGTCAGGCGTCTCCGCTCTCTATATCCTTTATAGAATCTTAAAGAGAGTCTGTTGAAGTTAGTAGGGCCGGGATGAGCGGGGCTTATTCGCTCCCACAAATTTTGCCAACAGCTTGACTCGCGGGGACTCGCGGCTTTGCGCGGAGTCGCGAAGGCCATCCCCGAAATTCACAGGCGCGTGGTTAATTTTTTCCGCTGTGCGCGGCCCTGTGGACGATTCAACCCGGCCTGCGGACGAATCCTGTCCTTGAGTTTGCCCCGAGGCTTCCGCTAGCGATTTCCCCATCTTTTTCCACAGGGGCAGAGCGGTCTTGAAGCAGCTTCATTTGCATCTCCTTTCGGACTCGACAGGCGAGACTCTGGACATGGTCGCCAAAGCCTGTCTCGCCCAGTTCGACAATGTCGAGGCGCTGCGCCACCTCTGGCCGATGGTCCGCTCGGAAGGGCATCTCGATCGCGTGCTGGACGATGTCGAAAGCCGGCCGGGTCTGGTCCTGTACACCGTGGTCAACCCGACCATTCGCCGCGAGCTCGAGCGCAAATGCCGCCAGCGCAAGATCAATGCGGTTTCGGTGCTCGATCCGGTGATCGACGCGCTGTCGGCCCTGAGCGGCGAGGCCGCGAAGGGGCGCGCCGGCCGCCAGCACGTGCTCGACGCCGCCTATTTCGCCCGCGTCGACGCAATCCAGTTCACCATCGCTCATGATGATGGTGTCGGCGTCGACAATTGGGACGAGGCGGACATCGTCCTGGTCGGCGTCTCGCGAAGCTCGAAGACGCCGACCAGCATTTATCTCGCCAATCGCGGCTACAAGGTCGCCAACGTGCCTCTGGTGCCCGAATCGCCGCCGCCGCCCGTGCTGTTCGCGCTCAAACACCCCCTCATCGTCGGCCTGACCACCAATCCAGAGCGCCTGATCCAGATCCGCCGCAACCGGCTGCTCTCGCTCAACCAGGCGCCGGAGACCGACTATGTGGACATGGAGGCGGTCAACGCCGAGCTCGCCTTCGCCCGGCGGATGTTCGCCGACAATGGCTGGCCGGTGATTGACGTCACCCGCCGCTCGATCGAGGAAACCGCGCTTGCGATCGTGAAATTGTGCACCGAGCGGGTGGAAAAGGCAGCGGAGTGAGATTGCTCCTCGCCTCCCAAAGCGAGACGCGGCGGCACATGCTCGAAGCGGCTTGTGTGCCGTTCGAGGTGGTGCCGGCGCCGCTCGACGAGGAGGTGGCCAAGGCCGGGCTTGCGGCGGCCGGTTTCGAAGCGCGCGACATGGCGGAGATGCTTGCTGAGATGAAGGCGAAGAGCGTCGAGCGCGACGGCGCGCTGGTGATCGGCGCGGATCAGACATTGGAGCTCGACGACGGGTCGATCCTCAGCAAGGCTGGTTCGCGCGAAGACTCACTGGCCCAGCTTCGATCGCTCGGTGGCCGCGGCCATCGTCTCCACAGCGCGGCGGTAATCGTCGAGAATGGCGAGCGCGTCTGGGGCGCGACCGAAACCGTGGCGCTCCGCGTCCGCCCACTCGGCGAGGAATATCTCAAGGCCTATCTCGACCGCGAATATGAGGCCGTCCGCTGGAATGTCGGCAGCTACCGGGTCGAGGGGATGGGTGCGCAATTGTTCGAATCGATCGAGGGCAGCCACTTCGCGGTGCTTGGACTGCCGCTGCTGCCATTGCTCGCTTTCCTGCGCGCGCGCGGCGTGATGGATAGCTGATGCTCATCCTCGGCCTCACGGGATCGATCGGAATGGGCAAGTCGACCGTGGCGCGGATGTTCGCCGACGAAGGCGTGCCTGTGTTCGACGCCGACGCGGCCGTCCATCGTCTGCAGGGGGCGGACGGCGCACTCGTCGCGGAAATCGAAGCGCTGTTCCCCGGCACGACCGGCACCCAGGGTGTCAATCGGACGACACTGGCGGAGCGCGTGCTGGCCGAGCCGGAGGCGTTGAAGCGCCTCGAAGCCCTGGTGCACCCCGCGGTGGGCCGGGAGCGCGAATCCTTCCTCGCCGCCCATGCCGACGCCCCGGTCGTCGTGCTCGACATCCCGTTGCTGTTCGAGAAGGGCGGCGCAGCCACTGTCGACAAGATCGCCGTGGTGTCGGCCGACCCCGAGATCCAGCGCATCCGCACCCTCGCCCGGCCAGGGATGACGCCCGAAAAGTTCCTGCGGATCCTCGGCCATCAAATGCCAGATTCGGAAAAGCGCGCGCGCGCCGACTTCGTCATTCCGACCGATTGTTCGCTCGACGAAACAAGGAACTCGGTCCGGCGCATCCTCGCTTGCCTTGGCGAGTCGGGCGATTCATAGGGAATCGATGCGCGAGATCGTCTTCGATACCGAAACCACGGGCCTCAGCCCGGCCGGCGGCGACCGGATGGTCGAGATCGGCTGCGTCGAGATGTTCAACCGGGTCGAGACCGGCCGCACCTTCCATTCCTATTTCAACCCCTGCCGGCCGATGCCGAGCGAAGCGGAAGCGGTACACGGACTTTCCGATCGGTTCCTCTCCGACAAGCCCAATTTCCACGAACGCTGCGAGGACCTGCTCGAGTTCATCGGCGATTCGCCGATGGTCGCGCACAATGCCAGCTTCGATTTCGGCTTCATCAATCACGAGCTCGGCCAGTGCGGCCGGCCGTTGGTGTGCACGTCGCGAATGGTCGACACGCTGACCATCGCCCGTCAGAAATTCCCCGGCGCCAAGCACAGCCTCGATGCGCTCTGCTCCCGCTTCGGCGTAGACCGCTCGCAGCGGATCAAGCATGGCGCCCTGCTCGATGCGCAATTGCTCGCCCAGGTCTATGTCGAGCTGACCGGCGGGCGGCAGATCGGCCTGACCCTGGTCGCCGAATTGATCGAAGGCGAAGGAATCGTCCAGGTCGCCGATGCGGATGCGGCGCCGGTCACTATCCTCGTCCGACCGGCGCGGCCCCATCACCCTTCCGAGGCGGAGCTGGTCCGCCACGCCGCCTTCATGGCCCGCATCGCCGACCCGATCTGGAATCGCCTGGCATAAGGCCCGGTTCGGGTAGTGGACTTGGTTGACGGCCACGCGGGCCCGGGCCTAAGGCCCCGCCCGAAAGCCACATCGGAGAGCGAAATGGACATCCGGGTCTCGGGTCATCAGATCGACACGGGCGAGTCGCTGCGCGGCCAGGTCGACACGCGGCTCCATGCCATCGCCGAGAAATATTTTTCCCGCGCCATTTCCGCCCAGGTCACCTTCGGCAAGGGCCCTTACGACCATAGCTTCACCTGCGACATCGTCGCCCATGTGCCTCAGGGCGTCGTGCTCAAGGGTTCGGCCGGCGCAGCCCAGGCGCCCGCCGCGTTCGAACTTGCCGCGGACCGGATCGAGACCCAGCTCCGCCGCTACAAGAGACGGCTCAAGGATCGCCACTCCCAGACCGCCCTCGCCGAGGCCGAGATCGAGGCGGGCTATACTGTCTTTGCGCCGCCGCCGGATCAGGAGGAGGCGACCGACAACCCGCCGATCATCGCCGAGACCAAGGTCGACATCCCGACGTCCAGCGTGTCGGACGCAGTGATGCTGCTCGATCTCCGGAACACCAACGCACTCATGTTCCGCAACAGCGGAACCGGGGCCTATAATATGGTCTATCGACGGGGCGACGGTACGATCGGCTGGGTCGAGCCGAGAAACGGCTGACTCGCAAGCCGCGCGAGCCTCCACTATATCCTCGAAGCTGGGCATCATTCAGGAGCCCGAACGGATTCACATGAGCGATCTATCCGCAATCCTTTCCGTCGAGGCGATCGACGACGATCTGGTCACCGCCAACAAGAAGGCACTGATCCAGCAGCTTGCCGCCGCGGCCGCGCGGCTGAGCGGCGTACCGGCCAAGGACATCGTCGCCAGCCTCAATGCGCGCGAGAAGGTCGGCTCGACCGGCTTCGGCGCCGGTACGGCCATCCCGCACGGGAAGATCGAAGGTTTGCCGGGCGTGTTCGGCTACTTCGCCCGCCTTTCCCAGCCGATCGATTTCCAGGCGATCGACGGCCTGCCGGTCGATCTCGTCTTCCTGCTGCTGTCGCCCCAGGATGCCGGCGCGGACCATCTGAAGGCGCTCGCTACGGTGAGCCGTGTGTTCCGCGATCGCCAGACGGTCGCCAAATTGCGCGGCGCTCGCTCGAAGGACGCATTGTTCGCACTTCTCGCCGGCGTGGAAGCGCGCGATGCCGCCTGAGGCGGGCGCGCCGCCGGTCGCCGCCGGCCAGGCGGCGCACTTCCGCGCGCTCGAATCGCTTTACCGCAGCGCCGCGATCAACCGCCTGTTCGAATCGGAGATCGAGATCGCCGAGCCCGGCTTCGTACGGATCCGCTTCGAGATCGGTCCGGCGACCAACCATGCCGCCGGCGCCGCCCACGGCACGCTTTATTTCAAGATGATGGACGATGCAGCCTTCTATGCCTGCAATTCGATGGTCAGCGATCGCTTTCTGCTCACTACCGCGTTCAATCTGGTCTTCACCAAGCCGCTGAAACATGGACCTGCCATCGCCGAAGGCCGCTGGGTCAGCGGCAAGCGCCGCGTCTTCGTCGGCGAGGCGCGGCTGGTCCTGCCCGATGGTGAGGAGGCGGCGCGCGGCACCGGCACTTTCATGCGCTCGCACATTCCGCTGAGCGGGCTCGAAGGCTACCGATTCTGACCCGGCTGACCAGCGCGGTGCTGGCAACAGCTCTTCTGCGCCGCGCGCAGGCCGAAGGCGGATTCGGAGTCGTGCTCGCAAAGGGCGATCAAACGGCCGGCGCGATCGCGGTGATTCTCGCCGAAAAGGGCAGAAAAGCGTGCTTTTTGGAACGCTTGCTGCGGCCAGACGGCAGCTATTCGTGGCAGTCCTCAAAGCAAGAGGTTGAAAACGAACAGGATTTCAATTCGTTCCTGGAACGGCGCCGAAAATCCGATCCCGACCTGTGGATCCTGGAACTGGACATCGCATCCGCCGAACGGTTCGCCGCTGAAATGAACGCCGCAGGTTGACGGCCTTCCGCCATCCTCTCAAGCAATGGGCAGCACTTCGAGCGTAGCAGCGGGTGCCGATTATTCCCCGGGGCGGGAGAGCGGCCAAAGCGAGACGGGGGGCGGTCAGGGGGCATCTTCTTATAGTCCCCGCCGGCCAGCCAACCGCACAGACTTGAGTTTCAATGCGACGCACCACCCGCGCCGCGGGCTTGTCCGCGGCAGCTCTCTTCTTTTGCGCGGTGGGCGGCCTTGCCGGCCCCTCCTTCGCCCAGCGGGCGATCACTGCGCCGGCGGCGTCCTATGCCGCCCATGAAGGCACCCGCCTCTCGGCCGAATGGCTCGGCCTCGACGATGTCATCGATCCTGCCAGGCCCGCTATCGGCCTGGATGCCCCCGCCCCAATCGTCACCCACGCCATCTCCCCTTCGGTGCCGCCGCGCCTCTTCGATCAGCAGCAGAACGACGATGAAACGAGCGAGCGGAGCAGCCGCAGCCTCGCCGATCTCGTTGGCGACCACGCAAGCGCCGACACGCCCGACGAGGAGAGCGAATGCCTCGCCCGGGCGGTCTATTGGGAATCGAAGGGCGAGCCGCTTGGTGGCCAGCTCGCCGTCGCCGAAGTGATCATCAATCGCGCGCAATCGGGCCGGTTCGCTTCCACCATTTGCGGCGTGGTCCGCCAGCGCGGCCAATTCTCCTTTGTCCGCGGCGGCCACATCCCCGCCGCGCCCCAGGGCTCGCGCGACTGGCGCACGGCGGTCGCGATCGCATGGATCGCTCGTCAGGACCTCGCCGACGGCGCCGCGCCGCGCGCCTTGTTCTTCCATGCGCGCTCGGCCCGTCCCGGCTGGCGTCTGACTCGAGTCGCGTCGGTCGGGAATCACATTTTCTACCGCTGAACCTTTAAGTCGTTCCCGTTTCATTCTAGTCTGGCGCGATGGCCAGCCTGCCCGAATCGCCAGCGTGCTTCGCCGATGCGCCGCTTGCCGCGCAGGATGTCGCGCGCGGTGTGACGCGCCTCTTCTTTCGGGGCGACATGTTCGCGATCTGCGAGGTCCCTCTGCCCAATGGCCGCCGCGCCGACATGGTCGCGATCGACGCCAAGGGGCGGCTGATCATCGTCGAGATCAAGGTGTCGCGCGCCGATCTGCTCGGCGACTCCAAATGGTGCGATTATCTCGAATATTGCGATTTTTTCTACTGGGCGGTGCCGGCCGGATTTGGGCTGGCGCCCTTCGAGGGCGACACGCTCGGCCCGGACTGCGCCGGCCTGATCGTCGCCGACCGTTACGATGCCGAGGTGATTCGCCCGGCGCCGAATCGACCGCTTGCCGCGCCGCGCCGCAAGGCGGAGACGTTGCGCTTTGCGCGCCGCGCCGCGCGCCGGCTCGCCGGAGATCTCGATCCGGGCCTTGCCGGCCTCGACTGAAGGACCCTAGCGGGGCTGCTCGAGCACGCGCAGGATCGGCGCGGCGCGTGGGTCCTGCCGCGCATAGTCGATTGCCGAATTGCCGGAGAGATTGTCGGTCTGGTTCGGATTGGCGCCCTGGCCGAGAAGCAGACGTACCATCTGGATATCGCGGCGCTGGACCGCGACGATCAGTGGCGATTCGCCGCTGCGATTGGCCAGATTGGGATTGGCCCGCCTGGCGAGCAACTGAGTCGCCCCTTCGGTCCAGCCAAGCTGCGCACACAGAATCAGCGGCGTAGTGCCGTCATTGCTCTGAATGTCGGGCCGGGCGCCCTTGCTGAGCATGTAGCCCAGCCAGGTGATATCGCGGCCGCGCACCAGGATGTGCAGGGCGCCCTCGCCGGTGGACTGGTCCCGGGCGTTGACCGCGGTCGAGGCTGGATTGGAGAGGATACGTTCGGCGACAGTGCCATCGCGCTCGCGCACCGCCTTGAGGAAGGTGTAGCCATCGGAAAAACTCTGCGCCGCGAGCGGCGTGGCGATCAGCGCCAGGACGAAGGCGGCAAGGCCGAGCCGATTGATCCTGCTCATCGTATTGATAATCCCCACATCGTTCATTCGACTTGATCCCCGCGCCTTAGCAAAGCAAGGCTGCGGCTGTCATGAACGAAAGCGCGTCGCGCCCCTTCACCTTCGTCGCCTTGCTGATCGCCCTCTTCCTGGGCGCGTGCTCGGCGCCGTCGCCGCCGCCGCCGCTCGAAGGGGCAAGCATGGGGGGCCCGTTCACCCTTACCGACCAGAACGGGCGCCGGGTCAGCGAGCGCGATTTCGCCGGCAAGTATCGCCTCGTCTATTTCGGTTACACCTTCTGCCCCGACGTTTGCCCGGTCGACATGCAGGTGATCGGAGCCGGGCTGCGCCGCTTCGAATCGGAGGATGCCGCCCGCGCCGCGAGGGTCCAGCCGATCTTCATCAGCATCGATCCGGCGCGCGATACGCCGCCGGTGCTGCGCCAGTTCGTCGCGGCCTTTCACCCGCGCATGATCGGCCTGACCGGCAGCGAGACCGAGATCGCCCAGGTCGCGCGCGCCTATCGCATCTTCTACGAGCGCGGCGAGCCGAGCGCCGCCGGCGGCTATATGGTCAACCACACCCGCATGGTGGTGCTCTACGGCCCCGAAGGGCAACCGATCGCGATGATCCCGCACGACCAGGGCCCGGAGGCCGTCGCCGCCGAGCTCGGGCGGTGGGTGCGATGAGGGAGCGCTTCTGGGAGGCGCCGATAAAGTCGCTCGACCGCGAGGAATGGGAAGCCCTGTGCGACGGCTGCGGCAAATGCTGCCTGCACAAGCTCGAGGATGGCGAGACCGGCGAGCTGCACGCGACCAACGTCGCCTGCCGCCTTCTCGACCGGAGCAGCTGCCGCTGCAGCAATTACAAGCTGCGCAAGATCTTCGTTCCTGATTGCGTGCGTCTCGACGCCGCCAGCCTCGGCAAGATCGATTGGCTGCCCTCGACCTGCGCCTATCGGCTGCGCGCGGAGAATCAGCCGCTGCGGGAATGGCATTATCTGATCAGCGGCGACCGCGAGACCGTGCACGAGGCCGGCATGTCGGTGCGCGGATGGACGATTTCGGAAGATGAAGCTGGGGATCTCGAACATCATCTCATCGACCGTCCGCTCTGAGCACGAGCTGGGCGGGGCGAAGCTGACGCTCAAGGTCTCGCCGCGCGCGCGGCGGATGCGCCTGCACGTCGATCCGCGGACCCGCTCCGTCATCCTCACCATGCCCAAGCGCATGTCGCAGCGCCGCGCGCTCGCCTGGGCGGCGGGCCACAATGCCTGGGTCGAGCGGGCGCTCGCCGCAATTCCCGAGACGATTCCTTTCGCGCCGGGAGCTATGGTGCCGCTTTACGGCCTGCCCCACCGTCTCGACTGGGATCCTGCCCTGCCGCGCCGCATCGAACGCGGCGAGGGGCGGCTGGTCGCCGGAGGTCCCGAAGAGGGGCTCGACCGGAGGCTGTTGCGCTGGCTGAAGGCGCATGCGCTCGACTTGCTCGATCGCGAGACGCGGGAATATTGCGCCAAGGCCGGCGTCAAGGCGTCGCGCGTCGGCATTGGCGATCCGGTGTCGCGCTGGGGCAGCTGCTCGGGCTCGGGGACGATCCGCTACAGCTGGCGCCTGATCCTCGCGCCCGCATACGTGCGCCGCGCAACGGTCGCGCACGAGGTCGCCCACCTCGTCCACCTGAACCATGGTCCCGATTTCCATGCCCTTGTGGCGAAAATCTTCGAGAGCGATCCGAAGCCGGCGCGGGCCTGGTTGAAACGCGAAGGCGCGGCTCTCCACCGGATCGGCCCGCACGCCTGAAAGACTAGAACGTGTCGCCTTCCTGCTTCCGGCCTTCGCGCTGGGGCGGCGGCGGAGGCGGGCGATTGGGCTGCGGCGCCTGGCGCGTCGACGGGCGCGGCCGGTTGATGGCGCGGTCCAGCCATTGCTGGTCGAGCCGGTCGGGTTGCGCCTCCTCGTCCTCCTTGGGCAGCGTCGCCTGGTCGGGGCCCGACTGGTCGTCCTCGGACGGGACCGGCTGGCCGGGCTCGATCGGGTTGCCGTCGGCGTCGACCAGCGGCTGGTCGTTGGGCGGCGCGTACCAGATCTGGTTGTCGCCCTCGGCCTCCCAGTCGGGGGCCGCTGCATTGGTGGTGAACTGCTCGACCGGCCGGTTGGCGACGGCGCGCACCATCAGATCATGAAAAGCGCGCGCGGGCGCGCGGCCGCCGGCAAGGCCGGGCAGCGCCCGATTGTCGTCGCGGCCCATCCAGACACCGGTGGTGAGCCCGCTCGAAAAGCCGATGAACCAGCCGTCCTTGTTCGAGGTGGTGGTGCCGGTCTTTCCGGCGGTGGGGCGGCCGAGGTCCGCTGCCCGGCCGGTGCCGTGCAGGACGACACCCTGCAGCAGATCGGTCATTTGCGCCGCCACCCAGGGCGCGACCAGCACGCGCGACTGATCGTCCTGGTGCTGGTAGAGAAGCGTGCCGTCGGCGGTGGTCACCCGGCGGATGCCGTAAGGGGTCACCGCGACGCCGCCGCGCCCGACCGCGGCATAAGCGCGGACCATGTCGATCAGGCGAACCGCCGATGAGCCCAGCGCCATGCTCGGATTGGTTTCGACGCGTGTCGTAATACCGAAGCGCTGTGCCATGTCGGCGACCGAGCGGGTGCCGACCTGCTGGGCAAGGCGCACGGCGACCGTGTTGATCGAATAAGCAAAGGCGACCCGCATCGGCACCTGGCCGAATGCGTGGCCGCTGTCGTTGCGCGGCGACCAGCCGTTGATCGTGATCGCGGAGGCGTCGACCACGGTGTCGGGCCGGTAACCGGCCTCGATCGCGGACAGATAGACGAACAATTTGAACGAGGAACCCGGCTGCCGGTTCGCCTGGGTGGCGCGGTTGTAGCTCGAATTCAGATAATCGCGCCCGCCCACCATCGCGCGCACCGCGCCGTCCCGGTCGAGCGTGACGAGGGCCCCCTGGGCGCCCTCGGGCGCATTGGCGTTGATCGAGGCGATGGCGACGCGCTGCATGACGGGATCGATCGTCGTCCAGACGTCGAGCGGCTGCACGCTCTCGTCGATCAATGTGTCGAGCTGCGGCAGCACCCAGTCGGTGAAATAGCGGGTGACGTTGGTGTTGCCGGCATTGCGGACCAGCGGAACGTCCTCGGGATGGGCGGCGGCGGCCTGCGCCGGCGTGATGGCGCCGTTCTGCTGCATCAGGTCGATCGCGACCGAGGCACGGCTGCGCGCCGCCTCGACGTCGGCGGTCGGCGAATAATTGGACGGCGCCTTGACCAGGCCGGCGATGATCGCGGCTTCGGGAATCGAAAGCTCGGTCGCGCTGTGCCCGAAGAAGCGGCGTGAGGCGGCGTCGATGCCATAGGCGCCGCCGCCGAAATAGACCCGGTTGAGGTAGAGTTCGAGAATCTGGTCCTTGGAGAACCGCCATTCGAGCGCCATCGCCAGTATCGCCTCGCGCAGCTTGCGGCCAAAGCTGCGCTCCCTGGTCAGGAAGATGTTGCGGGCGAGCTGCTGGGTGATGGTCGAGACGCCGCGCACCCGCGAACCACCGGTGAGGCCGGTCCACAGGCCACGGGCAATGCCGATCGGGTCGACGCCGATATGCGAACGGAAACGGCGATCCTCGACGGAGGTCATTGCGTCGGCCATGACCGGTGGAATCCGGTCGTAGGGCAGCCATTCGCCGAACACCGGGCCGATCGACTGGATGACCTCGCCATTGGCGGCGCGGACCCGGATCATCTGGCCAAGGCTGTCGCGGCGGAGCAGCTCTTCGTAGCTCGGCAGCTGGCTGACCGCGACCGCGACCGCGACCGCGAGCGCCACCAGCGACACCGCGAGTCCATAACAGAAGATCTTGAGGCTGGTGACCGTCCATCGCCGCAGGCGGGAGCGTTCGGGAGGGGCGGTTGCCATGGCGCGTCAGGGATAGAGTCGGTGAGTCACTGCGGCAAGGAGAAGCCGCAATCGTCTGAACAGCGGCTTACTTGCTCTCGAAATCGAGCGCGGCCGAATTGATGCAATAGCGCAGGCCCTCGGGCCCCGGCCCGTCGGGAAAGACATGGCCGAGATGGCCGCCGCATCTGGCGCAGCGCACCTCCGTGCGGACCATGCCGGCGCTGACATCCTCGTGCAAAGTCACATGGTCCTTCGCCGCCGGCCCTGTGAAGCTCGGCCAGCCGCTGCCGCTGTCGAACTTGGTGCCGCTGTCGAACAGGCTCTCCCCACAGGCGGCGCAACGATAGGCGCCGGCATCGTGATTGTCCCAATGGACGCCGGTGAAGGCCCGTTCGGTGGCGCCTTCGCGCAGCACGTGAAAGCTTTCGGGGGAAAGGCGCCTGCGCCACTCCTCCTCGGGGAGGTCCATCTTCTCCATGAGCGGGCATGTGCGCTCGGCCCGATGCACGGTCAATATGGTAGTGGGAAGTCGCGCGGCGCGACTTTTTGCGGGCGCCGTGCTAGCAGGAGCGGATGTCCGAAGTCGCCCGATTGCCGCGCCGCGAGGCCGACGGCCAGCAGGATCTGAGCCTGCCCGGCTGGGTCTATCACGACGCCGAATATTTCCGGGTCGAGATGGCGCGGCTGATCCGGCCGACCTGGCAGATCGTCTGCCACGCCAACGACATCCCCAATGCCGGTGACTGGCGGACGCTCGAAATCCTTGGCGACAGCGTGATCGTGATTCGTGGCAGCGACTTGCGGGTCCGTGCCTTCGCCAATGTTTGCCGCCACCGCGGTTCGCGCCTGGCCGACGGGACTGGAGGCTGCGCCAAAAGGCTGACCTGCCCCTACCATGCCTGGACCTATGCCGACGATGGCCGTCTCATCGGGGTTCCGCAGCGGGAGGATTATCCCTTGCTGGATCCTGCCCGCCTCGGGCTGCTCCCGGTCGAGCTCGAAGCGTGGCACGGCTTCCTCTTCGTTCGCCTGGAAGGCGACGGGCCCGGCATTGGCGTCATGATGGCGCCCTATGAGGCGGAGGTCGCACCCTATCGTTTCGCGGAATTGGCGGCGATCGGCCGCATCACTCTGCGGCCGCGCGACGTGAACTGGAAGAATGTCGCCGACAATTATTCGGACGGCCTGCACATCAACGTCGCCCATCCCGGCCTCACCCGCCTGTTCGGCGGCGATTATCGGATCCACGCCGGCGAGCATGTCGATCGCATGTCCGGCGAGTTGGTCGAACGCCCTTCGTTCAACCTGTCGGAGCGCGCCTATCAGACGCTGCTGCCAGGCGATGACCGGCGCTGGCTCTATTACAAATTGTGGCCGAACGTGGCGATCGACATCTATCCCGACCAGGTCGATTTCATGCATTTCGTGCCCGTGGGCCCGACCCAGACGCTGATCCGGGAGGTGAGCTATGCGCTCCCCGACGCGCGGCGCGAGATGAAGGCGGCGCGCTATCTCAACTGGCGCATCAACCGCCGGGTCAACGAGGAGGACACCGCGCTGATCCGCCGGGTCCAGCAGGGCATGGGCTCCTCATACTACCGGCCCGGGCCGCTCGGGGAGAGCGAGGTCTGCCTGCGCAGCTTCGCGAGCAAGCTTCGCCGGATCATTCCCGAGGCGCGGCTGGAGTCGCCGCCTCCGCCCGGCTGGAGCGGCTTGCCCAGCGCATGACGAAATAGAGCGGCGCGCCGGCCGCGGTCATGGCGAGGCTCCACAGGCTCGCCTCGACTCCCGCGCCGTAAAATGCCCAGAGCGAATAAAGTACGCCAACGGCCGCGATCAATGCGAAGCCGGGAGAGCTCGCGATCCTGCCTTCGCGCGCCAGCTTCATGCTCGCCAGCGCGCCCGCAATGTAGAAGATGATCGTCACCGAGGTCGTGACCAGCACCATGAATTGGAACAGGCCGGCAAGGCCGCGCGAATAATTGACCAGGACCAGCGCCGTGGCGAGCACGCTCGACAATATGTGGATGCGCTGCGGCGCCTCACGCCGATTCTGGCGGGCGAACCAGCTGGGGAACAGGCCGTCGCGCCCCAGCGCCAGCGGCAGTTCTCCCTGAAGCAGGATGAAGCCGTTGAGTGCGCCGAGGGCGGCGACCGCCGCGAACAAGGCGACCAGGGCGCCCGTCCACGGGCCGACATAAACGGTGAAGAACAAGGCGAATGGCGCGTTCGAGCCGTGGACCGCATTGGCCGGCAGGAGCAACGTCACCGCCGAGCAGGCGAACAGATAGATGAGACCGGTGAGCGCGGTGCCGATGAAGGTCGCGCGCGGCACCACATGGCCGGGATTGTCGATCCGGTCGCCTGCCGCCATTGCCGATTCGAAACCGAGCATGGCGAACAGCGCGAAGGTCGCCGCCGCGTTGATTCCGGCGAGGCTGATCGGCTCCGGCGCGGCTGGGAGGGCTGCGGGCCCCTGCGTCCCGATCAGCCAGGCGCCGACCAGGATCGCGCCGCCGAGCGGGATCAGCTTGAGGAAGGTAGTCCCAACCTGAACACGTCCCGCGGTGCGGACGCCGAAGCAGTTGACGACCGTGAGCAGCCAGATGACGCCGATCGCGACCGACGCGCCGACGCCCGGCGCGCCAAGCTCGGGGCGCAGCACCGACAGGTTGCGGACCACGGCGACCGCAAGCGTCGCATTGGTCACCCAGATCGAGATCCAGTAGCTCCAGGCGGTGATGAATCCGATGCCCCGACCGAAAGCGGCAGCTGGATAGGTGAACGGGCCGCAGCCCCCCGCCAGATCGCGCGCGAGCCGGGTGAGCACGACCGTCAGGCACAAGGTACCGGCGATCGTCGCCAGCCAGCCATAGACCGAATTCCAGCCCAGTGGCGCGAGATCGGCCGGAAGCAGGAAGACGCCCGAGCCGACCATGTTGCCGACAACCAGGGCCACGCACATAACGAAGCCGAGCTTGCGCCTCGGCGCCGGAGCTGCGGCGGTCTCGGAGTCCCCCATGCAGGGAACATGGACTGGTTTTGGAAGCTGGAAAAGGATCATCTGGCGCACCGTGCCCCGCACGGTGCGATCAGGCCTTCGGCCTGATTGCCCAAATGATGGTGCGGTCGAGAAGACTCGAACTTCCACGGCCTTGCGGCCACAGCGACCTCAACGCTGCGCGTCTACCAGTTCCGCCACGACCGCACGTGATCGCCGCCGGAAGTGCCGGCGGCCGGTAGGAGCGGGGCCTCTAGCAAAGGCCCCCGGCGCGCGCAATGCCACCTAGTAGAGGAACATCGGCATGCCCTCGACCCGCATCAGCCGGGCGCGATAGCTGGCCTTGTCGTAAAGCGCGCTGACGTCGACCGACTTCTTGCCGTGCAGCAGGGTGTCGATCGGCACGTGGCTGTAATTGCCGTCGGAGAGGGTCACCATCCGTGCCTTCTCGCCGCGCTCGAGCAATTGCACGGCAAGGCCGCCGAACGCGAAGCCGACCATGCGGTCCATCGCGTCCGGTTCGCCCGAGCGCATCAGATAGGCAAGCTCCTGGATGACGACGCCGTCGCCCAGCCGCTGCGTGATCGCGCGGCCGAGCCGGTGGCCGATGCCGGTGTCCGCGCGCTCGATCGCCGGCTTGGCGATGTCGCCCTCGCCATCACCGCCCTCGCCGGCGATCCTGGCGCCTTCGGAGATGACACACATCGCATAATGGGCCGGGTTGGAGGCCTTGTCCTCGGCCAGCAGCGGCAGAAGTATGTCGAGATCGGCCGGTACCTCCGAGATGACGGTGCGGTCGACCTGGGCGAGAAAGCCAGAGAGCAAGGCGGTCTCGCCGCTCCGCCTGCCGAACAATTCGATAACGCCGATCCGCTCGTGGCTCTCGACGGTGGTGCGAAGCGCGTTGATCGCCTCGACAGAGCGGCTGACCGCGGTCGAAAAGCCGATGCAATAATCGGTGCCGAACACGTCATTGTCCATCGTCTTGGGCACCGAGACGACCGGAACGCCCTGCGCCGCCAGATGGGCGGAGAAGCGCAACGTCCCATCGCCGCCCAGGGTGATCATCGCGTCGACGCCGAGCATTGCCAAGACGTTGATGATGTCGCCGGTGCGGTCGCCCTCCTTTTCGGTGCGCGGATCGCGGCGCGACGTGTGGAGGATGGTGCCGCCGGCCCGGTCGATGCCGCGCACGCCGTCCCGGGTCAGAACGAGCGAATGGGCGGCGACGCTCGCCGCATCGTCGGGGTCGATCCGCATCACCCCTTCCCAGCCGCGCCGGAACCCGACCACGTCCCAGCCCAAGGCGTCGGCCGACAGCACGACCGAACGGATGCAGGCATTGAGACCCGGCACGTCGCCGCCGCCCGTCAATATCCCGATCCGCATCAGGAAATCGGGCCGAAGCTGAGACTGAGCGTGCGGCCGCCGCGGGGCACGTCCATCTGGCCGCTGTCGAACGGAACGCGGCCGCGAGGCTGCAGCTCGCGCACTGGCGGCGCGATCGACCAGGCGTAGACGACCCGGCCCTGGCCGTCCTTCAATTCGGCCTTGATCTGGGGGACATGCTGGACCTCGTCGGTCTGGTTGCTGATCTCGCCATGGACCGCGAGCAACTCATTGCCGCTCTCCAGCCGCCGCCGATCGGCCTGGCCGCGTATGTCGAGCGCGCTCACCGTGCGCACCGGAATGCCGAAGCTCTGGCCGAGATCGGGCAGGCCCAGGAACTGGATGGTGACGACCGCGCCGAGCATCAAGGCGGCCGCGACCACGGCAACGATCGTCCAGATCCGCGGCCAGTTGCGGTGGGGACGGCTCGGCTCCTCATAATAGGCCTGCTCGGCTTCCGGCTCCGGCTCTCGCCACTGCGGCGGCGGCGGCGGCTCGTCGCGCTGCTGCGGCGCCGATGCGGGAGTAGGGCCGGCCGGCGGCGCGGCGTCCTTGAGGTCGAGCGGCGGCGGATCCTGCACCCAGGAGAAGCGGCAGCTGGCGCAGCGCACCTTCCTGCCGGTCGGGCCGATCGCGCTGTCCGGCACCACATAGCGCGTCTTGCAGGACGGGCAGGAGAGGATCATCGGCCGCGCACGCTCCCGTACATAGTCACGGCGGACTCTAAGCACGCCGGAGTCGTCTGTTGCAAGCGTGTGACGCTTGAAGCGGACGCCATCTGCATGCGATGGCTGGAACTTAATATGTTCCGGGGAGGCTCCGCTGAGTTCGGGCTCGATCGTCCAGTTTGAGAATGTCGGGCTGCGCTACGGCACTGGCGCCGAGACGCTGTCGGATCTCGCCTTCTCGCTGCGCGACGGCGGATTCTATTTCCTCACCGGCCCCTCCGGCGCGGGCAAGACATCGCTGCTCAAGCTCCTCTATCTCGCCCTGCGCCCGAGCCGGGGGCTGATCCGCCTGTTCGGCGAGGATATCGTGACCATGCCGCGTGCCCGGCTGCCCGGTTTCCGGCGCCGCATCGGCGTCGTCTTCCAGGATTTCCGGCTGGTCCCGCATCTGTCCACCTTCGACAACGTCGCGCTGCCGCTGCGCGTCGCGGGGGTCGAGGACAAGGATCTCGAGACGCCGGTGCGCGAGATGCTGGCCTGGGTCGGTCTCGGTGACCGCGCCAGCGCCCGCCCCGCCACCCTGTCCGGCGGCGAGCAGCAGCGCGTCGCCATTGCCCGCGCCGTGATCGGCCGTCCGGAGCTGCTCGTCGCCGACGAGCCGACGGGCAATGTCGATCCGGAGATGGCGAAACGATTGCTCTATCTGTTCGCCTCGCTGAACAAGCTCGGCACCACGATCGTCGTCGCCACCCACGATCTTCATCTGCTGACCGAGGTCTCGGGCGCCGAGATGCTCAGATTGGACCGCGGCCAGATCGCCGACCCGACCGGTGCGCTTCGCCACCCGCCCAGGCGGGCCGACACATGAAGGGCGGCGTTCGCAAGTTCGGCGCCGCGGAGAAGGGCCTGCTCCCGGAGGGGCGGATCGCCGGGCCGATGCCCTGGGTGATCGCGATCATGATGTTCCTGACCGTGCTTGCCGCCGCGGCGGGGCTCGGCCTTGGCGGCGCCGCGGCCCGGCTCGACGAGCAGATCGGGTCGCGCGTCACCATCCAGGTGGTCGAGGCCAATCCGGACATCCGCCGCGCCCAGGCGGCGGCGGCGGCGGCGGCGCTTCGCAATCTTCCCGGCGTGACCAACATCCGGCCGGTTCCGGACGCCGAGGTCCAGACACTGCTCGAGCCATGGCTCGGCGCCGGCGGCGTCGACAGCGATATCCCGGTACCGGCATTGATCGACGTCGATCTGACGCCGGAGGCGCATCGCGCGCTCGACAGCCTGCGCCGGGCGGTCGCCGCCGCCGCGCCCGCGGCCAGGATCGACGATAACGGCCAGTGGCTGGCGCCGCTCTCCTCCCTGATCGGCGCGCTCAAATGGCTTGCCGCCGGCCTTGTCATCCTCATGGTCGGCGCCACCGCCGCCACCGTGGTCCTCGCCGCGCGGGCCGCGCTCGACACCCACCGCGGCACGATCGAGATCCTGCACCTGATGGGCGCGACCGACATCCAGGTCGCCCGCCTGTTCCAGCGCAGGATCGCGCTCGACGCCCTGTTCGGCGGGCTGATCGGCTTCATCCTCGCCGCCCTGGTGCTGATCGGCATTGGCGAGCGCGTCTCGGCGCTTGGATCGGAGCTGCTTGGTTCGGCCACCATCCCGGCGCCCGCCTGGGGGATTCTGGTCGCTTTGCCGGCGCTCGGCGTTCTGCTGGCGATGCTGGTCGCCCGCCTCACCATCCTCAAGGCCCTGGGGCGGATGCTGTGATCCGCTGGTTCTTCCGGATCCTTGCCTTGGCGCTGATTGCCTACGGCATCGGCTTCGGCCTGTTCGCGATGCTGCTGCCCGGTCCGGCCGGTGACGAGCGTACCGACGCGATCGTCGTCCTCACCGGCGGCAGCGGCCGCCTCGACCGCGGCTTCGAATTGATCCAGCGCGGCCTCGCCCGGCGTATGCTGATCTCGGGCGTGGCGCCGACCGTGCGGCCGCAGGAGCTGGTCGCTGCCTATCGCATCGATCCGCGCCTTCTTGCCTGCTGCGTCACGCTCGGGCGCGAGGCGTTCGACACCCGCTCGAACGCCGATGAGGTCGCACACTGGCTTCAGCGCGAACATTTCCGCTCGATCCGGCTGGTCACCAACGACATCCACATGCGCCGCGCGCGCTTCGAGATCGAAAAGAAGGTGGGCGCGGACGTCACCATCGTCAGCGACGCCGTGGCGACCGATGCCGACATCCGCCAGATCTTCATCGAATATAACAAATATCTGCTCGGCCGGGCCGCCGAAATCGTCGGGATCTGATGGCGGTCCTCCGCTCCTCCCTGTTCGCCCTGATATTCTATGGCTGGACGGTCGTCGCGGTGTTGCTTGCCTTCCCGATCGGCCTGTTCGGCACCCAGGCGATCCGTGGCTGGAGCCATGCATGGGCCCGCTTCCACCGCCTGTGCGCCAGATATATTCTCGGCATCCGCACCCGGGTCGAAGGCGCACCGCCCGCGGGCGCGGTCCTGGTCCCGGTGAAGCATCAATCGATGTACGAGACGATGGAGATCGTGCTGATGCTCGATCAGCCGGCGCTGGTGCTCAAGCGCGAGCTTGCCGATCTTCCCTTATGGGGCTGGGTGGTGCGCCGCTACGGGATCATCCCGATCGACCGTTCCGGCGGCGCGGCGGCGCTGCGCCGCATGATGCGCGCGGCCGAGGCGGCGATCGCCGAAGGCCGCCCCATCGTCATCTTTCCGGAAGGGACGAGAGTGCCGCCCGGCGAGACGCCGCCGCTCAAATCGGGCTTTGCCGGCCTTTACCGGGCGCTGAAACTACCGGTGGTGCCGGTCGCGGTCGACAGCGGCCGACTCGCGCCGCGCAACAGCTTCGTCAAACGGCCGGGCATCGTCACCTTCCGCTTCGGCGAGGCGATCCCCCCCGGCCTCAAGCGCGACGAGATCGAGTCGCGCGTCCACCAGGCGATCAACGCGCTGGAGCCCGCAGGTGCCTGAGCTCGGCCTGATCGAAGGCTTCTTCGGCCGGCCCTGGTCGTGGGCCGAGCGGCGAGAGACGGTTCGCTTCCTGCGGCCCCATGGCTTCGTCTTCTATCTCTACGCGCCCAAGGCCGATCCCTGGCTGCGCCGTCGCTGGCAGGAACCGCATCCCGAGGCCGAGCTCGTCGAGCTGGCCGCATTCCGCGACGTCTGCCGCGCCAACAATGTTCGCTTCGGCATCGGCCTCAGCCCGTTCGAGCTGCACCTGCACCCCGAACGCGGCTGGCAGGAGCGCCTCGCCACAAAGCTGGCGATGCTGGCTTTGCTGAAGCCAGACGATCTCGCCATATTGTTCGATGACATGCGCGGCGACGTCCCCGACCTCGCCGAGCGTCAGGCCGCGATCGTCCACCACGCCGCTGATCGCGGCGTCGCCGATCGCATCTATTGCTGCCCCTCATATTATTCCGACGATCCGATCCTGGACGTCGCCTTTGGCGCGCGGCCGCCCTTCTACCTCGAGCAATTGGGCCGGCTCCTCGATCCCGCGATCCGCATTTTCTGGACTGGCGAAGAGGTGTGCAGCCGCGAAATTTCGCCGGGCCATCTTGCCCGCGTCGCCGGTCAGATGCGGCGCAAACCCGCGCTCTGGGACAATTATCCGGTCAATGACGGCGCGCGCATGTCGCAGCATCTCCATCTGCGCGGCTTCAGCGGCCGCCCCGCGTCGATCGGCGGCCAGATCGCGGCCCACGGCATCAACCCGGCCTCGCAAGCCCTTCTCACCCGTATCCCGGCGCTCACGCTCTCCGAGAGCTATGCCGAGGGCGATGCCTATGAATATCGCGCCGCTTTCGAGCGGGCGGCGCGCGCCGTGCTTGGCGACGACCTGGCGGAGCGCGTCGGCCGGGACTTGCTGGTCTTGCAGGACCGGGGCCTCGATCGGCTCGCCGAACGCCGCGCCGTGCTGCGCGGCCGCTATGCCGCATTCGATCATCCGGCCGCGCGCGAAATCCTTGCCTGGCTCGACGGCCATTGGAACGTCACCGACGAACTGGTGCAAACGCAATAGCGGATCGTGAACGTTCAGCCTCGTTCGCCATCGAGCCAGGTCACGGCTTTGCCATGCGGATGAGTCCATGCGAGCAGCCGATCATCGCCCGGCCAGGTCCGCAGCCGCAGGCTGAACTGACCGTCGCCCGGCTGCTCCTCGAAGCGCAGCCAGGCCAAGGGCGCATCGACCCTCGCAGCGGAACCCGCCGCTTCGATATGGGCAGCGATCCGTCGCTGCGTGCTCTCGGGAAAGTAATGGAAGGCGACCGAGTGCATCACGACGCGGGCCACCCCCTGCTCGGGTGCCCGATCCAGCATCGTCTCGATCCAGTCGGCCGCATCCGCCTTGTCGAGCAGCGGGGGATTGCTGGTGGCCAGGGCGATCGCCGCTTCGAGCTGAGCCAGGCGCTGCGCCTGCTCCGGCCAGACATAGGCGATCAGCCGCTCCCTGTTTTCAGGCAGTGCCACCGGGTGCAGGTCCGTGCCGGCGCGGCCCGTTATGCGCATGTCGCCCTGCGGCGGCGGCGGCCCGGTCCACGCGGGCTTCAGTAGCAGCGGCGAAACCAGATCGCCGGCCACGCGTCCGCCGAGATCATAGGCATAACGGTCGAGCTGGAGATTGAGGCCGGCGCTGGCGCCGAGCTCGTAGAGGCGCAGCTTCAGGCCGAACCGCGCCGCGATGACCAGCAGGCCGCTCATTAGCACCGCCGAGCGGCCGACCTCGTTGGTCTGCGGCGCATTGTCGAGCCAGGGCGCAAGCGCCTCTCGCTCCAGAACAGGCAGCAGCGCCTGCCACAGCGCGTCCGCATCGGGCAGCGGCGCGGGCGGATAGAGCAAGGCGAGGTCCGGGGCGGCGCCGCTGCGGACGAGGAAGTGCAGCCCGCCGCAGAGTCTCAGCGCCAGCGCGTCGCCGATCGGCGCCGGATTGCCCGGCCAGTCGAGCACACGCCGGCCGATCCTCGTCCTTCGGTCGAGCCGCGCGCCGAGCAGATTGCAAAGCAGAGCGGTAAAGGGCGCGGCAAGCGCCGTGCAATAAGCCCCCTGTTGGGCGAAGGCAGCGCGGACCGCCTGTTCGCCGCCCATCAGGCCCGCAGCGTCGCGCCCAGCGCGGTGGCGGCGGCGACGATCCGCGCCGAGATCGCCTTCAAATCCTCTTCGGTGAAGGTCTTGTCCGCCGGTTGAAGCGTGACTTCGACGGCAAGCGACTTGTGACCCTCGGCGACGCCAGCGCCGGTGAAGACGTCGAACAGGCTGACTTCGGTGATCGCCGCCTTGTCCGCGCCGCGCACCGCGCGCAGCAATTTGTCGGCGGCGAGGTCGGCGGGAACGAGGAAGGCGAAGTCGCGCTTGACCGCCTGCAGCGTCGGCGGCGCATAGGCGCTGCGCATATGGCCGGCCTGGCCGCGCCTTTGCGGAATGGCGTCGAGATAGATTTCCGCGGCAACCACTGGCCCGTCGATATCGAACGCCCTGGCCACCCGGGGATGAAGCGCCCCGAATTCGGCAAGCACGTTCTTGGGGCCGAGGCAAAGCCGTCCCGACTGGCCGGGATGATAGATGTCGGCAGCGTCACCGAGGACCTGCAGATTGTCGATCGGCGCGCCGGCGGCGGCGAGGATCGCAAGCGCTTCCGCCTTGGCGTGATGGGCGGTGACCGCACCGCTCTTCCCGCTCCAGTGCCGCGGCCCGCGCGGGCCGGCGAGGACGAGCCCCAGGGTCGGGCGTTCACCGTCTTCCAGATAGCGCCGCCCAAGCTCGAACAAGGCAATGCTTTCGGCGCCGCGCGCCGAATTGCGCGCCGCCGCGGCGAGCAGGCCCGGCAGCAAGGAGGGGCGCATCGCCTTCATCTCCTCGCTGATCGGATTGGCGACCCGCCATGCGGCGCCGCCGAATATCGCGGCTTCGCGTTCCGCTATGAAGCTCCAGGTCACTGCTTCGTTGAGCCCGCGCGCTGCCGCCGCGCGTCGCGCGCGCCGCTCGATCAGTTGCGCCGGCGTTGCCGTCGGCTTGGCGACCCCGGGAAGGCGGGGCAACGGCGTCGAAGGCACCTTGTCGAGACCCTCGATCCTGATCACTTCCTCGACGATGTCGGCCGCGCCATCTACGTCGCGCCGCCAGCTTGGCACCGCGATCCGCCAGATCGTGTCGCGGGTGACCGTGAAGCCCAGGCGCTGGAGGATGTCCTGCTGCCGATCGTCCGGCACGGCGACGCCGGCCAGGGCTTCGCAGCGCGCCGGATCGTAATCGACATATCGGTCCGCGACCGGCGGCGTGCCGGCGCGGACGATCTGCGATGCCTCGCCGCCCGCCAGCGCGATCGCCATTGCAGTGGCGATCTCCAGGCCTGGCTCGACGAAGGCGGGATCGACGCCGCGCTCGAAGCGGCTGCGCGCGTCGGAAGTGAGGCCGAGCCTCTGGCCGGCCAGGGCGATATGCTCGGGATCGAAATAGGCGCATTCGATGAGGATGTCGGTGGTTGCCTCGGTGACGCCCGAATGCTCGCCGCCCATGATGCCGCCGATATCGTGCACTTGCGTCTCGTCGGCGATCACTGTGATCGAGGGATCGAGCGTGTAGGTTTTGCCGTTGAGCGCGAGCACCTGCTCACCGTCGCGCGCCCGCCGCGCGACCACGGCGCCGTTCAGCCTGGCAAGGTCGTAGACGTGCAGAGGCCGGCCGTAGCTCAACATGATGTAATTGGTCATGTCGACCAAAGCGCTGATCGGCCGCTGCCCCACCGATTTGAGCCGTTGCTGCAGCCATTCCGGTGAAGCGCCGTTCTTCACGCCGCGGACCACGCGGCCGTAAAAGGCGGGACAGCCCTCGGGATCGTCGGTGCGAATCTCGACCGGGCAAGGGAAGGAGCCGGCGATCTGCGGCGCCTCGACCGGTTTCAGCGTGCCGAGCCCGGCGGCGGCGAGGTCGCGGGCGATGCCGTGCACGCCCATCGCATCCTGGCGGTTGGGCGTGATTGCGACCTCGATCACGGGATCGTCGAGGCCGGCCCACAAGGCATAAGCGGCGCCGACCGGCGCATCGCCGGCAAGCTCGATGATCCCCTCATGCGCGTCGCCGAGCTCGAGTTCGCGCACCGAGCACATCATGCCGCGGCTCTCGACGCCGCGAATCGCCGCGACCTTGAGCGTGAGGTCGCTGCCCGGCACATAGGCGCCGGGCGCGCCGAACACGCCCTTGAGGCCGGCCCGCGCATTGGGTGCGCCGCAGACGACCTGGATCGCTTCGCCAGTGCCGGCGTCGACGGTGAGAACCTGGAGCTTGTCGGCCTGCGGATGCGGCGCAGCGGTCAATATCTCGGCGACGACGAAGGGCGCGAGCTTCTCGGCCGCATTCTCGACGCCTTCCACCTCGAGCCCGATCCGGGTCAAGGTGTCGACGATCGTCGCGAGATCGGCCTCCGTCTCCAGATGCTCCTTGAGCCATGAGAGGGTGAACTTCATGCGCCGACCCCACCGCTCAATGTCGGCACGTCGAGCGCGCGGAAGCCGTAATGGCGCAGCCAGCGCAAATCGCCGTCGAAAAAGGCGCGCAGATCGTCGATGCCATATTTGAGCATGGCAAGCCGATCGATGCCGACGCCGAAGGCGAAGCCCTGCCACTCGTCGGGATCGAGGCCGCAATTGGCGATGACGCGCGGATGGACCATGCCCGAGCCGAGCAGCTCCATCCATTTCTCGCTGCCGCCGAGCACGCGCCGCCCGTTCTGGACCGTATAGCCGACATCGACCTCGGCCGATGGCTCGGTGAACGGGAAATAGGAGGGACGCAGCCGCAGCACGATGTCGTCGCGCTCGAAAAATGCCTTGATGAAGGTCTCGAGCGTCCACTTGAGGTGGCCCAGGGTGATGCCGCGGTCGATCACCAGCCCTTCGATTTGATGGAACATCGGCGTGTGGGTGGCGTCGCTGTCGGACCGGTAGGTCCGGCCAGGGGCGATGATGCGGATTGGCGGCTTTTGCGCCCGCATGGTGCGGATCTGCACCGGCGAGGTGTGGGTGCGCAGCACCATCGGCCGCCCCTCGGCGTCCAGACGGTCGACATAGAATGTGTCGTGCATCGCCCGGGCCGGATGGCTTTCGGGGATGTTGAGCGCGGTGAAATTATGCCAGTCGTCCTCGATCTCGGGGCCGGTCGCGACCGAGAAGCCAAGATCGGCGAAAATCTCGGCAAGCTCGTCCAGCACCTGGCTGACCGGATGGACCGTGCCTTCCAGCGCAGGCGCGGCCGGCAAGGTCATGTCGAGCCGTTCGGTGGCGAGCCGGCGCTCGAGCTCGGCGCCTTCGAGCCCCGCCTTGCGGGTCGCGATCGCCTCGGTGACCGCCTCGCGCAAGGCATGGATCCGGGGCCCCTCGCTCTGCCGTTCCTCGGGCGACATCGCGCCGAGCGACTTGAGCAAGCCGGTCACCGCGCCCTGCTTGCCCAATGCGGCGACGCGTTCTGCCTCCAGCGCCGGAAGATCGGCCGCACCGGCGATCCGGCCGAGCCAGTCCTGCTTCATGCTGTCGAGGTCGCTTGCCATCGCCCGCCCTTAGCCAAGGGCGCGAGCAAAAGGCAAAGGTTTCGCCCTTGGCCTAGATCGTGAAGCTCTCGCCGCAGCCGCAGGCGCCCTTGGCATTGGGATTGGCAAAGACGAAGCCGGCGGCGAAATCGTCCTCGACCCAGTCCATCGTCGATCCGACCAGATAGAGGACCGAGGCGCCGTCGATGTAGAAGGCGCCGCCCGGCGTCTCGATCTTCTCGTCGAACTTCTGCTCCTCGGTCACATAGTCGACCGAATAGGCCAGGCCGGAGCAGCCGCGGCGCGGCGTCGACAGTCGGACGCCGATCGCATCTTCGGGCGCGCGCGCCATCAATGCCGCGATGCGGGCCTCGGCGGCCGGGGTGAGGGCGACGGCCGCGGGCCGTGCGCGGATTTTCGTCTCGGCGCTCATAGCATTCCCAATTCGAGCTTGGCTTCGTCACTCATCTTCTGCGGGTCCCAGGGCGGATCCCAGACCAGCTCCACTTCGGCGTCGCCGATCCCCGGCACCGCGCCGATGCGCATTTCGACCTCGCCGGGCATCGATTCGGCGACCGGGCAATGCGGCGTGGTCAGGGTCATCTTCACCTTGGCGTGATGATCGGGCGTGATCTCGACGTCGTAGATCAGGCCGAGATCGTAGATGTTGACCGGGATTTCCGGGTCGTAAATATCCTTCAGCGCGTCGATCACCGCCTCGTAAAGATCGGAGCCGCTGGTTCGTCCCCCGGACGAACCAGGACGCGGCTCCGATCCGGCGGGCTCAGCCGCGGCGGCGGATTCGGCGGGCTTTTGCGAGAGGAAGCCTTCCAGATAATCGCGCTTGCGCTCGAAAGTCTCCACCACGTCGGAAACGCGCGCCTTGGGCGGGGGGGCGACACCCTCCACTTCCTCGACCTCGATCCTGCGTTCCTCGTTCACCCGAAAATCCTCTTCACCCGCTCGATGCCGCGCAGCAGGGCCTCGACATCCTGGCGGCCATTATAGACCCCGAAACTCGCCCGCGCCGTCGCGTCCACGCCCAGATAGGACATCAGCGGCTGGGCGCAGTGATGGCCGGCCCGGATCGCCACCATGTCCTCGTCCAATATGGTGCCGATGTCGTGCGGATGCACCCCTTCGATCGCGAAGGATACGATGCCGGCAGAATCCTCAGGCCCGAACAGCCGGACCGAATTGACCCGGGCCAGCGCCGTGCGCGTCTCGCGAACCAAAGCCGCCTCGTGCGCCGCGATGGCGTCGAGGCCGATCGCATCGACATAGTCGATCGCGGCATGGAGACCGATCACGCCGACCACGTGCGGCGTTCCGGCCTCGAAGCGGGCCGGCGGCGGCGCATAGCTGGTCTTTTCGAAGGTGACCTTGTCGATCATCGCCCCGCCGCCCTGCCATGGCGGCATGGCGTCAAATATCTCGCCCCGCGCCCAGAGCACGCCGATGCCGGTCGGGCCATACAGCTTGTGGCCCGAGAAGACGTAGAAGTCGCAATCGAGCGCGGCGACGTCGACCTTCATGCGCGGCACCGCCTGGCAGCCGTCAAGCAGCAATTTCGCGCCGACCGAGTGGGCGATGTCCGCCGCGCGCCGGGCATCGAGCACCGAGCCGAGGACGTTCGAGACGTGGCCGAGCGCGACCAATTTGTGCTCAGGCCGGATCATCGCGGCCATCGCGTCGAGGTCGATCCGATGATCGGGCGTGAGCGGGACGACGTCGATCTCGGCCCCGGCGAGCTGCCAGGGCACGATATTGCTGTGATGCTCGAGCATCGAGAGCAGGACGCGGTCGCCTGGCTTGAGATTGGCCTTGCCCCAGCTCTGCGCGACGAGGTTGATCCCCTCGGTCGCGCCGCGGACGAAGACGATCTCGTCGGGGCCGGCCGCGCCGATGAAGCGCGCCACGCGCCGGCGGGAAGCCTCGAACGCAACTGTCATGTCGGCCGAACGCTGGTAGACGCCGCGATGGACCGTGGCATAGGTTTCCGAATAGCCGCGGCCGATCGCATCGATCACGGCCTGTGGCTTCTGCGCGGTGGCGGCGCTGTCGAGATAGGCCCAGCCTTCCGGGATTGCCGGGAAGTCGGTGAGCCAGTCGAGCGGGCGGGTGGCGGTGGCCATGTCCATCAGGCGAACCAGCCTTCCGCGTCGGCGTAGAAAGCTTCGCGCACTTTCTCTTCGCCGACCCGATCCAGCGCGTCGGCGACGAAGGCGCGGGTGAGGAGGGCCTTGGCCTCGTCGGGCGAAACGCCGCGGCTCTCGAGATAGAAGAGCGCGCTCCGGTCGAGCTCGCCGACGGTGGCGCCATGCGCGCACTTCACGTCGTCGGCGAAGATCTCGAGCTCGGGTTTGGCGTTGATTACCGCCGAACGGGCAAGCAGCAGGCCTTTCAGCGATTGCACCGCATCGGTCTTCTGCGCCCCCCGTGCGACCTCGACCCGGGCGGCGACCGAGCAGCCGGCATGGTCGTCGGCGACCGAGCGCCAGACCTGGCGGCTGACGCCGCTGGGCACGGCATGGCGCAGCACCAGGTTGACGTCATGCCGCTGCCGCCCACGCGCCAGCAACGCGCCGCCGGCTTCGGCAAAGGCGCCCTCGCCAGTGAGCAGGATGTTGCCGTCGAGGCGGCTGTCGGCATCGCCGCCGCAAAGCGCGGTCATCACCAGGCTTGCGCCTTCCCCGACATCGGCCTGGTCGGTGAGGCTGGCGAACCCCGCTGTCCCCATAAGCCGCCGGCTCAGCATCAGCCGAGCGCCTTTGGCCAGCGTGATTCCGGTAAGGCGGTTGACCCAGCCGTCGCCGATGAAGGTCTCGACGATCGAAGCCTGGGCGTCGGTGCCGAGCACGACCTGCGCGGCAAGATGGTCGGCGGCTCCGGTCGCGACGTGGACGATCTGGACCAGGCCCGGCGGTGCGTGATCGCGGCCGAGCCGCAACGCCCAGCCGGATTTGCCGGCGAGCCGTCCCAGGGGGTGGCCGGTCTCGACGGAGACGGCGCCGATCTCGACGGGGCCGATGCGGCTGCGGCTTTGATCGAGCCGGCCGTCGACGAACAGCAGGAGCGGGCCTTCATTCCCGCAGTCGATCCAGGGCAGCGCGTCTGGGACCCGTCCCGTCGGCGCGCGCTCGGCCAAAGCGGGCAGCGCCGAAAGGTCGCTCCAGCGCCAGGCTTCCTCGCTGCGGGAAGGCAGGGCGAGCAGGGTCACGCCGCCATTTCCCCATAGCCTTCGCGCTCGAGCTCCTGCGCGAGCTCCGCGCCGCCCGAGCGGACGATGCGGCCCCCTGCGAGCACGTGGACGAAGTCGGGTTCCACGATGTCGAGCAGCCGCTGATAATGGGTGATCAGCAGCACCGCCTTGTCGGGCTTGCGCAGGATCCGGTTGATGCCGGCGCCGATCACCCGAAGCGCATCGATATCGAGGCCGCTGTCGGTCTCGTCGAGGATGGCGAGGCGGGGGTCGATGATCCCCATCTGCACCATTTCGTTGCGCTTCTTCTCGCCGCCCGAAAAGCCGACATTCACCGCGCGCTTCATCATCTCCATGTCGAGCCCGAGCGCATCGGCCTGCTCGCGGGCCAGCTTCAGGAACTCGCCCGCGCTCAGCTCCTTTTCGCCGCGCGTCCGGCGCTGGGCATTCAATGCCGTGCGCAGGAACTGGACGTTGGAGACGCCGGGGATCTCGACCGGATATTGGAACCCAAGGAACATGCCCTTCGCGGCGCGCTCGTGCGGATCGAGCGCGAGCAGATCCTCGCCGTCGAGCGTCACAGTGCCGGCCGTCACTTCATAGCCCGGCCGCCCGGCGAGGACGTAGGACAGGGTCGATTTGCCCGACCCGTTCGGCCCCATGATCGCGTGGATCTCGGCGGGGTTCAGCGTCAGGGTAATCCCCTTGAGGATCGCCTTGCCATCGACGGTGGCGTGGAGGTTTTCGATCTTCAACATATTAGAACCAGAAAGCCTTCATTTGCTGGAGAAATTCACGGTCCCCCGCCGGATAACCGGACGCATCGCCAATCACGGAATCGATCCCGCATTTCGGGCACATGGCAGTCGTGTCGTCGTCGATCCATTGTTCGATCAGGGAAGGCGCGGAGGTTTTACAGCAGTAGAAGCAGCCAATGATGGTGCTGGCCTCAATCTCGTCGCGATGATTCGCGCTGTGCGCGTGGGCCTCGACTGCAGCGCCGCCTTGGCTCTTCAAACTGGAAAGCGCCGACTGACCGTCCGCCATTTCGTCGCTCATCCGACCGATCCCTCCAGGCTGATCCCCAGCAGCTTCTGCGCCTCGACGGCGAACTCCATCGGCAGCTGCTTCAGCACCTCGCGCGCGAAGCCATTGACGATCAGCGCCACCGCATCCTCCTGCGAAAGCCCGCGGCTCATCGCGTAGAAGAGCTGGTCGTCGCTGATCTTCGAGGTGGTCGCCTCATGCTCGATCTGAGCGGTCGGGTTGCGCACTTCGATATAGGGGACGGTATGGGCGCCGCACTGGTCGCCGAGCAGCAAGGAATCGCATTGGGTGAAGTTGCGGACATTCTCGGCGGCGCCGTTGACCCTGACCAGGCCGCGATAGGTGTTGTTCGATCGGCCGGCGCTGATTCCCTTGGAGACGATGGTCGAGCGGCTGTTGGCCCCGATATGGATCATCTTGGTGCCGGTATCGGCCTGCTGGCGATTGTTGGTCACCGCCACCGAGTAGAATTCGCCGACGCTGCCCTCGCCCTTGAGGATGCAGGACGGATATTTCCAGGTGATCGCGCTGCCCGTCTCGACCTGCGTCCACGATACTTTCGAGCGGTCGCCGGCGCACATCGCCCTCTTGGTCACGAAATTGTAGATGCCGCCCTTGCCCTCGGCATCGCCGGGATACCAGTTCTGCACGGTCGAATATTTGATCTCGGCATCGTCCAGCGCGATGAGCTCGACCACCGCGGCGTGGAGCTGGTTCTCGTCGCGCATCGGCGCGGTGCAGCCTTCGAGATAGGAGACGTAGCTGCCCTTGTCGGCGACGATCAGGGTGCGTTCGAACTGGCCGGTATTCTCGGCATTGATCCGGAAATAGGTGCTGAGCTCCATCGGGCAGCGCACGCCTTCCGGAATGTAGACGAAGGTACCGTCGGAGAAGACCGCGCTGTTGAGGCAGGCGAAATAATTGTCGCGCTGCGGCACCACCGATCCGAGATATTTGCGGACCAGATCGGGATAATCGCGGATCGCCTCGCTGATCGAGCGGAAGATGACGCCGGCGCGCTCCAGCTCGGCACGGAAGGTGGTCGCGACCGAGACGCTGTCGAACACGGCGTCGACCGCCACCCGGCGCGCGCCCTCGACGCCGGCGAGCACCTTCTGCTCTTCGATCGGGATCCCGAGCTTCTCGTAGACCCGCAGGATCTCGGGATCGACCTCGTCGAGCGAGCCGAGCTTTGGCTTCGCCTTCGGCTCGGCATAATAATAGGCATCCTGGAAATCGATCTCGGGGATGTCGAGCTTGGCCCAGCTCACTTCCTTCATGGTCAGCCAGGCGCGATAGGCCTTGAGCCGCCATTCCAGCATCCATTCCGGCTCGTTCTTCTTGGCCGAGATGAAGCGGACCGTGTCCTCGCTCAGGCCCTTGGGCGCGAACTCCTGCTCAATGTCGGAGGAGAAGCCCCATTCATAGGTGGAGGCGCGGTCGGCCGCGGCCTGGGCGTCGCGGTTGCGCACGCTGCTGTCGTCCGGGCTCATGCCTTCACCTCGGCGAGGCTGGACAGGCTGACGCCCTGCAGCGCGCCGCGCACCGCGACATTGACGACGCCCATATGCGGCCGCACCTGGCAGGCGCCTTCGAGCGCGCATTCGTGCCGCTCGGCATCGACGCACGTGGTCATCTGGATCGGCCCTTCCACCGCTTCGACGATGTCGGCGAGGCTGATCTCCGGCGCCAGCCGCGACAGGCGAAAGCCACCGCCAGTGCCGCGCGCCGTCTGCAGCAGGCCCGCGGCGGCGAGCCGCCCCGTCAGTTTCTGCGCCGTGGGCAAGGGCACGCCGGTCTCCGCGGCGAGCAGGGTCGCGCTGAGACGCGCACCCGCCGGATGGCGGGCGGCGGCGGCCATCATCACGACGGCATAATCGGCAAGTGAGGTCAGTCGCATCGAGCCTTATTCTGCCATCCCCTGATCGGAAACCGGTTCCCGCTTTTCCGGGAGGGCATTTCCAATAGGACTGATTCGGTTGGATTGCATTTGGTCTCTAAGCAAGCCTGAATCAACCCTCTCTGTCATCCCGGACTTGATCCGGGATCCTGGAACACCGACTCGGGATATTGGCCGCGCCGTGCTCATGAATGCTGAAACAAGTCCAGCATGACGATAGGGGGGTGGCATGGCGCTCTACCCTCTCCTGCGGCCGTTCGTCTTCGCGCTCGACGCGGAGCGGGCGCATCGGGCGACGATCGCGGCACTGAAGCTGCTGCCGCCCGGCAAGCCGGCCGAACATGATCCCACCCTTTCGGTAAAGGTCGCCGGGCTCGATTTCCCCAATCCGGTCGGGCTCGCGCCGGGGTTCGACAAGGATGCCGAGGTCTTCAGGCAGATGCTCGGCTTCGGCTTCGGCTTCGTCGAGGTCGGGACGCTGACTCCCCTGCCACAAGCCGGGAATGCGAAGCCGAGGCTGTTCCGGCTGGTCGAGGACAGAGCCGTGATCAACCGGATGGGGTTCAACAATGAAGGCCAGAGCGCGGCGCTGATCCGGCTGCGCGCACGCCGCCGCAGCGGCCCTTCGACGCCGCTCGGGACAGGCCTGGTCGGCGTCAATATCGGCGCCAACAAGGACAGCGCCGACCGAATCGCCGATTATGGCGCCGGGGTGGCGGCCATGACCGCCGTCGCCGATTATCTCACCGTCAACATCTCGTCGCCGAACACACCCGGCCTCAGGGAGTTGCAGGACGAAGGCGCGCTCGATGCGCTGTTGAACGCGGTCACCGAGGCGCGCCGGGCCGGCCCTCCGATATTCCTGAAGGTCGCGCCCGATCTGGAGCGGGCTCAGATCGACTCAATCGCAAGGGTCGCCATTGCGAGAAAGATCGACGCGCTGATCGTGGCCAACACCACGATCAGCCGGCCGATGCTCAAATCCGCCCATCGCGGCGAGGGCGGCGGCCTCTCCGGGGCGCCGTTGAAGCGGCTTGCGCTGGAGCGGCTGCGCGATTTTCGCGCCGCGACCGGCGGCGCGCTGCCGCTGATCGCCGTCGGCGGCATCGAGAATGGCGTCGATGCCTTCGACCGGATCCGCGCCGGCGCCAGCCTCATCCAGGTCTACAGCGCCCTCGTCTACCAGGGGCCTGGTTTGGCGAGGGAAATCAACGGCGAGCTGCGGCGCTTGCTCGCGCTCCATGGCTTCGCGCGCTTGACGGATGCGATCGGGACTGAAAAGCGGGTCTGATGCTCAAACGCTTGATCCTCGGCTTCGCCGTCCTCCTCGCCGCCTGCGCCACGGGCAATGCTCAGCCGCCGGCCGGCACCACCAGCGGCGCCGTCTCGGCCGCCGATCCGCGCGCGGCGGAGGCCGGCGCCGAGATCCTGCGCGCCGGGGGCAGCGCCGCCGATGCGGCGGCGGCGACAATGCTCGCTTTGACCGTAGTCGAGCCGCAAAGCTCCGGCATCGGCGGCGGCGGCCTTTTCGTCTATAATGACGAGCGGCGGCATTCGGTGACGACGATCGACGGCCGCGAGACGGCGCCGATGGCGGCGACGCCCGCTTATTTCCTCGGCCCGGACGGCCGGCCGCGCGCCCGTTCCGAGGCGATCCCGGGTGGACTCAGCATCGGCGTCCCGGGCAATATACGCCTGATCGAGGACGCCCATGAACGCTTCGGCCGCCTGCCATGGGCGCGCCTGTTCCAGCCCGCCATCCGTCTCGCCCGCGACGGCTTCGCGCTGACGCCGCGCATGCGAGACATGCTGAGCAGCCCGGATCGGCTGTCGCGTTCGACCGCCTGGGGCCTCGCCCAATTCTACGATGCCAATGGCGAGCCCAAGCCGGTCGGCACGATCATCCGCAACCCCGAGCTTGCGGCCACGCTGCAGCAGATCGCCACGCACGGGCCGGGCTGGTTCTACACCGGCCCGAACGCGCAGGCCCTGGTGAACGTCGCGCGCTCTTCTCCGCGCAACCCGGCGGTGATCGCGACCGGCGATCTTGCTTCCTATGACGCCAAGGAGCGGCCGGCGGTCTGCGCGATGTACCGCGTCTACCGGATTTGCGGCATGGGCCCGCCCTCCTCGGGCGCGACCACAGTGTTCGCGATCCTGAAGCAGCTCGAGCGGTTCGACATGGCCGCCTTGGGTCCGCGCAATCCGGTCGCCTGGCATTTGATCGCCGATTCGATGCGCCTCGCTTATGCGGACCGCGACACCTACATCGGCGATCCCGATTTCGTGCGGGTGCCGGTCGCGGGCCTGACCGACACGGCGTATCTGGCATCGCGCTCGGCTTTGCTTTCGCCGGACCGCGCCTTGACCGCCGTCCAGCCCGGCACGCCGCCCGGCGCGCAGCCGGCGACCCGTGCGCCATCGAGCGAAGTGCCGGCCACCAGCCATTTCGTCGCGGTCGACGCGGCCGGCAACGTCGCCTCCTACACGTCGACGATCGAGGGCGTCTGGGGCTCGGGGCTCAACGTCGGCGGCTATTTCCTCAACAACGAGCTGACCGATTTCAGCTTCGCGCCCGAGCAGAACGGCGCCCCCGTCGCCAACCGGGTCGAGCCCGGCAAGAGGCCGATGAGCTCGATGTCGCCGACCATCGTCTACGGTCCCGACGGCCGTGTCCGGATCGCGATCGGCGCCGCCGGTGGGCCGACCATCATCGCCCAGGTCGCCAAGGCACTGATCGGCGTGCTCGACTGGAATCTGTCGGCGCAGGAGGCGATCGCGCTGCCGCAGATCATGGGCTGGGGCAATCGGGTGACGGTTGAGCGCGGCACCTGGCTCGAAGCGATGGTCCCGCAACTCCAGGCGATGGGGCATGAGGTCGTGATCGTCTCGCCGGGCTACAAGGCCAATGCGATCGAGCGGGTCAACGGCCGCTGGGTGGGCGCCGCCGATCCGCGCAGCGAAGGCACCTGGGTGGCGCAGTAGGGCCGCTCCCGCTACACATGTGGCGACGCGGTCTAGCCGTGCTGGAGAGGTGATGCGGCAGCTCGAACATTTTCCGAACCTCGTCGCCATGTTCTTCACGCGGGCGAAGGAGCGGGGCGACGCGCCGTTTCTCTGGGCCAAGAAGTCCGGCGCGTGGCAATCGATCAGTTGGCGCGAGGCGGCGGAGAAGGTCGCCCGGCTCGCTGCGGCGCTGAAGCGAATCGGTCTGGCGCCCGGCGACCGGGTGATGCTCGTCTCGGAGAATCGGCCGGAATGGCTGATGTCCGATCTCGCCATCATGGCGGCGGGCTGCATTACCGTGCCGACCTATGTCACCAACACCGAGCGCGACCATCAGCACATTCTCGACGACAGCGGCGCCCGCGCCGCGATCGTATCGACCCAGAAGCTGGCCAAGGTCCTGCTGCCCGCGGCGATCCGCACCACCGGCTGCGAGCATGTCGTCTCGATCGAACCGATCGCCTCGGGCCAGGAAAGCCTGATCCAGCTCCACGACTGGGCCGGCCTGATCGCCGGCGAAACGCAGACGGCCGAGGCCTGCGCGGCCGGGGCCGATTTCGGGCGGGGCGATCTCGCCTGCATCATTTACACCTCCGGCACCGGCGGCGCGCCGCGCGGCGTGATGCAGCATCACGGCGCCATCCTTCACAATATCGAAGGCTGCGTCGCGGTGATCTCCGAGGATTTCGGCTGGGACGAGGAGGTCTTCCTTTCCTTCCTCCCGGCTAGCCACGCCTACGAGCATAGCGGCGGGCAGATGTTCCCGATCGGCCTCTCCGCCCAGATCTATTATTCGGAAGGATTGGAGAAGCTCTCCTCCAACATCGAGGAGGTTCGCCCGACGATCATGGTGGTGGTGCCGCGGCTGTTCGAGGTGCTGCGCCAGCGGATCCTCAACCAGGTCGAAAAGCAGGGCAAGCTCACCAATTATCTGATGGATCGGGCGCTCAGCATCGGCGCCAAGGATTATGCGGGGTCGGTGCCGGTCTGGGACCGGCCGATGGACTTTCTGCTCGGGCGGACCTTGCGGCCGAAGATCGCGGCGCGGTTCGGCGGACGGATCAAGGCGATGGTCTCGGGCGGCGCGCCGCTCAATCCCGAGGTCGGCATCTTCTTCCATTCGCTCGGGCTGACCCTGCTCCAGGGCTACGGCCAGACCGAATCGGGGCCGGTGCTGAGCTGCAACCGGCCGAGCGTCGGCCTCAAGATGGATACGGTCGGGCCGCCGCTGAAGAATACCGAGATCAGGATCGCCGAAGACGGCGAGATCCTCTGCCGCGGCGAGCTCGTCATGCAGGGTTATTGGCGCAACGAGGCGCTGACGGCGCGAACCGTGGTCGACGGCTGGCTGCACACCGGCGATGTCGGCCATATCGACGGCAAGGGCCGGATCGTGATCACCGACCGCAAGAAGGACCTGATCGTCAACGACAAGGGCGACAATGTCGCGCCGCAGAAGGTGGAGGGGATGCTGACCCTCCAGAGCGAGATCATGCAGGCGATGGTGACGGGGGACAAACGCCCCTATCTGGTCGGCCTGATCGTCCCCGATCCGGAATGGACCGCCTTGTGGTGCGCGCGGCAGGGTCGCAAATGCGACTTCGCCGATCTCGCCCATGATCCCGATTATGTGAAGGCGCTCGGCGCCGCGGTGGACCGGGTCAATGCCGAGCTGTCAGTGATCGAGAAGGTCCGCCGCTTCATCATCGCCGACGAGCCGTTCACCGTCGAGAACCAGCAGCTGACCCCGTCGATCAAGATTCGCCGACACGTCATCCGCGACATTTACGGTGCCCGGCTGGACGCGCTCTACAAGCGCTGAGATCGGTCATTATTCGTCACCCCTGACTCGATCCGGGGGCCAACTTGGACTTTTGCGACTGCGGAAGAAGGTGGATGCCGGATCGGGTCCGGCATGACCAACGTTTTGGAACGCACCCTTCGCAACTCCACTCGTCTACCGATTCCCGGCCGGCTCTCGCACTACCGGCAGCACATCCGCCTCCAGCAGGCGCAACAGGGCATCATGGAAGAGCATGACGTCATGGCCCGCGCCGGGGACGATCTCGAATCTCTTCACCGGCGCCTCGATCTCGTCGAAATATTCGCGGGCCACGGAGGTGGGCGTGTTCACGTCGACCTCGCCTTGGAAGATGAACATGGGGATCGCGAAACGCATGCCGAGCGGGCGCGCCTCCCATGACCAGGCTTCCTGCCAGGTCGCCTGGATCGCGGCCATCAGCCCGCCGTCGAAGCCCGGCGGCGCCGGAAGGTCGCTGACATAGGAGGCTCCCGGCTGGGGATTGCGCATCACGCCGATCAGCTCGTTCACCGCCGCCGCCTGCTCCGGCGTCGCCGGAAGGCCCGGCGGATTGGAATATTGCTGGCGAACCATGAAATCCTCGAAGGTCCGGTAAGGCGGCGGCCCGATGCGGGTCAGCGCCGCAATCGCCGCCGCGTCGCCGCGCCGGCGCGCAGCATCGAGGGCCATCTGGTAGCCGACCAGCGCCCCTCTGGCCCCGACCGGTTGCGAGGTGCCCACATAGGCCGAGAAGAGCTCCGGCCGGCGATGGGCAAGCTCAATTCCGAGCAGGCTGCCCCAGGAGGACCCGAACAGCACCACCTTGTTCACGCCGAGACGTTGGCGCACCCAAAGGGTGACGGCGACGGCGTCGTTTGCAAAGCGCTCGATCGTCATAGGGCCGGACGGACGGCCGAGATTGCGAAGCCCGGTGGAGCCGCTTCCCGGCTGGTCCCATTGCACGATCGTGAACGACCGCTCCCAATCAGCGTAGAGCGGCGCGAGAAAGCTCGTCGCGAAGCCGGGCCCGCCGTGCAGGATCAGCAGCACAGGATTGCGCGAATCGCGGCCCCTTATGGTGATCCATTGCGGCACGCCATTGATGTCGACGAACCTGCCTTCCTCGATCGCCGCGGGGGCGGGAGTCGCTTCGGCCGGCGCCGGCCCCATCCCGATGGCGGCAATCAGCAGAAACAAGGCGCTCGTCAGAAATCGCCGATGGATCAGCATCTCATTCCCCCTTCGCGTTTCGACACGGCTAATCCAAAGTACTTGAAAATGTCAAGTCATTGACACTCGTGCGGCGCGCGCTCAGGACGTGCCGTTGGGAGAAATGCGATGAACGAGGCGATGCATGCCCGCCGGGATCTGGCCTTCATCAAGGCTGTGGCCGAGGACAAGGGCGCGCTGCCGAGCGCGCTCGGCTGGCACCTGATCGCCATCGGACTGATCTTCGGCCTCGAGTTCGTGCACATCTGGGCGGTCTTCACCGGCCGCGTGCCCTGGCCCGAGGCGCTGGAAGCCTTGCCCTGGCTGCCGGGACTGATCGCCTACATCCCCGCCAATCTGCTGATCAACCTGCGCGGGCGGCACATGGCATGGGGCCCGACCGCGCGCGCGTTCGGCGCGGCGTGGGCGGCGATGGGCATGATGATCGTCCTCGCCGTCGCGGTTTTGCTGATCGGGCAAATCCAGGCCGGAAATCCCTTCTTCATGGTCTGGCCCGCGCTCGCCTTCGTTCTTTACGGCGGCGCCTGGATCGTGGCGGCGATGGTCCGCGGCGGCCTGTGGCATTGGCTGACCGCGTCCGGCTGCTTCGCGATCGCCCTGCTGTGCGCCGTGCTGATTCGCGATTCGGCGCAATGGCTCGTCCTCGCCGCCGGCATGCTTGCCTTTGTCGCCTTGCCCGGCCTGGCCATCCTCCGCTCGGCACGCGAGCGACGGAACATCTTCCCATGACGGCCGAGATCTTCAACGTCGCACGGATCGACGACGTCATCCATGGCCGCGTGCGCCTCGGGGTCATGGCCTATCTCATGGTCGAGGAGCCTGCGGATTTCTCCACCCTCAAGATGAAGCTCGGGGTCACCGAGGGAACCTTGTCGGTCCATCTGCGCAAGCTCGACGAGGCCGGCTATGTCGCGATCGAAAAGACCTATCGGGGGCGACGACCGCTGACCCGCGTCCATCTGACGGCCAATGGCCGCGCCGCGTTCCGCGATTATGTGCAGAGGCTGGGCAGGCTTGCCGGCTTTGGCGACGGCGCGCAGCCCTAATTGAAATTGTCCTTGGCCGCCCGCCGCGCGGCCAGCTCCTCGACGGAGGCGGCCCGCATGAACGGGTTGGTCGCGCGCTCGAGGGCGATTGTCGTCGGCAGCGTGACCTCGCCGCGCTCCCGCGCTGCCTTCACGTCGGCGACCCGGCGGACGAGCGCCTCATTGTCCGGCTCGACGCTGAGCGCGAACAGACCATTGGCGAGCGTATATTCGTGCCCGCAATAGATCCGCGTCTCCGGCGGCAGCGCGGCGAGGCGCTGCATATTGGCGTACATCTGCGCGGCGTTGCCTTCGAACAGGCGGCCGCAGCCCATTGCGAACAAGGTGTCGCCGGTAAAGGCGACCTGTGCGAGGGGAAGATGAAAGGCGACATGGCCGGCGGTGTGGGCGGGGATGTCGATCAGCTCCGCCTCGATCTCCCCAATTCGCGCCCGGTCGCCGCCGGCGACGATGCTGTCCATCCTGGACACGCGCTCGGCCTCGGCCGGGCCGGTGATCGTGCAGCCGGTGGCGGCGCGGATCGCGTCGTTGCCGCCGGTATGATCGGGATGCCAGTGCGTGTTCCAGATCTGGGTGATGGTCCAGCCGCGCGCAGAAGCGGCCGCGAGCACCGGATCGGCGACCGAGGGATCGACCGCGACCGTCTCGCCCGAAGCGGGATCATGGATCAGCCAGACATAATTGTCGCTGAGCGCCGGAACGGGGACGATCTCGAGCATGCCCGCCGATTACCCCTTTCGACCGAGCAGGGCCAGCGCTTCGCGGCCGAGCCGTTCGGTCAGCCCACGGGCCGGCTCGGCCCTGCCGAGGCGTGCCGACTGCCCGGCCCACATCGGCCGGAAGCCGAGCGGCGCGACATCCACCAGCGGGAAAGGCGGCGCTTCCGGACGCACCGCGCCAAGCTCCTCGGTAAGCCGGCTCGCCAGCCCGCGGGCCAGGCCGCCGCTGTAGAGATTGGTGAAGCGTGTATGCTCCGCCGCTTCGCTCGCCAGGCCTTCGCGGTGGGCGGGCGCGATCAGGCTCTCGGGACAATGGAGATAGGCGGTGCCGATCTGCACCGCCGTCGCGCCGAGGGTCATCGCCGCCGCGATGCCGCGCGCGTCGCCGATCCCGCCGGCCGCGATCACCGGCAGGCCGGTCGCATCCGCCACCTGCGGCACCAGAGCGATCAGGCCCATCTGCTCCTCGGGCAGGGCGCCAAGGAAGCGCCCGGCATGGCCGCCCGCTTCCCAGCCCTGCGCGATGACCGCATCGACACCGCGCGCCGCGAGAGCGCGCGCTTCGGCGACCGTCGTCGCATTGCCGAGGATAAGCGCGCCGGTCGCGCGGACTCTTTCGAGCAAGGAAGCTTCCGGGAGGCCGAAATGGAAGCTGACCAGCGCCGGTCGCACCACCTCCACCATTGCGCACATCGCCGCATCGAAAGGCCGCCGCGCGGGAGCGCCGCCTTCGGGCTCGGCGATGCCGAGCTCCACATAATAGGGCCGCAGCAGCGCGCGCCATGCGCCGTCGTCCACGGCGTCCGGCGTGAGGTGACAGAAGAAGTTCAGGTTGAGCGGCCCTGAAGCGCGGGCACGAACCTCATCCGCCTGGCCGCGAGCTTCCTCTGGCGTCAGCATCGCGCAAGGCAGCGAGCCGACTGCGCCGCCGAGGATCGCGGCAACCGCGAGCTCCGCGCCGGCCGCGCCCGCCATCGGCGCTGCAATGATCGGCAGGCGGCTGCCGAGCAGCGCCTGAAATCCTGGGTCAGGCCAATCGTTCACCAATGGCCCACGTTGGGCATGGACGCCCAGGGCTCGGCGACGGGAAGGGCGGCGCCCTTCTGCAGCAGCTCGACCGAAATATTATCCGGGCTTCGCACGAACGCCATCCGGCCCTCGCGCGGCGGACGATTGATGGTGACGCCGCCGTCCATCAGCCGCTGGCAGGTCGCGTAAACGTCGTCCACCGCATAGGCGACATGGCCGAAATTGCGGCCCTCGCCATAGCCTTCCTCGGGTACGTCCCAATTATGGGTAAGTTCGATCTGCGCCTCCTCGTCACCCGGCGCGGCGAGGAAGATGAGGGTGAAGCGGCCCTGCTCATGGTCCATCCGCCGCACCTCGGTCAGCCCGAGCAAATTGAAAAAACGCAACGATTCAACAGGATCGGAAACGCGGATCATCGTGTGGAGATATTTCATTGCGCTTTCCTCAACTCATCGACATAAATGCACGGTTCATCGCCACCATGCGAGATGGATCGAGCCGGCGCCGCTGGAACGGCGACCGGCCAGGGAGCAATATCATGTCTGACGATGCCAAGGGCAATCGCAACCTCTATCTCATTGCAGCGGGCGTGCTCGCCCTCGGCATAATCCTTGGCGGCTATCTGATGGGCGACGGCCTCAGGCGCGCGCGCATGGCGGATCGCGCGGTCACCATGCGCGGCCTCGCCGAGCGCAACGTCACCGCCGATCTCGCCACCTGGAACATCAGCTTCGGCGTCCAGGGCACCGACCTTGCCGAGGTCCAGGCGCAGGTCGACCGCGACACCGCCAAGATCCGCGAATTCTTCGCCCGCGCCGGCTTTCCGGCCGATGTGATCACCGACGGCGGCGGCTCGGTCAATTCCAACTATGACAATGACCGCGCTGCCAACATCTTCACGATCAACCGCCGCCTCCAGTTCCGCAGCACCGACGTGATGAGGGCGCGCGCCGCTTATGCCCGCCAGTTCGATCTGATCCGCGCCGGCGTGCCGCTGCAGGAGGGATCGAACATGGTCTACAGCTTCACCCGCCTCAATACGGTCAAGCCCGAGATGATCCACGAATCGACTCTCGACGCCCGCGCGGGCGCCGAGCGGTTCGCCGCCGATTCGGGCAGCAGCGTCGGCGGCATCCGCTCGGCGACCCAGGGCTATTTCTCGATCGGCGCGCGCGATGGCGACGTCAGCGAGGAAGGCGGCGGCGGCGCCGGCGATTCGCCCTTCCAGAAGGTCCGCGTCGTCACCACGATCGAATTCTACCTGAACTAGGCGTTCTGGGCGCAGTTGGTCCCCGGCGAAGGCCGGGGGCCGGCTGCGCAAACGGAAGGGCTGGGCTCCGGCATGCGCCGGGGAACAGCTAGGGATGCGGCGGCGTCGCGGCGGGCTGCGCCTGGGCAGCCGGCGTCGCGGTTGGCGGCGCGCCCGCAGCCGGCGCCGGCACTTCCACCTCGCGCAGCGTGGCGAGGCTCTCCTGAGCCTGGCGGCCGGCGTCACTGTTCGGCGCCGTCTGGACGATCTGCCGGTAGAGCCGCTCGGCCTCGACCATATTCCCGCTTTGGCCGGCAAGGGTGCCGGCGAGCAGCATGATGTCGGGGCTGTCGGGTGAAAGTTGGCGGGCGCGAGCGATGTCGGTGCCGGCGCGGGACAGATTGTTCTCGCGGCGCGCGAGCGCTGCCGAGAGATACCAGGCGAAGGGGTCGGCGGGAACGAGCTGGAGCGCGCGATCGATCTCGGTGCGTGCCGCGGCAGGATTGCCGAGCGCGACCTGGGCGCGGCCGCGATCGAGATGGACCTCGCCGCGCAATTGGTCGCTGAGGCTTGGGGTAAGCAGGGCGGCGTCGAAATCGGCCATGGCATGCTGCCCGTCTCCGGCGGCGAGCCACGCATTGGCGGCCTGGACCCAGAAATCGGTGCGCCGCGGATCGTTCGCCGCCTCGGCCTCGCGCGCGGCCTGTTCGAAGGCGGTTGCCGCCGGGGCCCAGCGTTCGAGCGCGGACAAGGCAAGGCCAAGGCACTGGCGGGCGGCGAGGCCGCCGCCCTGCTCGCGCCAGACATTGGCGGCATCGACCGCGGCTTCGGCATTGGCGCGGACCTGATTCGTGCAGGCGCGGTAGCGGGTCTCGGTGGCGGTATCCGCCGGCGGCGGGCTGGCGCGCTCCGCCGGCGCCTGGTCCGTGGTTCGCGGCCGCCGCGGCGGCATCGGATCGGGAGAGGAGGGCAGGGACATGCTCTGCATGGCGGCGAGCGCCAGAAGGGGCAGGATCACAGCGACTCCGTGAGCGTCGAGACGGTGGCCACCAGCAGCGCGAGATCGGATTCGCGCGACAGGCGGTGGTCGCCGTCCTTGACGATCACCGTCTGCACGTCGGCTGAACGAATCAGCTTCATCAGCTCCAGCGACCAGGTCCAGCTCACGTCCGAGTCCAACTGGCCGTGGAGCAGGCGCACCGGGCAACCGATGTCGATCGGCGCGTGGAGCAGGCGCAGCGCCTCGCCGCTCTGCCAGAAGGCGCGGCTGGTGACATAAGGCGCCTCGCCATAGGGGTTGGGCTCCTCCAGCCGGCCCTCCCGGAGAATCTCCATCTTCTGCGCCTGGCTGAAGCCCCAGTCGGTGAAATCGGCGGCGGCGGCTATGCCGACCAGCCCCGCCACCCGCTCGGGCCGGGCGAGCGCGGCCAGCAGCATGAGCCAGCCGCCCATCGACGATCCGACCAGCACCAGCGGCCCTTCGTCCACGACCTCGTCGATCATCGCAAGCACGTCGTTGCGCCAGCCGTGCAGGGTCTCCGTCTCGAAATCGCCGCCGCTCTTGCCGCAGCCGGCATAATCGAAGCGCAGCATTGCCCGCCCCTCGGCCTCCGCCCAGGCATCGAGCGCGACCGCCTTGCCGCCCTCCATGTCGGACATGTAGCCGGGCAGGAAGATGATGGTGGGGGCGCGGCCCTTGCGGTGGCGGTAGGCGAGGTTCAGGCCCTCGCCGATCTCGTGATATTGAATGTCGGCCATGCCCGGCGCTTATCAGCGCCTGCCGGGCTTGGCGAGGTCGCTATCGTTCGTGCCACTAAATCTTCCATATCTCAATTGTTAGTATGACTTGCTCCTGCCGCGAATTCGCCCAGGATCGCGGCGAAGCGCGCGGGCTGGTCGAGCATGACGAAATGATAGCTGGGCTCGACCGCCACGAAGCGAACGTGCGGCGCGGCCGCATAGCCGGTGCGCATCAGCTGTCCATAGGTCGCCTCGGGCGCGAAGGGATTGACGGCATAGACCACGGTCAGGGGCGTGCGGATTGAAGGGAGAGCCGGCCGCATGTCCATCAATGCATCTTCGTAAAGGGCGCGGGCGACCACGCCCCGATCGGAGGCCATCGAATCCCTGAGCAATTGCTCGCGCCCTTCCGTCGTGCTGGCCAGCCGCGCCGCGGTGGCGGCCTGTTGCGCGCGCCAGGCTTCGTCCGACATCGACGCGATCGAATCGCGCAAAGCGGCGACCTGCGGCTCGACGCTGGCCGGCGTTGCCGCCGGACCGAACAGCATGGCGTAGAAAGGCAGAGCGTCGACGATCAGCGCCCGGGAAACATCCTCGGGGTGGCGCTGGGCCAGCATCAGTGTCAGCAGCCCGCCCACCGAATGACCGGCGACCATCGGCCGGCGCAGGTGATTGGCGTTGATATAGGCGTGGAGCTCCTCGACCACCGGCGCCAGCACAGATCCTTCGGCATTGCCGCGCGCCGGTTCGCCGCCGAAGCCGGCAATCTGAATCCGATGCACGCGATAATGGCCTCCCAGGCTTGCCACCGCCTGGTCCCAGACGCCGCGGCTCGAGGTGAGCCCGGGAATCAGGATCAGGTCGGGGCCGGAACCTTCGACGACCACCGAAAAGCGGGTCGGCTGGAAAGCATCACGCGATACGGGCGCCTGGGCCGAAAGCGGAGCAGGCACCGCGCCATTGGCGACCAGCGCCGCCGTCATTGCCGCGGCGAACAATAGTTTCTTGAACATCACGAACCTTTCCACGTCAGTCGCTGGAGAAAATCGCCTCGATCGGCAGGTCGAAAAGGGCGGCGATCCGGAAGGCGAGCGGCAGGCTTGGATCGTATCGGCCGGTCTCGATCGCGTTGACGCTCTGCCGCGAGACCTCGAGCCGCGTGGCGAGATCGCTCTGGCTCCAGTCCCGCTCGGCGCGCAGCACCTTGAGGCGGTTCTTCACGCGCGCAGCTCGTTGACCAGGGTGCCGATGCCGAGGCCCGCACACCAGATGATGAACGCCCAGTACATCGGCACGTGCGGCACGAGCGCGAACGTCTCGAGAAAGCCCCAGATGCAGGTGACGACCAGCATGAACCCGGTGGCGATCATGAACTGACGGACATGGAGGCTGCGCAGATATTCGTCCTGCTCCTCGACGAGCAGGCGGCCCATCGCCCAGATCATGCCGATCAGCGGCAAGGCGGGCAGGATCGCCAGCGCGACCGCAAGCGGCCCCGTCGGCGCAATCCTTTCATGCAGGCCGATCGCGACGCACAGGGCCGCGACATAGGCGCCTATCAGGGGAACGGCCCGGCGGAAGTAGGCGCGCTGGGCGGCGTTGCTGCAATTGCCCATCCGCCGCCGGCGCCAGCCTTGCCGCGCGAGCCAGAGCAAGGCTGCCACTGGCGCCGCGATGGTCAGCGCCAGCAACGCACCCTGGGGATGATGCGCGACCCAGACATAAAGCGCGGCAAGGAGGGTGGCGACATATGTAACCACGGCTGGCCCCATGCGGGGCGGGAGCGGGCTTTCCTCGGCCATGACAAACGTCCTGTTCTTTTCGTCAAGGTCCCTTTACAGAGCGACTTGCGCCTGTGTCAAGCGACCTTTACAATTTGTCCGCCAATGCGCCATCCAACCCCGCGAGGGGCCGCGAAAAAAGGGCCGGGTGGTTTCCCACCCGGCCCCGCGCCGCAGAAGCTGATCTCGGCGCCGCCGGAGAAGGCGATCTCGGCTATGAAACCATTCTAGGCGGCCCGTGATTCGCCGTGAATCCCGTACTTATACGCGGCGACCCACCACCAGTAGCGGCATCTTGAGTCCGTTAACCCTATATGTGGCCCTTCGCGCGCCGATCCTCATTTCCACGTCTTCGCCGGACAACCGTCTCCGACCGGGCCTTCCTTGAACCGGCTGGAGCGCCCATCTATGGGCGACGGAGCCAGTGAAGGGAGCCCAACCGCCCATGTCCGAGATGTTTTCGATCAAGCTGCCCGATGGATCGGTCCGCGAGGTCGAGCGCGGAACGACCCCGGCGGACGTGGCGGCGGCGATCGGGCCGGGCCTCGCCAAGGCGGCGCTGGCGGCACGGGTCAATGGCGAGGTGCGCGACATCGGCCGACCGTTCGAGGGCGATGCCGATCTTGCCCTGATCACGGCGCGCGACGAGGCCGACGCGCTGGAGCTTGCCCGTCATGATTTCGCGCACGTGCTGGCCGAGGCCGTGCAGAATCTGTTCCCCGGCACGCAGATCACCTTCGGCCCGGCGACCGACGACGGCTTCTATTACGATTTCGCGCCGACCGCCGCGCACGGTCCGTTCACCGAGGAAGAGCTGCCCGCGATCGAGGAAGAGATGCGGCGCATCATCCGCGCCGACGAGCCGCTGGTGCGCGAGGAATGGAGCCGCGAGCAGGTCCGCGACTATTTCGAGAAGCAGGGTGAAGCCTTCAAGGCCGAATGGGTGATGGAGCTGCCCGCCGACGAGATCATCTCGATGTACCGCTCCGGGGGCTGGATCGACCTCTGCCGCGGTCCGCATCTCGCTTCGACCGGCAAGCTCGACCCCGATGCGTTCAAGCTGACGCGGGTTTCCGGCGCCTATTGGCGCGGCGACCAGAACAATCCGCAGCTCTCGCGCATCTACGGGACGGGCTGGCTCAACAGGAAGCAGCTCGAGGCCCATCTGGTGCGGCTCGAGGAGGCGGCCAAGCGCGACCACCGCAAGATCGGTCAGGAGATGGACCTCTTCCACCTCCAGCCCGAGGCGCATGGCTCGGTCTTCTGGCACCCCAAAGGCTATATCATCTGGCGCCAGCTCGAAGCCTATATGCGGCGCAAGCTCGACGCGTCCGGCTATCTCGAGGTCAAGACGCCACAGCTGATGGACGCACGCCAGTGGGAGGCGTCGGGCCATTGGGGCAAATATCGCGAGAACATGTTCGTCGTCCCCGACGAAGTGCCCAATGCCGAGGAGGAAGGGCCGATCCTCTCGGGGACCGCCGACCTGATGGCGCTGAAGCCGATGAACTGCCCGGCCCATATCCTGATCTTCCGCCAGGGACTCAAATCCTATCGCGACCTGCCGCTTCGGCTGGCCGAATTCGGATGCTGTCACCGCAACGAGCCGCATGGCGCGCTGCACGGCATATTGCGCGTGCGCCAGTTCACCCAGGACGATGCCCATATCTTCTGCCGCGAGGACCAGATCGTCGCCGAGACGCGAAGCTTCTGCGATCTGCTCGATGGCATCTATCGCGATCTCGGCTTCGAGAATTACGCGATCAAGCTGGCCCTGCGCCCCGACAAGCGCTTCGGCAGCGACGAGATGTGGGATCGGGCGGAGGGCGATCTGCGCGAGGCGGTCCGTGTCGCCGGCCGCGCCGGCCCGGAATATGGCTGGGAAGAATTGCCCGGCGAGGGCGCCTTCTACTCGCCCAAGCTGGAATTCCATCTGACCGATGCGATCGGCCGCACCTGGCAGTGCGGGACGCTCCAGCTCGATTATGTCATGCCGGAGCGGCTCGGCGCCTTCTATGTCGGCGAAGATGGCGAGAAGCACACGCCGGTCATGCTGCACCGGGCGATCATCGGTACGTTCGAGCGCTTCCTCGGCATCCTCATCGAGCATCATGCCGGCCGCTTCCCGCTCTGGCTGGCGCCGGTCCAGGCGGTGGTGGCGACGATCGTCTCCGAAGCCGACGATTACGCCCGCGAAGTCGCCGCGACCTTGACCGCCGCCGGCCTGCGCGTCGAAACCGACCTCAGGAACGAGAAGATCAACTACAAGGTGCGCGAGCACAGCCTGGCCAAGGTCCCCTATCTCCTCGTGCTCGGCAAGCGCGAGGCGGAGGAGCGGACCGTGGCGTTGCGCCCGCTCGGCGCCGACGCGCGACAGGAGGTGGTCCCGCTCGACGGCCTCGCCGCCCGGCTCAGCGCGGAAGCGCTGCCACCGGACCTGAGAGCTTCCTGAACAGGCAAAGCGACGCCAGCTCGCCGCCGGCGGTCGTCACGACGGCGGCGCGCTCGATCCGCCAGCCGGTCTGGAAACGCGGGGCCTCCGCGCACGTCCCGAGCGCCACGATCATGTAGCGCCCGGCCGAGGGCGGATCGACCGGCAGCGCGCGCACGCCGGGCACCAAGGTGAGGAAGCGGCCGCTGGCATCGTCGACGGCAAGCGCCGGGCCGAACTCCCGCACCCATTGGCCCGCCGGCCGTTCGAGGCGGATGAGATCGGGAATGCCGGCGGCGTAGACGAGGCTGATGCCGACGGTGACGACGGCGATCACGCCGGTCAGCGCCCTGCCGCCGTCGCGCCATATCCGCACCGCCAGGACCCCGAAGATCGCCGCCGCCGCCGCGGCGAGGGGCAGGAACATGCGCGGCTTGGGATCGATCGCGAATCCATAAGTGATCGCGCCGAAGTAAAGCAACGCCGCGCCGAACAGCCACAGCAGTGCGCGGCCGTCCGGATCACGGGCCGACGGCCGCCGCAGCGCGAGCAGGAGCAGGGCCGCGATCAGCAATATCCCCATTGCCGGATTGGCGAGCAGGTTGAGGATCGGATCGATCGTCCAATGGACCCTTATCCCCATCGCCGGGCGCCAGGCGGCGATATAATCCGGGTTGAGCAGGGGACCGCGCGGGCTGTGGAAGCCCGGCGGCAGCTCGGCGCTCGGGATATTGGTATGGCCAAGCGAGAGCGCCCAGCTGTGCAGCGGATCGCCGAGCCACAACCAGTTGACGATCGCCTCCGCCGCGAGCGGCGCGGCGATGCCGAGCGCGGCGGGCAGCGCGAATCGCCGCAGGGACGGCACCGCCGCAACGACGAGGGCCGCGATCGGCAGCAGAGCAAGCGCGCTCGGCCGGGTCAGGATGGCGAGGCCAAGCAAGGCGCCGCCCGCAAGTGCATGGCGCGGGCGGCCGGATCGGACCGCGGCCTGGATCATCAGCAGCGCGGCCAGGGTGAAGGCCAGTTCGGCCGTGTCGACATTGGGCTGGAGCAAGACCAGCGAAACGGTCGGCAGCGTCGCCATGAGCACGCCGGCGACGATCGCCTCGGCGCGGCCGAACCGCCGCTCGATCAGCATGGTGAGCATCACCAGGGCGAGCGCGGCATAGACGAGCGGCACGATGCCGACCGTGAGCCTGCTCTCGCCGCCGATCGCAAGGACCAGCGCCATCGGCGCGACCAGTGGAAATCGCGTCCACCAATGGTTTGTCGGCACGCAGAGACCGTGCTGCGCCGCCGCGCAACGCGCCGCCTCGAGATAATGCCAGTCGTCGGCCCCGCCGCCGCGATAGCCGGCATGGTTGATCGCAAGCGCCGCCAGCATCGCCGCCAGCGCGACCAGGGCCGGCGGCGGCCGCCGCCAGTCCCATCCGCTCAGGCCGCTTGCCATTCACCGCTCATTCACGGGATATCGGCGGAAACTGTTCGCCCGGTCAACCGGAGGCGCACCCTCGCCTTCCCTTCGCCGCCAAGTGCGATTAGAGAGCAGCGCAAGCATTCGAACCATCAGGAGAAGCCAACATACGTCCCCCTCTCACCCGGCGACCCACCGCGCCGCCGCTCCACGGCCCCCGCTTCAACGAATTCATTACCGTGCCCAAGGTGCGGGTGATCGATGAGAATGGCGAAAATCTCGGGGTGATGCTCACCGCGGAAGCGATCGAGCAGGCCGCCGATGTCGGCCTCGATCTGGTCGAGGTGTCGCCCAATGCCGATCCGCCGGTCTGCAAGTTCCTCGACGTCGGCAAGTATAAATATGAGGCCCAGAAAAAGGCCAACCTCGCCCGCAAGTCGCAAAAGACGCAGGAGATCAAGGAGATCAAGATGCGTCCGAATATCGACGATCATGATTACGATACCAAGATGAAGAAGGTTTCCTCCTTCATCGGTGAGGGCGACAAGGTGAAGATCACCCTGCGTTTCCGCGGCCGCGAGCTCGCCCATGGCGAGCTTGGCATGCAGCTGCTCCAGCGCGTCCAGGCCGACATCTCGGAGACTGCCAAGGTCGAGCAGCATCCGCGGATGGAAGGCCGCCAGATGCTGATGGTGCTCGCGCCCAAGTGATGCGAGGCGCTCGTTGAGGGCGTCTTAACCCGGATCGGGCAAAGCAAGGCTCCGACAGGAGCCCGAACTTGCCGCTTCAGACAATCCATCTGATCGCCGCCGCGCGCCCCAACTTCATGAAGGTGGCGCCGCTCTGGCATGCGCTCGCGGCGGCGCCCGACTTCGCGCCGGTCCTGATCCATACCGGCCAGCATTACGACGCCAACATGTCGGGGGAGATCCTCAGGGATCTCGGTCTGCCCGATCCCGATTTTCACCTCGGCATCGGCTCAGGCGGCCATGCCGAGCAGACCGGCCGGGTGATGATCGAATATGGCAAGGTCGCCGAAGCGCACCGGCCCGACTGGCTGATCGTCGTCGGCGACGTCAATTCGACCGTCGCCGCGGCACTGGTCGGGGTGAAGCTCGGCATCCGCACGATCCATCTCGAAGCGGGCCTGCGCTCGCGCGACCGGACCATGCCGGAAGAAATCAACCGCCTCGCCACCGACGCGGTCAGCGACGTGCTGTGGACGCCCTCGCCCGACGCGGACCGCAATCTGATTGCAGAGGGCGTGCCCGCCGAGCGGATCACCCGCGTCGGCAACATCATGCTCGACAGCTTCGAGCGCACCCGCCCCGCCATTGCGGCGGAGCGCGAGCCCGAAGCGCTCGGCCTTGCCGGCCGGCCCTATTGCGTTGTGACCCTGCATCGGCCCGCCAACGTCGATGGGCCCGGGCCGCTGCGGCGGCTGGCGGATTGCCTGCGCGCAGTTCAGCGGCGCCTGCCAATCGTCTTTCCGGTCCATCCGCGCACTGCCGCGCGCCTCGCCGAGTTCGGCCTCGCCGCGAGCCTGGAGGAGGCCGGAATCCGCCTGATCGCGCCGTTGCCCTATATCCGCTTCATGAGCCTCGTCGCCGGCGCGTCTGCGGTGGTCACCGATTCCGGCGGCCTGCAGGAGGAAACCACCTATCTCGGCATCCCCTGCTTCACCCTGCGCGAGAATACCGAGCGGCCGATCACCATCGAGCAGGGCACGAACCGCCTCGCCACACCCCTTGGCCTGCCGGACCTCGTCGCCGCAGCGCTGGATAGCGATCGCGCGTGCCTCCCCCGCCCCGAATTTTGGGACGGAAACACGGCGATGCGCTGCATTCTCGACCTGCGGAGGCGCTCGGGCGGCCTCGAACGCGTGCCGCGGCGCGCCGCTGCCTGACGCGATTATCCCCACTTTCCGTAACGGCAGCCCGAAAGACGAGTTTCAGACTGCAACGAATCTGTTGCGGATTTGCAATGAACCCTCCCAAACCAACGGGAAACTGCGGTTTTTGCGCTGGCGAAAAAGCCACAATGCGAGTAGCTTCCGCCCAAATAAAAGCATCTGGGGAGGATCAATTGATGTCGAAGAGCTTTTGGCTGCTGTCCGCAGGCCTGACCGCGCTTGCCACGCCGGCTTATGCGCAGGATACCACCGCCACAACGCCGAGCGGCACCGACGCCGCCGCCGTCCAGTCCACCGATAGCGGCCAGCCCGACATCATCATCACTGCCCAGGGGCGCCGTCAGCTTCTGCAGGACGTGCCGCTCGCCGTCCAGGCGGTCGGTGGCGAACAGCTGCAGAATACCGGCGCGAACGACATCCGCCAGCTCAACCAGCTCGCCCCTTCCCTGCTCGTCTCTTCGACCGGCTCTGAAGCGAACGGCTCCGCCCGTATTCGCGGCATTGGCACGGTCGGCGACAATCCCGGCCTCGAAAGCTCGGTCGCGGTGTTCATCGACGGCGTTTATCGCTCGCGCAGTGGCATCGGCCTCAACGAGCTCGGCGAAGTGGAGCGGGTCGAAGTGCTGCGCGGTCCGCAAGGCACATTGTTCGGCCGCAACGCGTCCGCCGGCCTGATCCACGTCATCACCCGCCGGCCGGAATTCGAGTTCGGCGGCTATGCCGAGGCCAGCTACGGCAATTACAATTATATGCGCGGCGCGGTCGGCCTCACCGGCCCGATCGGCGAGCATGTCGCCTTCCGGCTCGACGCCGTGTACACGCGGCGCGACGGCTTCTACGACGTCGTCAATGCGGCCGGCGGAACCGAATCGGACGTCAACGACCGCAACCGCTTCTTCACCCGCGGCCAATTGCTGTTCGAGCCGAGCGATGCCCTCTCGGTGCGCCTGATCGCCGATTATACGCGGCGCAACGAATCCTGCTGCGGCGCCGTCTATGTCGGCCTTCGCGAGACCTATGATCCAACCCCCGGCAACCCTGGCGATTTCGCCGTGCGGCAGCCGGGAGAGGGCGGCTCGGCCGACGGCAACCGCATCATCGACGTTCTGACCAGCCTTGGCGGCACCTTCCCGTCGCGCGGCGACCCCTATCGCCGCGACATCTCGATGACCCCCGGCACGACCTACCAGGGCGTGACCACCGATTGGGGCGTATCGGGCGAGATCAACTGGGATATCAGTCCGCAGGCGCGGCTGGTCTCGATCACCGCTTATCGCGGTTATCGCTCCTACGGCCCGTCCGACACCGATTACACCAATGTCGACATCCTGCGCCGCAACGACGACGACAATTCGTTCCGCGATTTCGGCACCTTCACCCAGGAGCTGAGGCTGCAGGGCTCGGCGTTCAACGGCTTCCTCGACTGGCTCGTCGGCGGCTATTATGCCAGCGAGAACCTTCATGTCCGCGACAATCTGACCTTCGGCAGCCAATATGGCGCCTTCGCGTCCTGCCGCCTTGTCGCGACGGTCAGTCCCAACCCGCTGCTCCGCAATACGGCCGCGCCGGGCTGCCTCGGCACGACCCCGCAGGCGGCATTGGGCGGCGCGACCGGACGCCAGGCCTTCGCGGCCGGTCTCGGCGCTGCCGCGCCCGTCTTCCTCGCCGGGCTCGATCGCCTCAGCACGGTCAACAATGTTGGCGACAATGCGGCCAATTATTTCCAGGACAGCAGCAACTGGGCGATCTTCACCCACAACATCTTCAACTTCACCGACACCCTCTCGCTGACCGTCGGCCTGCGCTACACGCATGAAAGCAAGGATTTCTCCGCCAGCTTCAACAACACCAACACGGCGTGTCCAACCCAGCAGGCCTTCTTCTCCGCCTTCCTCCCCGGCGGCGCGACGCCGTTGCCCGCCACGCTGCAGCCGCTGGCGCAGGGCCTCGTCAACCTGACCTGCCAGGGGAATTCGACGAGCGCGCTGAATGCGCTCAACCTCAGCGACGACCGGACCGAAAGCGAATGGACCGGCACCGGCGTTCTCTCATGGAAGCCGACGCCGCGCCTGCTGATCTACTCGAGCTATTCGCGGGGCTACAAATCGGGCGGCTTCAACCTCGATCGGTCGGCACTCGGCCAGCCGATCTTCTCGCCGACCGACCCGCGCCAGTTCGGTGGGCGCAACGCGGGATTCAACACCGGCAACCTCCAGTTCGATCCGGAGATCGTCCGCTCCATCGAGGCCGGTTTCAAATGGACGCAGCGCAGCTTCATCCTCAACGTCGCCGCTTTCCGCTCGCGGTTCAGCAACTTCCAGCTCAACACGTTCAACGGCTCGGTCTTCCTGGTCCAGAACATCAACGGCTGCAACGCCAGCCTCGGCACCACCGATTCGGACGCCAGCAGCGCCACCGGGGCCTGCCCGGCGGATGACGTCACCTCGGGCGTGTCGACGACGGGCGTCGAGGTCGAATTGGCACTCTACCCGATGCGCGACCTGCAGGTCACCGCTGGCGTCACCTACGCGAAGACGCGCTATCGCGGCGATCTGGTTGGCCGCGATACGGGCTCGCCGCTCGACCCTGCGCTGTTCCTGCTGCCGGGCGACAATCTGTCCAACGCTCCCGAGATCGTGGCCACGGGTTCGATCGCCTGGACGCCGCGGATCGGCGATAGCGGCCTCAGCGCCCTCGTCTATGTCGATACCCGCATCACCGACGACTATAATACCGGCTCGGACCTGTTCCCGGAGAAGGAGCAGGACGGCTTCGCGATCTTCAATGCGCGCATCGGCCTTCGCGGGCCGGAGCAGCGCTGGTCGGTCGAGCTGTGGGCGCAGAACCTGTTCAATCAGAATTATCAGCAGGTCGCGTTCAACACGCCCTTCCAGGGCGCGAATTCGGTCGCGCACGTGACCAATTTCGGGTCTCCGAGCTTTGCCACGGCGAACCAGCTCTTCTCGAGCTTCCTCGCCGAGCCGCGCACGTTCGGCGTCACGGGTCGCTTCCGCTTCTAAGCCGAAACAAATCTGGCAAGGGCCCTCGCCGGAGACGGCGGGGGCCTTTTGCTATCTTGCTCTCCTTCAGGGGAAAGTCCGCTCCCTCCGACCCTCGCTCGAATCAGGCGAAAACGGGCTCGGGCTCAGGCCGCTCTGCGCCCTTGTACGGGCTCGCGCGTCGCCGCCTTGACCAGCGCGGCCTCGATCGCCTTGAGCCTCGCCGGGGCCTCGATCTTCGCGCCCTTCAGATCGGTCAGATAGAAGACGTCTACCGCGCGCTCGCCATGGGTCGCGACATGGGCGCTGCGAATCACGGCCTTGGCCTCGAAGAGCGCCCGCGCCAGCTCGAACAGCAAGGCGGCGCGGTCGCGCGCATTGACCTCGACGACGGTGTAGCGGCTGGACGCATTGTTATCGACGAAGGCCGCGGCCTGGACGTTGAACGCTTCCGCACGGCGCAGCGGCAGGGCGCGCGCGGTGAGCTGCTCGATGGACGGCTCGCTCCCGTCGAGCGCCGCCGTCACTGCCGCTTCGAGGCGCTTCAACTGGTGGGCCTCGGTGATCGGGCCGCGATTCACGCCCTGGACGAGGAAGTTGTCGAGCGCCATGTCGTCGTCGGTCGTATGGATGCGCGCGTCGATGATGTTGCCGCCGGCGAGGCTGATCGCGCCGGCGAGCCGATAGAAGAGACCGGGCCGATCCTTCGTATAGACGCTGACCAGGGTCGCGCCCCGTTCGTGCTGGACGGCGAGCTCGACCGGTTTCGCCTTTGCCGGGTCGCGGTCGACGCGGTCGATCAGGCGCGCATTGCGCTCGATCACATCGGCAGGCTCGGCCAGCCAATAGGAATCCGAGAGTCGGAAAAGATGCTGGGCGAAGCGGCTCGCGCCCCACCCAAGGGCGGCAAACAAGGCGTCCTGGGTCGCGGCGATCCTTTCCTTGCGGCCGCTCTGCTTGTGGCCGAGCCGCAATTTCTCCTCTGCCGCTTCGAACAGGGAGAGCAGCAACTGCCCCTTCCAGCTGTTCCAGGTGCCCGGGCCGACCGCAGTGATGTCGACGACGGTGAGCAGATAAAGCAGGCGCAGCCGTTCGAGGCCCTGCACCTCGTCGGTGAAGTCCTGGATCGTCTTGGGATCGGCGATGTCGCGGCGCTGCGACGTCATCGACATCAGCAAATGCTGCCGGACCAGCCAGGCGACCGTTTCCGTCTCTGCATCGGTGAGGCCGAGTCGCGGGCACAGCGCCATCGCGACGTCCCCGCCCAATTTGCTGTGGTCGCCACACCGCCCCTTGGCGATGTCGTGGAGCAGGACAGCGACATAGAGCGCGCGGCGCGACGCGATCTGCTTGAACAAGGCGGTGGCGAGCGGGTGATCGTCCTTAAGCAGGCCGCGCTCTATCCTGGAAAGCAGGCCGATCGCCCGGATGGAGTGCTCGTCGACCGTATAATGATGATACATGTCGAACTGCATCTGGGCGACGACGCGGCCGAAATCGGGAATGAAGCGGCCGAACACGTCCGCCTCGTTCATCCACCTGAGCACGGACTCGGGATCGCGCGGGCTGGTCAGCACGTCGAGGAACAGCGCATTGGCGCGCGGGTCGGCCCGCACCCGCGAATCGATCAGCTTGGCGCAGCGGCCGGCGGCGCGCATCGCCAGCGGGTGGATCTCGAGGCCGTAGGCGTCGGCCAGCGCGAACATCTGGATCAGCCGCACCGGATCCTTGGCCAGGAAGGCCTCGTCGGGAATGGCCAGCCGGCCGCGGTCGAGCATGAAGCCGTCGAGCTTGCCCGGCCGCCGCCGGAAAGCCGGCAGGCCCATCCGCCGGCCGCGCCGCGCGAACTTCTCGTCGAGATGGGCGAGGAACACGCCGGTGAGGTCGCCGACCATCTTCGCGTGCAGGAAATAATGGCGCATGAAGCGCTCGACCGCGGAGGCGCCGGGGCGGTCGGCATAATTCATCCGCGCCGCGATCTCGCGCTGATAGTCGAAGGTGAGGCGTTCCTCGGCGCGGCCGGCGACGAGGTGGAGGTGACAGCGCACCGCCCACAGGAAGCGCTCGGCGCGGTGGAACTGGCGCAGCTCGTCGGCCGAGAGCAGGCCGACCTCGACCAGCTCGTTCACGTCGCGCAGGCGATAGGCATATTTGCCGATCCAGAAGAGCGCATGGAGGTCGCGCAGGCCGCCTTTGCCCTCCTTGACGTTGGGCTCGACGACGTAGCGGCTGTCACCCATCCTTTTATGCCGCGCCTCGCGCTCGTCGAGCTTCTCCTTGACGAAGCCGGCGACCGAGCCGGCGACGACTTCCTTCCAGAAGCGCGCCGCGACCTCGTCGTAGAGCGCCTCGTCGCCCCATACGTAGCGCGCCTCGAGCACGGCGGTACGGATGGTGTGGTCGGCGAGAGTGGCGCGGATCACCTCGTCGACGCTGCGGGTGGAGTGGCCGACCGTGAGGCCGAGGTCCCAGAGCAGATAGAGGATCGCCTCGATCGCGCTCTCGGTCCAGGCCGTCGGCTTCCATGGCGTCACGAAGGCGATGTCGACGTCCGAATGGAGCGCCATCTCGCCCCGCCCATAACCGCCGACGCCAAGCATCAGCAGCCGTTCGGAGGTGGTGGCGTTGCCGCGCGGATGAAGCTGGAGGGTGACGTAATCGTAGACGAGGCGCAGGATCTGGTCGGCCAGGAAGGCATAAGCCGCGGCGGCCTCGGTGCCGGCATAGGGCCGCTCGCCAAGCCGGCGCGCAATTTCGGCACGGCCCGTTGCAAGCGCCTGCTTGAGGATATCGGCGACCGCCTTGCGGCTCGCGCCCGCCATGAGCTCCGAAATCTCGCGACGATCGATGATCTCGCGCTGGTGGGGGACCGCCGCCTTCACCGGCCGCCACCTTCAGCCTGCAGGCGTTTCAGGGCGTACAGGATCTCCAGAGCCTCGCGTGGCGCCAGGCTGTCCGGCTCGACCGCGCTGAGCGCGGCGTGGACCGGATCCGGCGCCGCCTCCTCGGGGATCGCCGCCGCGAACAACGGCAGATCGTCGAGCCCTGCCGCAATTCCCCCGGTCGCGGCCCGGCCCTGTTCGAGCTTGGCGAGGACCGATTTGGCGCGCGCCAGCACCGGCGGTGGCAGGCCGGCCAGTTTGGCGACCGCGATTCCATAGGAACGGTCGGCGGGCCCCACCGCAACCTCGTGGAGCAGGACGAGATCGCCCTTCCATTCGCGGGCGCGGACATGATGGAGCGAGAGCGCATCGAGCCGCTCGGCGAGCCGGGTGAGCTCGTGATAATGAGTCGCGAACAGGCAGCGGCAGCGTGAGCGGTCGTGAATCGCCTCGACCACGGCCCAAGCGATGGCGAGGCCGTCATAGGTCGAGGTGCCGCGGCCGACCTCGTCGAGGATGACGAAGCTGCGGGCGCTCGCCTGGGCGAGGATCGCAGCGGTCTCGACCATCTCGACCATGAAGGTGGAGCGGCCGCGCGCGAGATTGTCCGAAGCGCCGACCCGGCTGAACAGGCGGTCGACCAGGCCGAGCTTCGCGCGTGCCGCCGGCACATAAGACCCGGCCTGGGCGAGCAGGATGATCAGGGCGTTCTGGCGCAGGAAGGTCGATTTGCCGCCCATATTGGGTCCGGTCACCAGCCACAGCCGCGAATCTTCCGACAAGGTGCAATCATTGGCGACGAAACGCGCGCCGCTCGCGCGCAGCGCGTCCTCGACGACCGGATGCCGCCCGCCTTCGACCTCGAAGCAGGCCTGCTCATCGAAGCGCGGGCGGCACCAGCCGCCCTCGGCCGCGCGCTCCGCCAGGGCGCTGGCGACGTCGAGCCGGGCGAGCGCATCGGCCGCCGCCGCGATCGGCTCGGCCTGTCTCAGCGCGGCATCGGCGAGCTCCTCGAAATGCCGCGCCTCGGCGGACAGCGCGTGGGCCCCTGCCTGATTCACCTTCTGCGCCTCCTCGTGCAGATCGGGCGCGTTGAAGCGGACGACGCCGGCAAGTGTCTGGCGGTGGGTGAAGCCCGAATCGCTGGCCATCAGTCGGTCGGCATTCCTGGCCGGCACCTCGATGTGGAAGCCCAGCACGTTGTTGTGGCGGATCTTCAGCGTCGCGATTCCCGTCTGGCTGCGATAGCGGGCCTCGAGGGTTGCAATGGCGCGCCGTCCTTCGCCGCCGGTGGCGCGCAGGGCGTCGAGCGCGTCGTCATAGCCCTCGGCGATATAGCCGCCCTGCGCCATGTCGATCGGCGGCGGCGGCACCAGGGCGCGGGCGAGAAGGTCGACCAGCGCGCCATGGCCGGTGAGCGCGGGCAGCAGTTCGGCAAGAAGCGAAGGCGGCTCGGGGATTTGGGCGAGGCGGTCGTGCAGGCGCTGCGCTTCCTCCAGCCCGTCGCGGAGCTGGCCGAGGTCGCGGGGGCTGCCGCGCCCCGCCACCAGCCGGCCGAGCGCGCGGCCGATGTCGGGCAAGGCGCGCAACTGTCTGCGCAGCCAGTCGCGCGCGCCCGAATCGCCCTCGAACAAACCTGCGAGATCGAGTCGCGCCTCGATGCGGGCGCGGTCGAGCAAAGGGGCGCCGAGATCGGCGGCGAGCAGCCGCGCGCCCGCGCCGGTGACGGTGCGATCGACCGCGGCCAGCAGGCTGCCCGCGCGGGTGCCGCTGGCCGACTGCGTCAGTTCAAGGCTTTCGCGGGTGGCCGCGTCGATCATCATGTGATCGCCGGAGCTGCGCGCGACCGGCGGCCGCAGGAAAGGCAGCGACTCGCGGGCGACCTCGTCGAGATAGGAAAGAAGCCCGCCGGCCGCGCACAAAGCGGCGCGGTCGAACTGGCCGAAGCCGTCCAGGGTCGCGACCTCGAACCGTTCCTTAAGCCGCCGCTCGGCGGCGAGGCTGTCGAACCCGGTCTTGCGGATCTCGGCAGCGACTCCGGGCAGCGTGTCCGAAGCGATCACTTCCGCCGCGTCCAGCCGCGCCAGCTCGGCATCGAGCGCCGCCGGCACGATCGAGGCCAGTTCGAAGCGGCCGGTCGAGACGTCGGCGGCGGCGATGCCGTAGCGATCGCCCGCCTTGGCGATCGCGACCAGCCAATTGGCAGCGCGCGAATCAAGCAGCGCCTCCTCGGTCAGCGTACCCGCCGTCACGACGCGGACGATGGCGCGGTTGACCACCGATTTGGCGCCGCGCTTCCTGGCCTCGGCCGGGCTTTCGATCTGCTCGGCAACGGCGACGCGATGGCCGCCCTTGATCAGCCGCGCGAGATACGCCTCGGCGGCGTGGATCGGTACGCCGCACATCGGGATCGGCGCGCCGTCATGCTCGCCCCGCGCGGTCAGCGCGATATCGAGACATTGGGCGGCCACCCTGGCGTCGTCGAAGAACAATTCGAAAAAGTCGCCCATCCGGTAGAAGAGCAGGGAGCCCTCCACCTCGGCCTTGAGCGCGAGATATTGCGCCATCATCGGCGTGGATCCGTTGTCTGATTGGGCGCGCGCGCTGGCCATGGAGGATCGATAGAGCGTTCAGCGCCTTGAAGGAACCGCTCCGAAGCTGTATTATGCAGATAGCACAGTGGGACGGGTCATGCAGCAGCACGGCGGGATCATCTTTATCCTCTTTCCGCTCGTGGCGCTTGGCGGGCCCTTGCTGCTTGGCCTCGCGGGCCTGTGGCTGGGCCGGACCAAGGGCGCCGGAGCGGCCGCACCGGCGCCGTGGGACTGGCGGCTGACCGCCATGTCGGCGATTCTCTACGCGCTTGCCTTCAACCTGGTCTTCTTCATCCAGGAATTGTTCCTGGTCCTGCCCAAGGCGATGGTTCCCGGGCTCCGGCCGACCCTGTTCCACAACAATCACGACTGGCAGGGCGACGATCCGATTGCCGCCTTGTTTCAAGGCACCGGCGCGCTGGCGATTTTCCTGACCGGCCTCGGCTTTGCCCTGCTGCTCCGGCGCACCCGTTCCGAAGGTTCGATTGCGCTGCGGCTGTTCCTGATCTGGATGGCCTATCACGGCTTGTTCCAGTCGCTGCCGCAAGTGGCGGTCGGCGCGATGTCGCCCGGCAACGATGTCGGCATGGCCATGAACTATCTCGCGATGAGCGCGACCGCGACGACGATCGCGGCGATCCTGGCGCTCGCCCTCATGGTGGCGGCGGGCTTGTGGCTGACCCGCCCCCTGCTCGGCCTCGCGACCGAAAGCGCGATCGCCGGCGCCGGGCGCCGGACCAGCTTCATCTTTCGCGTGGCGACGCTGCCCGCCGTGATCGCGATCCCCGTGATCATCGCGTTTCGGGTGCCGCGCGAGGTCGCCGAGGTCGTCGCTCCGCCGATTGCGGTGACGATCGTCGGCATCGCGTGGATTCAGGCCAATGCCTGGCGCGTGACGAATGCGAAGCCGGGCCTGTTCTCGGCCGCGCGGCCTGTACTTTATCCGCTCGCCGCCTTGCTGATCCTGCTCCTGATCTTCCAGCTCATCCTGCGCCCGGGCATCGCCTTCTACTGACGCTCTTGCGAAGGCGGCGGCCCGCGGCCTACAGCATTTGCGAAACAGGGGAGAGCCCGCGTGAGCGAAGGCAGCAACGTCAAATTCTCGGAAGCAGAGGCGCTCGAATTCCATTCGATGGGCCGGCCCGGCAAGATCGAGATCATCGCCTCCAAGCCGATGGCGACCCAGCGCGATCTCAGCCTCGCTTACTCGCCGGGCGTCGCCGTGCCGGTGCGCGCGATCGCCGAGAATCCGGACCTGGTCTATGATTACACCGCCAAGGGCAATCTCGTCGCCGTTATCTCCAACGGCACCGCCATCCTCGGCCTCGGCAATCTCGGCGCGCTTGCCGCCAAGCCGGTGATGGAGGGCAAGGCGGTCCTGTTCAAGCGCTTCGCCGACGTCGATTCGATCGACATCGAGCTCGATACCGAGGATCCGGACAAGTTCATCGAAGCGGTCGCCTTGATGGAGCCGAGCTTCGGCGGCATCAATCTCGAGGACATCGCCGCGCCCGAATGCTTCATCATCGAGCAGACCCTGCGCGAGCGCATGAACATCCCGGTCATGCATGACGATCAGCACGGCACCGCGATCATCAGCGCCGCCGGCCTGATCAACGCCTGTTTCCTCACCGGCCGCAAGATGAAGGACATCCAGGTCGTCGTGAACGGCGCCGGCGCGGCGGCGATCGCCTGCACCGAGCTGATCAAGGCGATGGGCGTGCCGCACGATCATGTCATCATGTGCGATCGCAAGGGCGTGATCTACCAGGGCCGCGATGGTCTCGACCAGTGGAAGTCGGCCCATGCGGCGAAGACCGACCGGCGCACGCTCGAAGAGGCGCTGAAGGGCGCCGACGTCTTCCTCGGCCTCTCCGCCGCGGGCGCGCTCAAGCCCGAAATGGTCAAGGATATGGCGAAGCAGCCGATCATCTTCGCCATGGCCAATCCCGATCCGGAGATCACCCCGCCGGAGGCCAAGGCCGCGCGGCCCGATGCGATCGTCGCCACCGGACGCTCGGATTATCCCAACCAGGTCAATAATGTGCTCGGCTTTCCGTTCATCTTCCGCGGCGCGCTCGACGTGCGCGCGACGGGGATCAACGAAGCGATGAAGATCGCCGCCGCCAATGCGCTCGCCGAGCTGGCCCGCCAGCAGGTCCCGGAAGAGGTGGCGGCGGCTTATGGCGGCAAGGCGCAGAGCTTCGGCCCCGATTACATCATTCCGGCGCCGTTCGACCCGCGGCTGATGGAGGTCGTTCCGTCCGCGGTCGCCCAGGCGGCGATGGACAGCGGCGTCGCCCGCAAGCCGATCGAGGACATGGACGCCTATCGCAGGGCGCTGCGCTCGAGATTGAACCCGACCACGTCGGTCCTGACCCTCGCTTATGATGCGGCCCGCGCCAATCCACGCCGGGTGCTGTTCGCGGAAGGCGAGGAAGATGTCGTCCTGCGCGCCGCGATCGCGTTCCGCGACGGCGGCTACGGCATCCCGTTGCTGGTCGGCCGCGAGAATGTCTACGATCGGCTGCGCGATCTGGGCGTCGAGGATCCGCACAGCTTCGAGGTGCTGAACAGCCGCAATTATCCGCGCGTGCCCGAGCTGGCCGACTATCTTTATCAGCGGCTGCAGCGGCGCGGATATCTGCATCGCGAACTCGAGCGAATCGTCAACCAGGATCGCAACATCTTCGCGTCGCTGCTGCTCGCCGCGGGCGAGGCCGATGTGATGATCACCGGCGTCACCCGCCCTTATGCCCAGGCCTTCCGCCAGATCCGCCGGGTGCTCGATCCCAAGCAGGGAATCACGCCGTTCGGCGTGCACGTCATGGTCGGCCAGGCCCACACCGTGTTCATCGCCGACACCACCGTCACCGAACGGCCGACAGCCGAGCAGCTCGCCCAGATCGCCATCCACACCGCCGCCATCGCGCGGCGGATGGGCCACGAGCCGCGCGTCGCGTTCCTTTCCTATTCCACCTTCGGCAACCCGGAGGGCACCTATCTCGAGCGCATCCGCGAGGGCGTGAAGCTGCTCGACGGCCGCGACGACGTGGATTTCGAATATGAAGGCGAAATGTCGCCGGACGTCGCGCTCAACCCGGCGATGCAGCGCGTCTATCCGTTCATGCGCCTGACGGGCCCGGCTAACGTGCTGGTGATGCCGGGCCTGCAGACCGCCAACATCTCGGCCAAATTGCTGAAGGAGCTTGGCGGCGACGCGGTGATCGGCCCGATGCTGGTCGGCATGGAGAAACAGGTGCAGATCGCGCCGATGTCGGCGACCGCCTCCGATCTGGTGACGCTCGCCGTGCTCGCCGCCGGCCGCGTCGTTCAGTAGGCTCTAATTCCCGTTCGGATTGTCGGTGGTCGGGGCGCGCTGGCCTTGCTGGCCGACCGCGCCGATATTGCCGAACAGCTCCTGGAACAGCGTGCGATGGCTGCCCAGGGTCGGCGTCTTGTCGCCGCTCGGCGAGATGCGCGCGATCTGCTCCAGCCCGCTGCGGTTCACGCTCTGCACGTTGCCGGCATCGTCGAAGCGAACGTGGAGCACGGTCTGCTCGGAAGGGCGCGGCATGTTGAAGGCGAGCTGGCGCGTGTTTCGCGACACATAATACCAATCGTGCTGATCGAACTGGCCGACGAAGCTCGGCCTGCCGAGCGTGCCGATCACCGAATCGCGCGTGTCGATGCCGGGCTGGACCGCTGCGATCAGCTGCTCGTCGAGAATGGCGCCCTGATGGTCGACGATGCGGGTGCAGCCCGCGCTCAAAGCAGCGAGAGCCACGCACAGGAGAGCGCGCGATCCGTGGGGCAATGTCATTGAAACCAATCTCCTGATCGCCCGCCGCCGATCCTCTGGGGGACGGCCCGCCGGGCTTGACTAGCCTTTCCAATATGAACATCGCCCAACCGGCGCAAGCCACGCGTAAATTTCGAGGCTGTCCTTGTCCTTTCTCCAGAACCTGTTCCCCGACAAGAAGCAGCGCGCGGCGCTGGCGCCGCTTTATGCCGCGATCGTCGCCGAGGGCCGCGATCCCTTCTGGTATCGCGAGGGCCAGGTGCCCGACACGATCGACGGCCGCTTCGACATGATCGCCGCAATTGCCGCCCTGGTTCTGCTCCGGCTCGAAGCGGAGGGCGACGAAGGGCGTATCCCGTCCGTCCTGCTCACCGAGACGTTCATCGACGACATGGACGCGACCCTTCGCCAGATCGGGATTGGCGACTATGTCGTCGGCAAGCATGTCGGACGGATGACGAGCGCGCTCGGCGGCCGCGTTGCGGCCTTTCGCGATGCGCGCGCGTCGGGATCGCTGGCCGGCCCGGTTCGGCGCAACATCTTTCACGATTCGCCTCCGTCCGAGACGGCGCTGGACCTGGTGTCGGCGCGTCTCGAGCAGCTCGCCGCGCGACTCGACGCCGCCGGCCTCGAAAGCCTGATCGGCGGCAGGCTCGCATGACCGCTCCCGAATTCAGCCGACCGGTGCGGATCGACACGATCGGCGAAGGGCCGCGCGGGCTGAGCGTCGAAGCCGAGGAGGTCGAGCGGATCAATCTTGCGCGGCGTTTCGGGCTGGTCTCCGTCGATCGCCTCGCCGCCGACCTGACGCTGAGCGGCAAGGGGACGGAGATCGCCATGAACGGCACCCTGTCGGCGAGGGTCGTCCAGACCTGCGTCGCGACCGGGGAGCCGCTCGCCGCCGCAATCGAGGTTCCGTTCGCTCTGGTCTTTCGGCCCCAGATCGAAAATGCCGGCCAGGAGGACGAGATCGAGCTTGGCGAGAACGAACTGGACGTTGTCTTCTACGATTCGAGTGCGATCGACGTCGGCGAGGCCGTTGCCGAGACCCTGCTCCTCAACCTCGACCCCTATCCCCGCGCGCCCGGCGCCGAGGAGGCGCTGCGGCAGGCGGGGGTTAAGAGCGAGGCGGAGGCGGGGCCGTTCGGCGTTCTCGCGGGCCTCAGGGACAAGCTGAAGAAGTAGCCCTCGTCAAAACGGAACGTCGTCGTCCAGGTCGCTGTCGAAGGCCGGCTGGGGCCGCGATTGCGGACGGGACGCGCCGCCGCCGAAATCATTGCCGCCGCCGGCTCCATATTCGTCGCCGCCGCCAAAGCCACCGCCGCCGCCTCCGCTGCCCCGGCTATCGAGCAGGACGAGCTCGCCGCGGAAGCGTTGAAGCACGATCTCGGTCGAATATTTGTCCTGGCCCGATTGGTCCTGCCATTTGCGAGTCTGGATCTGGCCCTCGAGGTACACCTTGGAGCCCTTCTTGAGATAGGATTTGGCGACGCGGCCGAGATTCTCGTTGAAGATGACGACCCGGTGCCACTCGGTACGCTCCTGGCGGTTGCCGTCCTTGTCCTTCCAGTTCTCGGACGTGGCGACGCGCATGTTCACCACCTCGCCGCCATTGTTGAGCGAGCGAACCTCGGGGTCGTCGCCCAGATTGCCGACCAATATCACCTTGTTCACGCCCGCCATTCCATCCTCCTCGAATCTTGGGGAACGCATAGGCCAAGCCGGCCCGCGCGCCAAGGCTCAGCGCGCCGGGATTCAGGTTGAAGCGGGACGGGCCGGTCGGCGCTGGAGGACGAAATAGCCAAGCAGGAGGAGCAGGATCGTCACTCCCTGCGCGCTCAGCGTCTGGACGGTCGGAAAGATGCCGAACATCGGACTGCGCGGGAAACCGGCCAGCGGCGTCACGCCGATCATCCCCGCTTCCTGCAGCGCCGCGAAGCCCTTGCCGGCCAGCACCACCGCCAGCACGGCGATCAGGGCCGAACTGTAGGCGAAGAATTTGGCGATCGGCAGCTTCGCGCTGAAGCGCAGCATTGCCCAGGCGATCAGGCCGAGCAGGACCGATGCGGCCGCTACGCCGCCCACGAGCGCCAGACCCTGGCCCTGCTCGCCGAGGGCGGCGAAGAAGATGATCGTCTCGAACACCTCGCGATAGACCGCCACGAAGGCGAGCGTGAACAGGAACCAGTTCGAACCGCGGCTCAGCGCCTTGTCGAGCTTGTCCTTCACATAGGCCTGCCAGGCGCCTGCCTGGGCCTTGCCATGCATCCAGATGCCGACGAACAGGAGGATGGCGGCCGCGAGCAGCGAACCGAAACCCTCGGTCAGCTCGCGCCCGGCGCCGGAAATCGTGATGAAGCTGGTCGCCGCCCACCAGGTCGCGATACCGGCGACCAGGGCGCCGACCCAGCCGATATGGACCCAGCGCAGCAGCCCGCGGCGCTCGGCGCGGATCAGGAAGGTGATCATCGCCACGACGATGAGCAGAGCTTCCAGCCCTTCGCGCAGCAGGATGGCGAACGCGCCGACGAAGGTGGAAGCGCCGTCTCCCGCCTGTGACTGTAAGGCGCGCTCGGCCTCGTCGAAGATGCTCTGCATGTCGGCATTGCGGCGCTCGACATCGGCGACCGGGGCGCCGTCGTGGATGGCGGCCCGCAACGCACCCATGCCGGCCTCGACCCGGGCGACGATGCTCGCATCGCGGGCGTTGAGCACGGCCTCGACCGGCTCGAACCCGTCGAGATAGGCGGCCAGCGCCAGCTCGCCGGCCTGGTCGCGGTCTCCCTGGCGATAGGCGGCGAGGCTCCGCGCGAGCAGATCGCGCGAGACGGCGAGCGATTGCGCCCCTTCGCGGTGCATCACCGCGTTCGGCGTGGCGCGCAGATATGCGGTGAGGGCGATTGCGCGCTGCTCCCCGATCTGCCGCGCCAGGGCATCCGGGGTCTGGCCGACCAGGGTCTCCATATTGGGGATGCGGCTGTGCAGCGCCGGGTCGGCACCCCACAGATTGGCGCCCTCCCTGGCGAGGGGATCCGGGTAAGCGAAGCGGCCGACATAGAAAGCCAGCGCCCAGCGATCCTGGACGGGCAATTGCGACCAGCTCGCCATCGCCGTCCCTTCGAGTCCCTGGGTGATCACCTGGTAGAGCCCGAACAGGCTGCGGTGGCGGGCGCGGTCGCGGTCGGCGAAGGCGATCGCCGGCGGATCGAGCTGGCGGGCGGCTGCGGTGTCGGCGAGGCCGGTGGCGCCGTGGCAGGACGCGCAATTCTGCGTGTAGAGTTGGGCGCCGCGGGCCAGGTCCGGCGCCTGCTGGGGTGCGAGCGGGACCGGATAGGCGGTGAGAAGCTGTGCGGCGAGTTCGTGGGCGCGGCGTTCGACCTGGTCGGGCGGGGCGTGCGCCGTCACCGAAGCGACGAGCTGTTGAGCCAGGTTGACGAGGGCCGCGCGCTGCGGATGGACGGGGAGGGCGGCGATGCGCTGCGCGACCGATGTCGAGAATTCCTGCATCTCGGCATATTCGCCCGGGCTGATGACAGTGCCGCCGGGCCCCACGGCGCCGCGATAGTCGACCGCCATATAGTCGAGCAGGCGCCAGGCCGTCTGCACCTGCGCGTCGTCGGCGCGCGCCGCCGCCGGGATCAGGAAGGCGATGGTGAGGAGGGGGTAGAGGAACAGCCGCTTCAAGCGGAACAGAGAATCGAACATATCGCCCCGCGGCCAAGTGCTTCCCGGCCGGGCCTAATCCCGTTGCGACTGATTATCAATAGCGCCTGTAGTCAGACGGCCGGGTATCGAAGACGCCCCAGGAACCGGCTCAGGGAAGGCCGGAACCGGCTGTCGCCTTGCCAGCGCGCCTTGACCTTCTCGATACGCATCACGTCGCCGATACGGCGGTCGAGAAAGGCCCTGGTGTCGGCAAGACCGTCGTCCTGATCGTCCAGGAAGACGAACGTCGTCGACGCGTAGACGCCGATCAACAGCCCGCGCTTCGAATAATGATTGAAATCGGTCGCCTCGTCGCCGGCGAGGCGCCAGATCCGGTCGGCGCTGCGCCAGGCCAGGCGTGCGCCTTCGAGCGCATGTCGCGGCATGGCGAGGATCGCTAGCGCGCGGCGCAGCGCCTCACGTTGCGGCGCGACTGTCTCGAGCCGGAACAGGATGAGGTCGCGGATGCGCTCGCGGATCTTGAGCGCGGCGATCCGCTCGGGCGGAAATGCGGCGAGCATCGCCTTGTCGACGGCGTCGAACCAGGCGTCGATCATCTGCGCCGCGCCGCCGGGGAAGGCCAGGCGCGCGCGGTCGGCGGGCACGCCGAGCTCGGCCGCCGCCATGGCGATCGCCTGCTCGCCCCAGCCGTCGAACGCGGCATGGACGGGCAGACGCGGCGCCAGTGCGTCGCGCAATTCGTCGAGGTTCATGTCGATTGGTTCGATCATGGGCCCTAGAATGATCGTCGCGGCCGGGGGATGCAACCGCCGATCGAAATGCGCCCTCAATCGGCGCCGCGGTGGAGCGCCCTCGCTTGTGCCACCGCACGGCCCAGGGCCGCCGTGATCAGCCCGGCGCGGAAGCGGCTGCCGTCGTCGGCGCGCAGCCCGACAAGCTCGTCCGGAATGATTCCCCGCACTTCGTTGCTGCCGTCGGCGCGCAGGCGCACGCAATCGGGCAGCCTCAAGGTAGCGCCGCTGTTGCGCAACCGGGTCGGCGTGCCGCCATTGGTGTGCCCGCAACCGGCGCCGCCGCTGCGCGCGCCCAGGATGATGGCCGCGCGATTGTCCTGGAGCACGGCCGCGAACTCCTCCGCCGCCGACCAGGTCTCCTGGTCGACGAGAACGATGAGCGGGCCGGTCCAGACATGGTCGTGATAGGGGAATTGGGCGGGGCTGAAGACATGGACCGCCCAGTCGCGCCCGTCGAAGGCGCCGGCCGGCGCGGCGCCCACCAGCCCGGTCATATAGCCGGCACGGCCGAGCCGCGCGCAATCGGCGCCGCGCGGACAGGGTTCGGCCTGGCGCAAGGCGGCGTCGGCGTCGGCCGCCCAGCCGAGCAAACGGGCGCGGTCGGCCGGATCGGCTGACGACGCCCGCTCGCGCAGCAAGGCGCCGAGATCGCGCCACTGGCGGGCCCAATGCGCGCCGCGGACGAAGGCGCGACGCTCCGAGGTCAGAGGGACCGGGCTGACGCTTCGTGCCGCCGCCTCCGCCCACTCGGAGCCGCCGCCATTGCCGCCGATGTCGACCATCAGAACGTCGGCGCCCGCGCTCCGCAGCCGGCGCAGCCTTTCCTCGAAATCGCCGGTCATGCGTTCATAGGCCCAGGTAATGATTCGGTCGGCGCAGCCATCGTCGCAAGGCAGGTCCGGATTGATCGCCAACGCCGAAATCGCGCCTTCGCACAAATTCGGGTCGGCCTGCGGCTGGAAGACCGGGATGCGGATGATGCCGACGCGCGCGCCGCCGACGGCGACGATGCCGGTGGCGAACATGCCTTCCCGATCGACCGGGCGATAGCCGGCGAGGGACGGGCCGATGCCGGGTGAGTTCTGCGCCGCATCGTAGCCCAGCCTGCGGCAGAGCGCCGCCGCTCCGGTCGCGGCCGGCGCCGGTGCGGACGCGCTGCCCCCCGAAGGTATCGGCCAGGAGATTTCGACATGGCCGTCGCCGATCCGCCGGACCAGCCGGTCGAACGCCGAGCGGGCGCCGGCATCGTCATGGGCAGCCCGGATGCGCGCCGCGGCGCGCTCGAACAGGGCAGCGAGGTCCACTTCCCGCTCGCCGGTCAGCCATTCGAGATTGGCGTATTTCTCGTCGAACGCCGCGCGCATCTCGGCAAGGTCGGCGAGCCAGGGGTCGGGACTCCACGCCGCATTCTGGGCGGAAGCGCCTGCGGCCAGGCACAGGCCGAAGATCGCCGCCGCCAGTCCGCCGATTGTCCTCCGCCCGCGCATGCCCGCCTCCCGGTTCAGGCGCCGAGGATGGCCAAAGCAGCGCCGTCTTTCAACATCCGGCCGCCGGCCCGACCTCTTCCTTGCGCTGGGGCAGGCGGATCAGCACCAGCGCCGCGCAGATCAGCAATGCGCCAATGCCATCGCCGGCCGAAAGCCGCTCATCGAACGCGGCCCAGCCGATCGCCGCCGACGCGATCGGTTGGGTGAGGAAGCACAGGCCGACGACGACCGGCGATAAATGGCCCATGGCGTAGACGAGCAGCCCCTGGCCGATCAGCTGGCTCGAGATCGACAGCGCGATCACCGGCAGCCAGTCCTGCGGCATGACCTGCTCGCCGAGCGCGAGCGCGAACAGGAGAATCGGGAGCGCGCCGCCGGCGGTGGCGATGGCCAGGACGGGCCAGGGCTTCATCACCTGGCGGGCACGGTCCACAGCGATCAGGTAGAAGGTGTAGAAGAGGCCGGCGAGCAGGGCGAGCAGGTCGCCGCTGAAATTGGCATGGGACAGTTCGTAACTGTTGCCGAGCAGAAGCGCCGTGCCGACAATGGCGAGCAACAGCGCAACCAGCTGGACGGGTCGCGGCGCGCTGCGCAGGAGGATGAAACCGTAGATCGCAAACAGGAAGCTGGCGAAATTGCCGAACAGGGTCGCGTTGGCCAGCTTGGTCCGCAATATTCCCTCGTGCCAGGCAGCGAGATCCGCCGCGAAGAACAGGCCGCCCGCCGCGACCAGAACGATCATCGCCCATCCGGGAAAAGGCCGACCGCGATGCTGCCGCCAGCCGATGATGAGCAGGAACGGCAAGGCAAGCGTCAGCCGCCAGAAGCCCGCGGCGACCGGCCCGACATCGGCGAGCCGCACCATCCAGGGCCCCGCCGCGAGGAAAAGATTGGCGAGGATCAGCGCCGGGAAAGCGAAGCGCGGGACGGGGTTGTGCATTTCACTTTGCAACCCTTATATCCTTTCCGCAGTGCAGCATTTCCCGAAAAGGACCGCAATGCCCTCCCTGTTCGATCCGATCAAGCTCGGTGCCCTGGCCTGCCCGAACCGCATCCTGATGGCCCCGCTGACCCGGGGGAGGGCGACTCGCGAGCATGTCCCGACCGAGCTGATGAAGACCTATTACAGCCAGCGCGCGGCCGCCGGGCTGATCCTCACCGAGGCGACCGGAATAAGCCGGCAGGGGCTGGGCTGGCCCTATGCGCCGGGCCTGTGGACCGAGGCGCAGGTCGAGGGCTGGAAGCCGGTCGTCGAAGCGGTGCACGAAGCGGGCGGGCGGATCTTCGCCCAGCTCTGGCATATGGGCCGCCTGGTCCCTGAGAGCCTGAGCGGCGAACGGCCGGTCTCGGCTTCTGCGACCACCGCGCCCCACAAGGCCCACACCTATGACGGCCGCCAGCCCTATGACGAGGCACGGGCGCTCCGCCTCGACGAGATCCCGGATCTGATCGGCGATTATGCGCAGGCCGCGCGCAATGCGATGGCGGCCGGCTTCGACGGCGTCCAGATTCACGGCGCCAACGGCTATCTGATCGATCAATTCCTGCGCGATGGCACCAATTTACGCGACGACGATTATGGCGGGCCGGTGGAAAACCGGATCCGGCTGCTGCGCCAGGTGACGCACGCCGTGGCCGACGAGGTGGGCGCCGACCGGACGGCCGTTCGCCTCTCGCCCAATGGCGAGACTCAAGGCGCCAACGACAGCGATCCCTTCACGTTGTTCCCCGCCGCTGCGGCGGCGCTCAGCGAGATCGGCATCGCCTTCCTCGAGCTGCGCGAGCCGGGGCCCGAAGGGACGTTCGGCAAGGCCGACGTGGCGCCGGTCCACCCCTATATCCGCCAGGCCTTCAAGGGCCCGCTGGTGCTGAACTCCGATTACACGCTGGCGCGCGCCCAGGCGGCGCTCGACGCCGGCGAGGCCGACGCGATCACCTTCGGACGCCCGTTCATTTCCAATCCCGACCTGGTCGCGCGACTGCGCAGCGGGGCGGCGCTCCAGGACGACGTCATGGCGACCTGGTACAGCCAGGGCCCCGAAGGCTATGTCGATTATCCGGCGCTGGAGACTGAATCCGCCTGAAGGGTGTGGCGCCAGGATCGGCGTCGCGGCCTCAGGCAAGTTCGCGTGAACCGGCTCGGGAACTCAGCTGGCGAAACGCGCCCTGAGCGCGAGCATGGCGAGCGCCGCCTTGGCCGCGTCGCCGCCTTTGTCCTTGTCGTCGGGTCGGGCGCGGGCGAGCGCCTGGTCCTCATTCTCGACGGTGAGGATGCCGTTGCCGATGGCGAGGCCGTCGAGGGTCAACGCCATCAGCGCCCGCGCGCTCTCCCCCGCGACGATCTCGAAATGATAGGTTTCACCGCGGATCACCACGCCGAGCGCGACGAAGGCCTCGTAGCGGCCGCTCTCCGCCGCCAGCGCGATCGCGCCGGGCACTTCCAGCGCGCCGGGCACGGTGATCGTCTCATGGGCGTGGCCCGCCGCCTCGATCGCAGCGCGCGCCCCGGCAAGGAGGAGGTCGTTGAGATGGGCGTAGAAGCGCGCTTCGACGATCAGGATCCTGGACAAAGTCTCAACCTTCCATGGTGATCGGGCGCTCGCCGACGATGGCGAGGCCATAGCCGCCGAGCGCCACCGGCGTGTGGTGGCTGTTGGTGAGCAGCACCATGTCGTGCACACCCAGTTCGGCGAGGATCTGGGCGCCGACGCCGTAATCGCGCAACTGCTCGCCTTCCGAAGGCGAAATCGCGCCGCTGCGAACCTTGAGCGCCTGCGACATGGCGTCGGGCATCGGCCGGTTGATGACGACGATCACGCCCGCCCCTTCGGCCGCGATCGCCTTCATCGCACCTTCCAGCAGGCCACCGCGCGCGCCCTCCTCGGCGAAGACGTCCGGGACGATGCTCAGCGCGTGCATCCGCACCAGAGTCGGCCTGGTCGGATCGACATGGCCTTTCACCAAAGCGATCTGCTCGACGCCGGAGGCCTTGTTGAGGAAGGTCCGCGCGGTCCAGGCGCCACCCCAGCGGCTCTCGAATCGCGCCTCGGCGGTCTGCTCGACGAGGCGGTCCTTGCGCAGGCGATAGGCGATCAGGTCCCGGATCGTGCCGATCCTGAGGCCGTGAAGCTGGGCGAAGGCGAAAAGGTCGTCCATCCGCGCCATGCTGCCGTCATCCGACATGATCTCGCAAATCACCCCGGACGGGTTGAGCCCGGCAAGGCGGGCGACGTCCACCGCCGCCTCGGTATGGCCGGCACGGACCAGGACGCCGCCGTCGCGCGCCACCAGGGGAAAGACGTGGCCGGGCGAGACGATATGCTCGGCCCCCTTGCCGGCGTCGATCGCCACCGAGATGGTGCGCGCGCGGTCGGCCGCGGAAATGCCGGTGGTCACGCCCTCGCGCGCCTCGATCGAAGTGGTGAAGGCGGTTTCGAGACGGGTGCCGTTGGTGCGGCTCATCGGCTGCAGCGCAAGCTGGTCGACCCGCTCCCGGGTCAGCGCCAGGCAGATCAGGCCGCGGCCGTGCTTGGCCATGAAGTTGATCGCGTCGGGCGTCGCCATCTGGGCGGGGATGATGAGGTCGCCCTCATTCTCGCGGTCCTCGTCGTCGACCAGGATGAACATGCGGCCATTGCGCGCCTCGTCGATGATCTGCTCGGCGCTCGCCATCGCGCCGCTCGACCCGCTGGCGAGAAATTTCTCGAGCTTGCCGAGCGTGTCGGCGGTCGGGTTCCAGTCGGTGTCGCCCAATTTGCGCAACGAATTGGGATGGAGGCCGGCGGCGCGGGCAAGGCCGGCCCGGCTCATCTCGCCGTTCGAGACGATTTCGCAAAGACGATCGATCAGGATGGTGCTCATGCCCGCGCCATATCACATCAAAATGTGATCCCGCAAGTGCGGATCACATTGCGCTGGCTTGACTGTCGATCATTCGGCCGAGATAGCGGGCAAGCACGTCAATCTCGATGTTGATCCGCCGCCCGGGCGCGAGCGACCCGAAGCTGGTCTGCGCCGCCGTATGGGGAATGATGTTGACGCTGAAGGCGACGCTGCCATCGGCCAGGGTCTCGACCTCGTTGACAGTCAGCGACACCCCGTCGAGCGCGATCGACCCCTTTGCGGCGATATAGCGCGCAAGCTCGGGCCCGGCGACCAGGCCGACACGGAGCGAATCGCCCACCGGCTCGACCGCCGCCACCTCGCCGACGCCGTCGACATGGCCGGTGACGATATGGCCGCCAAGCTCGTCGCCGACCTTCAGCGCGCGCTCGAGGTTGAGCTGTTCGCCCTCGATCCAGAGGCCCGGCGCAGTGCGGCTCTGCGTCTCGGCCGAGATATCGACCGCGAACCAGGCTTCGCCCTTGTCGACCACGGTCAGGCAGACGCCGGAGCAGGCGATCGAGGCACCGAGATCGACGCCCGAAAGGTCGTAGCCGCAGGTGATCCGGGCGCGCAGGTCGCCGCGGGCTTCGACGGATTCGATCCGCCCGACATCGGTGATGATCCCGGTAAACATCAGCGGGTCCGTTCGTAGACCTGGCGGGTGTCGCTGCCAAGCTGGCGCGTCCCGTTTGAGCGCCATCTGCCATGCGCGGCGGCAAGCGACTCGAGACCGATCGGGCCGAAGGCGGGCTTGCCGTTGCCGATCAGGATCGGGGCGCGGTAGATCAGCAGGCGGTCGACGAGGTCGGCGGCGAGAAAGGCTGCGGCAGTCTCCGCGCCGCCTTCGACGAGCAGATCGTTGACGTCGCCAAGCCCGTGGACATCCGCCGGGCTGCCCAGCCGTGTCCAGCCCTCGACTCCTTCGCCGCTGGTCAGGATGGCGCGGCGCGGGGAGCGGTCCTCCAGCCCGGGGATGCGGACGTCGAGCCGCGGCGCATCGGCCTCATACGTGCCGCGTCCGACCAGGATCATGTCAGCCTTCGCGCGCTCCTCATGAACGTCCGCGCGCGCCTCCTCGCCGGTGATCCACTTGCTCTCGCCACTGGCCGTGGCGATCATCGAATCGATCGACATGGCGAGCTTCAGCGTGACGAAGGGCCGGCCGAGCCGAATCCTGGTCAGGAAGCCCGCCATGGAGCGTGCCGCTTCCTCGGCCCCGACTCCCACATCGACCGCGATTCCGGCGGCGCCGAACCGCGCGAAGCCGTCGCCATCGGTGCGGGGATCGGGGTCGGCCAGCGCCGCCACGACGCGCGCCGGCCTCGCTTCGACGAGCAGGTCGGCGCAGGCCGGTCCGCGCGCGCTTTGGTGCGCGCAGGGCTCCAGCGTCACATAGACGGTGGCGCCGCGCGCCGCCGCGCCCGCTTCGGCGAGCGCCACCGCCTCGGCATGGGGCCGGCCGCCATTCTGCGTCCAGCCCCGGCCGACGATCGACCCCTCGCTGACGATCACGCAGCCGACATTTGGATTGGGCGCGGTCCGGCCCCGGCCGCGCTCGCCGAGCGCGATCGCCTCGTCCATCCAGCGCGCGTCGTTCAAATGCCCAGCCGGTTCAAATTCTCGTCGAGTCGCTGGAGCTGTCGGCGATGCTCGGCCTCGGCGCGAGTCCGCGCGTCGAGATCGGCCTTCTGCTGCGTCCTGATCTGTTCGTCGGTCCGGTCGATCGGCCAGGAATTGAGGAAGATGATCTGCTCGCGCGGTTCGGAGAACGAGCGCGAATCGATATAGAAGGCAATGAGGATTCCGGTGGTCATCACTCCGGCCAGCAGAGCGGCAATCCAGTGGCCATGCGGGCGCGCGCGCCAGAATTCGCGCAGATCCTGCATGAGGGCGCGGGGGCCGGCGGGGCGGGGCAATGGCATGGGGGCAAGATAATGCACCGCCGCCTCCGGCGCCAGCCCCGGCGCCGCTTCACTATTGACGGCTTTGGCGCCATGATCCGCACCGTGACGCGCTTCCTCGCCTTTTTGCTCGCCCTGACGGCGCTCGCGGCGCCCGCTTCGGCCGAGGATCGCCATTATGCGGTCGAGGATTTCGACCGCGTCATTGCCGAGGGCCCTTATGTCATCCGCTTCGTGACCGGACGGACGACCACGGCGGTCGCCCACGGGTCTCGCGAAGCCCTCGACCGGATGAGCCTCGACGTCCAGGGCCAGATGCTGCGCATCCGCCGCAACCGCGGCGCCTGGGCGGCGACGGGCGGCGCCGATCCCGGCACGGTCACGATCGATCTCGTCACCCGGTCGCTGCGCTCGGTCCGCCTGATCGGCCCGGTGCGGTTCGACGCCGTCAATGTGCGCGGGCTGCGCGTCGAGCTCAGCGTCGAGGGCAGCGGCACGCTCCACGCGACGGGGCTCAACGTCGACGCATTGTCGCTGGCCCTGCTCGGCTCGGGGACGCTCGATATCGCGGGCGCCGCGCGCACTCTGGCCGCCACCTTCCAGGGCACCGGCGATCTCGCCGCGCGTACGCTCGTCGCCCATAACGCCAATATCAATTCGACCACGAGCGGCGCGGTCGCGCTCACCGTCAACGGACCGGCCACCATCGTCAACAATGGCGTCGGCAATGTCCGCATCCTCGGCCGGCCGGTCTGCACGATCACCGGCAGCGCCGCCGATCAGGTGCGTTGCGGCGGCTCAGATCAGGGCGAGAACCGCTAGCTTTCCGGCCAGATCGGGCGGCAGCGCCTCGAGATCGTCGGCCTCTCCTTCGCCCAGGTCCGGCGGCGCATCCTCGGCGGCCAGGTAACGCCAGCCCTGATGGGCGCGTTTGGCCAGGGCGCGGACCGTCACCAATTCCGGGTCGAGCCGGATGATCGTGCGGCGGTCGGACGCGCGCACTTCGAAGCCGAGGATGGTCTGCCGCGCCGCGATCCGGTGCTTGATGATCCAGTAGATCGAGCCGCCGACCAGCTCGTCGGCGCGCTTGGGCATGAAGCGCGTGACGATCGGAACGATTCCGTCCCTTATACGCCCCTCCTGGCGGCGCCGAAGCGTCTCGAGGTGCGCGCAGCTCACCGCGACCTTGCTCATGTGAAGCTGGGGCATGGGCCGCCAATGCCGGGTTTGGCATTGCCGATCAAGACTTTAGGGTCGGGATCTAGCCGTGCAGGCCCCACAGTGCGGCAAGCCCGAGGAAGGAAAAGAAGCCCATCACGTCGGTCGCCATGGTCACGAATACGGCAGAGGAGACGGCCGGATCGATGTCGAGCTTGTCGAGCGTGACCGGGATCAGGATGCCGGAAAGGCCGGCGATCAGATTGTTGATCAGCATCGAAAGCGCGATGACGCCGCCGAGATCGGGTCGTCCGAAAACCAGGGCGACGCCGACGCCGATCAGCACGCCGAGCGCCAGGCCGTTCGCCGCCGCGATGCGGAATTCGCGGAAGACCATGCGCCGCGTGTTGGAGCTTGTCAGCTGGTTGGTGGCGAGCGCGCGCACGGTCACCGCCATCGTCTGGGTACCGGCATTGCCGCCCATGCCGGCGACGATCGGCATCAGCACGGCCAAGGCGACGAGACGCGAAATCTCGCCCTGGAACAGGCCGACCACGCTGGCCGCGACGATCGCCGTGCCGAGGTTCACCACCAGCCAGGTCAGCCGCCGGCGGATGGTCGAGCCGATCGGCTCGTTGATGTCGCCTTCGGTGCCGGCGCCGGACAGGAGCAAGGTATCCTCGCTCGCTTCCTGCTGGATGATGTGGACGACGTCGTCGACCGTGATCATGCCGACCAGCCGCCCGCCCTGATCGACCACGGCGGCGGAGATCAGGGCATATTTCTGGAAGCGCAGCGCGACCTCTTCCTGGTCCATGTCGACCGGGATCAGGGTCTGCTCGCGCTGCATCACGTCGGCGACCGCGATCCGCCGCGGGGTGCGCAGGATCCAGGACAGCAGGCAGGTGCCGACCGGGCGGTGCGCCGGATCGACCACGAACACCTCCCAGAAATCGGTGGTGAGCTCCTCGCCGGCGCGCAGGAAGTCGATCACGTCGCCGACCGTCCAATGCTCGGGCACGGCGACGACGTCGCGCCGCATCAGGCGTCCGGCGGATTCCTCCGGGTAGGAGAGCGCCTCCTCGATCGCGGCGCGGTCGTCGGGGTCGAGCGCGCGCAGCACGGCGCGCTGCTCCTCTTCCTCCATGTCTTCGATGATCGCGACCGCGTCGTCGGTTTCGAGCTCGCCTGCCAGTTCGGCGACCTGGTGCGGCTCGAGTGCGTCGAGCAATTCCTCGCGCACCCAGTCGTTCATCTCGGCGAGGACGTCGCCATCGAGCAGATCGGCCAGTGAGGCAGCGAGCGCGCGTCGTTCGTCGCTGTCGACCAGCTCGAAAAGGTCGGCGATGTCGGCGGGATGGAGCGGCTCGACCAGAGCGCGCACGCCCTCGGTGTCGCCGGCCTCGGCCTTGTCGACGACCTCGCGGACGAATTCCGTCTTCAGCCGGTCGTCCTCGTCATGGCGGCTCTGGATCGGGGCGCTGTCTTCCGCTTCGGGGAGGTGGATGTCGCTCTCGCTCATCGCGGGTCTCCTCTCTCCGGCGGGTTCATATCCGGGCGCTTCCTAGGCGCGCATGCTTGCCCTGTCGATACGCCCGGCCTAAGCCGCGCCGCAAAAGGAGAAGCTCATGGCCGACGAACAAAATACCCTCGTGCTCAACCTCGACAGCGGCGGCGACGTCGTCATCCGGCTGCGCCCCGATCTCGCGCCGCAGCACGTCGCGCGGATCAAGGAGCTCACCCAGGAGGGCTTTTACGACAATGTGGTGTTCCACCGCGTCATCCCGGGCTTCATGGCCCAGGGCGGCGACCCGACCGGAAGCGGCATGGGCGGTTCCGACAAGCCCAACCTTCCCGCCGAATTCAGCCGCGAGCCGCACGGGCGCGGCACCGCCTCCATGGCCCGTTCGCAAAATCCGGACAGCGCCAACAGTCAGTTCTTCATCTGCTTCGACGATTGCGGCTTCCTCGACGGCCAGTACACGGTCTGGGGCGAGGTCATCGAAGGCATGGACTATGTCGATGCGCTGCCCAAGGGCGAGCCGCCGCGCGAACCCGGCAAGATCGTCAAAGCCTCGTTGAGGGACTGAAGTTCTGGCCCGCCCCGTCACTTTGATCACCGGTGCGTCGGCGGGGCTTGGGGCCGAGTTCGCCCGGCAATGCGCGGCGCGCGGCGAGGAGATCGTCCTCGTCGCGCGCCGCCGCGACCGGCTCGAAGCGGTGGCTGCGGAGATTGGCGGCACGGCCCACATCTTCGTCGCCGATCTGGCCGAACAGGACGCCGCCGCGAGCCTGGTCGCGCAAATCGAGGCCGAGGGTCTGACGATCGGCACCCTGATCAACAATGCCGGCTTCGGCCTTGCCGGCAAGTTCATGTCGCATCCGCTCGGCCGGATCGACGAGATGATCGACCTCAACGTGCGGACCCTCGTCGATCTTTGCCATCTCGTTCTCCCGGCAATGCGGGAGCGCGGGCAGGGCGCGATCTGCAACCTTGCTTCGACCGCGGCCTTCCAGCCGGGGCCTAACATGGCGGTCTATTACGCGACCAAGGCCTTCGTCCTGTCCTTCACCGAGGCGCTGCACCACGAGCTGAAGGGAAGCGGCATCAGGGTGTCGGCACTTTGCCCCGGTCCGACCGCGACCGAATTCGGGTCCGTTGCCGGGACCAACATCAGCTCGGCGCTCGACCGGATCACCGGCGATGCGGTAAGCGTCGTGCGTGCCGGCCTCAGGGGACTCGACCGCAACAAGGCGGTGGTGATTCCCGGATGGGCCAACAAGACCACTGCCAATATCAGCCGCATCCTGCCCCGCGCGGCGATGCGCAGGATCGTCGGGGCGATAAAAGTCTAGCTGTCCAGGATGCCGATCAGCCAGTCGTGGAAGAGGCGGACCGGGCGCCGGCTGAGCGCCGAGTGGCGGCAGGCGAACCAATAGGCATAGGCGCTCTCCACCGAGACACCGAATAGCGGCACGAGGCGCGGATCGTGCGCGCCGTCGAGATGCATTTCGAACATGAAGGCGATGCCGAGCCCCTGCGCGGCAGCGTCGAGGATGAGCTGCCCCGAGTCGAACAGGTCGATCGCCGCCGGGACGAGGCCCGGCACGCCCGCGGCCTCGCACCATTCGTCATAGGCATCCGGAAGATCGCGGTGGACCAGGACGGTCGCATCGGCGAGCTGGCGCGGATCGGTCAATGGCCGCGCGTCGCTGCCGCCGACCGCGATCACCTTGTTGCTGATCAGGCGCCGCGAATAGAGCGACGGATCCACGTCGCGGCTGAGCGTCACCGCGGCGTCGAGCCCTTCATCGAGCCGCGCCAGCGCGTGCGGGCGGGTGTCGAGATCGATGTGCAGTTCCGGATGCAGCGCCCGCAATTCGCCAAGCCGCGGCATCAGCTGGTGTGAGGCGAACAGCGGCAGGACGCCAAGCCTCAGGCGCAACAGCTCGGCATTGCCGTGGGCACGCTCCATCGCGTCGCCGAGCTCGTCGAGCACCGGACCGACCTCGGCGAGCAGCCGCTCCCCGTCCGGATTGAGATGGACCGACTGGTGGCGCCGCTCGAACAACGGCCGGCCGACATGGCGCTCGAGCGCCTGGATGCGGCGGGTCAAAGCGGGCGACGACAGAGCGAGCGCTTCCGCCGCCGCCTTGACCGAGCCCAGCCGCGCCGCCTGCACGAACGCCTCTACGGCGGTCAGGGGCGGCAGCCTTTTCACTGCGACATGCCCCTCATGACAGGGCTGTCTTGTGCGGTGCACATTGCCTCTCTCCCGAGCAGACCGACGGAAAACCGTTCATTTGTGCGTGCGTGTTCTGCACTTGTCGCCTCTTTCTTCGCACTTGCACAAAAACTGTGCAAGCGCAAAAGGAGCCTGCCTT
>Ga0268266_10000131_pt1 | contig 146628 bp, 143 predicted proteins | sample KBSS13metaG_FD_190356 | JGI IMG/M metagenome (GOLD analysis project Ga0268266, IMG submission 190356) | Switchgrass rhizosphere microbial communities from Kellogg Biological Station, Michigan, USA - KBS S1-3 metaG (SPAdes) (version 2) | ecosystem: Host-associated > Plants > Roots >...
ACAGCTGGGCCTTGACGTCCAGGCCGTTGAAGTCGGTCCAGGTGACGACGTAGCCGCCCGAGGACAAAGCGGTGACCGCCGGCTGCTGCTGGCTGCCCGCAACGTCGGTGCTGACCAGTCGCTCGCCGCCCACCGCAATGCCCGACGCGTCGTAGAGCTGCGCCTTGATCGCGGTCGGGCTGGAGCCGCCATCTTCCCAGGCCACCACGAAGCCGCCGGATGCAAGCCCGGTCACGGTCGGCTGGATCTGGCTGAACGCCGTGACCGTGTTGACCAGGAACTCGGATCCGACCTTCGCTCCCGAAGCATCGAAGCGCTGCGCCTTGATGTCGTCGAACGCAGGGTTCGGACCAAAGCTGCGCCAGGCCAGCACGAACCCACCCGACGACAGGCTCGCAACCCACGGCTCCGACTGCGTGTTCGCAACCACGCTGTTCACCAGGAACTCGGAAGCCGCCCGCCCCAGCGGCGCGAAGGAGACGCTCGGGGCATCGTTGACCGGCGCCACGTCGAAGCCGATCGTGTTCGGGCCGGGATCGGTATCCGCGCCGCCATGTGCTGTGCCGCCATCATCCTTCACCTGGAAGGTGAAGCTGGCATAGGAGCCGCCGCTCGCATTGGCGGCCGGCGCGAAGACCAGCCGGCCAGCGGCGATTGCCGCCGCGGAAACGATGCTGCCGACGCTGACCGCGACGCCATCCAGCCGCAGGCTTCCAGCCCCAGGCAGGCTCGTCACCACGATTTCGGAAAGGGTGCCCTGCTCGGGATCGACGAAGCCGAAATCGGAGGTGCTGAAGATGTGGGTCTGATCCTCGTCAAGGGCGAGAACCGCGTCGGTGCCGGCCGGAGCGTCGTTGATCCCGAGAATGTCGATCGTCAGCGTGCCGCTGGCCAGCTCGTTGGCCGGGCCGCCGGTCAGGCCGGGATCGCTGCCGCTATTGCCGTTGTCGTCGACGGAGACGGTGAGTTCGGCGCTCGGCGGGGGATTGTCGCTATCGGCGATGAACGCGATCGTGCTCGTCGAGTCGCTGCCGAGCAAGGCTTGGACCTGGGCGAGCGTGCCGGTGAGGGTCACGGTATCGCTGCCGCTGCCGGCGATGGCAGCGCCACTGGTGCCGGCGGTGGCAGTGAGGAGGCCGTAATCGACGTGGAGCGTCACGGTGATCTGGTCCGTCCCGGCATCGACATCGTCGACCTGGATCGTGCCCTTGAGGTCGTAGGAGGTCTGCTCGAGCGCAACCGGCTCGAAAATCTGCGCCTTGATGCCGCCATTGGCATCGCCGCCCTGGCCGCTCTGGTCGCTCCAGGCGACGACCACGCCGCCCGAGGCGAGCAGGGTGACGCTCGGATCGAACTGAGCGCCCGAGGTGGCCGTATTGACAAGGAACTCGCCCCCCACCTTGGCGCCATGGTCGTCGAACAGCTGCGCCTTGACGGCGGTGCCGCTCGTGTCGCTGCCCTGGGCGCTCGCATCCTGCCAGGTGGCCAGGAACCCGCCCGACGGCAAAGCGGTGAGGCTCGGCTTCTGCTGGTCGCCGCTCGTCGTCATATTGACCAGGAACTCGGTGCCGACCTTCGCGCCCGTGGCGTCGAAGACCTGCGCCTTGACGGCACGGCCGCTCGCATCGCCGCCGACACCACTCGTATCGAGCCAGCTCACCACGAACCCGCCCGAAGCGAGATTGGTGACCGCCGATCCCGCCTGCAGGTTCGCGGTCACACTATTGACCAGGAATTCGGTCCCGACCCTGGCACCCGCGGCATCGAAGACCTGTGCCTTGACTCCGGTGTTAGCATCGCCGCCAACGCCGCTGGAGTCGGTCCAGCTGATCACGAACCCGCTCGAGGCAAGGCTCGCCACCGCCGGCTCGGTCTGGCTGCTCCCCGTCTGGGTGTTCACCAGCAGCTCGGTCCCGACCTTCGCGCCCGAGGCATCGAACAGCTGGGCCTTGACGTCCAGGCCGTTGAAGTCGGTCCAGGTGACGACGTAGCCGCCCGAGGACAAAGCGGTGACCGCCGGCTGCTGCTGGCTGCCCGCAACGTCGGTGCTGACAAGTTGCTCGCCGCCCACCGCAATGCCCGACGCGTCGTAGAGCTGCGCCTTGATCGCGGTCGGGCTGGAGCCGCCATCCTCCCAGGCAACCACGAACCCGCCCGACGCAAGCCCGGTAACGGTCGGCTGGATCTGGCTGAACGCCGTGACCGTGTTGACCAGGAACTCGGATCCTATCTTCGCTCCCGAAGCATCGAAGCGCTGCGCCTTGATGTCGTCGAACGCAGGGTTCGGACCGAAACTGCGCCAGGCCAGCACAAAACCACCCGACGAAAGGGTCGCAACCCACGGCTCCGACTGCGTGTTCAAAACCACGCTGTTCACCAGGAACTCGGAGGCGATCGCGGTCAGGGGCTTCGGCCCGAATGCGATGGTCGGCCCGTCATTCACTCCAGGATTGTCACTCACGGGCATCCGCCCCATTCTCCCGTCAATATCCTCGCACGACGGCCGCGCGCGAGGTCAGCCGTGTTCCGAAAAATATTTCGAACCTCAAAAGGTCAAGAGGCGAAGCCCCGACCTTCCCACGCCGGATGCAGCCCTGGCGGCTGTATTTCCTTCAATGCCCATCCCCTGGCAGCAGCGCCGATCCCCGGTTCCGGACGGCAATGTGCCATGACTCCAAACTGTTGGTAAATATGCAAATTGACTGGAATCCATCCGGTGTGCAGTGGTGAAACAGGGCTGCACGGCCCGAAGCAGCGCGCGCCCGCGGAGCCAGGCAACACCGCCGACAATGCTTCTGGTCGCACCGGGCGGCAGGCCGTTTCGATGCGGCACGATGGCAAGTCCCCGCCCCTCAGTCTTCCTCTTTCGCAAACAATTACCATGCGTTAGCCTGGGTCAAGCGCGAATCTGGAGCGCGAGACGCGGTGCCAAGTGATCGAGACAGGCTGCCAAGCGACCCGCGGGAAGGGCGCTTCATCAGGGGGCAGGAGATGGACGAGGACGAGTCGGAGCGCATTCCCATTTACGCGGTTTCGAGCGCCACGATGGGCGGGCCGAAGGCGCTGCGCGAGTTCCAGGAAGCCGTCCACGACGTGTTCTGCGCAATACCCCGCGGGCAGGCCCAGGATTATCGGCTGGACATGTACGCCACCCACCTCGGCAGCGTGGTGCTCAGCGAAGTCAACTCATCCGCCCAGGCGTTCGAGCGCGACCGGCCAATGGTGGCGCGCAGCGGAATCGATCATTTCCTGGTGCAGCTTTACACGCGCGGCGGCTATGCCGGGCTGGCCGACGGCCTGGATGTGCGCGTGCGCGCCGGCGACATCTGCATCCTCGATCTGTCGCGCACGTTGCGGACCGAGGCGGCGGATTACCGCAACGTCACCCTGGTCGTGCCACGGCCGCTGCTTGAGGCCCGGGTGCCCGACGTGGATTCGCTTCACGGGCTGGTGCTCGCGCGCGAATTGCCGCTCACCGCGATGCTCGCCGCCCATATCGAAACCCTGGTGCTGCACGCGCGCGACCTGTCCCCCGCAGACGCCGAGGTTGCCGGCCGCGCGACCGTCGGACTGATCTCCTCCTTGGTCGAAAAACACGTGGGCAGCGGCCAGGGGCCCGCGATGGTCTCGCCGCTTCGCAAGGTCCTCCACTATATCAACACGCATCTCCACGATCCACGGCTCGGGCCGGCGCGCCTCGTCGAAACCTTCGGGTTGTCGCGCGCAACCTTGTACCGGATGTTCGAACGCGAAGGGGGCGTGGCGGAGCTGATCCGCGTGCGGCGGCTGACCGGGGCGGCGATCGAGCTGGGCTCGCCCGGCGGCCAGGGGCGACGGATTTCGGAAGTGGCCCGCCGCTGGGGATTCACCGACGACAGCAGCTTCAGCCGGGCGTTCCGCGCCCATTTCGGCGTAGCTCCAAAGGATGCGCGCAGCAGCTCGGCCAGCATCTGGGCGCGCCCGCGCAACGGCGAGACGGAGTTCGATACGCCGGAGCTCGCTTACTGGCTGCGCACCTTGTGCACCTGAGTCCTTCCGGGTGATGGCTGCTCAGCCAGGGGCGGACGGGCGATGGCCCATTCCCTCCTGCGTTGAGCAGACCCGTTTTTGCGCCAGGCCTCAGATCACCATAAAATCACTGATGGTGATGGCCCGATGACCGCTCAATGTCGCGAAGTGGACGGCGCGCCGCCGCCGGCGCCCGTCGGCATCGTAATAAAGCGCGCCTGTGCCCTGGTTGTAGATGATCCGGTCGTCGGCATCCAAGGCGGTGCTGCCGACCACGAACGCACCCAGGCCCAAGGCGCCGTGGCGAGCGCACCGAACACCGCATGATCAAATTGCCTCTCTGCCTTGACAGGCAGGAGAACAAAACATAAACAGACGAGCGGGAGCCTTGCCCTGGCCGCCCGCGTGTCGATTAGGGCTTCGGGCGTGCCCCGCATGTTCGCGTATTAACGCTGAATTACGCTAAATTTACGCCGACGGGATGGGGCGGCGTGCTGCTATTCCGCTCGTCGGGTAGCGTCGCCGTGCCCCGCCGGGGCCGGTCATCCTGAGTTCATGTTACATTTGTAGCATAGCGCGACCTGTTCCGACGAGCATGGGCCTGGCAGCGATGACGGATGATCTTGATGCGCCGCGGGATCGCGTGGACCTGGCCCATGCGCCGCTTTTTCGTCTTGGCCGGTTGACCATAAGCCCCGGAATCCGAGAGATCGTCCACGACGACGGGCGACGCGAGATCCTGCAGCATCGCGTCATGCAGGTCCTGGTCGCGCTTGCCCGCGCCGACGGCGCCATTGTCACCCGCCACGAACTGACCGAGCGTTGTTGGGACGGCCGCGTGGTCGGCGAGGATGCGATCAATCGAATCCTCTCGCGCCTTCGCGCGGTCGCCAACGGCATCGGCGCCGGCTCCTTCCGCATCCAGACGGTGACGCGCGTTGGCTATCGGCTGCTCGCCTATCACCGGCATCCGGCGGATCCCGCCGTGCGGCCGGCCCCGCGCGCGGATCGGCTCCCCAGCCGCCGCCTCGTCCTGGCGGGCGGCTGCGCCGCGGCTCTGGGGGCATTGGGCACGTTCGCCTGGCAAAAGCGCGGATCGGGCGTCGCCGAGGAAGCGGCGCGGGCCGACGTCCAGCCCTATATGGAGCAGGCGCTGGCCGCGCTCAGCCAGGGAACGCCATGGCGCCAGGACCAGGCGATCGCGCTCTATCAGCGCGTCACCTCCATGGTGCCCGATTATGCCGACGCCTGGGGCGCGCTCGGCAATGCCTATGCCCTTGCGGCCAGATATCGCTCCATCGCCGAATGCCACATGTACCGCGCCTGGGCCCGATCAGCGGCCGATCGCGCCCTTGCCCTGGAGCCCCGCAACAGCTTCGGCCGGGTCGCCCTGGCCACCGCGCGGCCGGCGATCGGCAACTGGCTGGGCTCCGAGCGCGCGCTTCGCGGCGCGATTGTGGAGCATGGCCGCAATGTGCCGCTCCTGTTCGCCCTTGCCGGCACCCTGTCGGCGGTCGGCCGCAATGCGGAGGCGCTACCGCTGCTCGAACGCATGGAATCCCTGGTGCCGCGGCTCCCGCCTTTGCTGGCCCTCCACATCCGCTCCCTGTGGAGCCTCGGCCGGATGGTGGAGGCCGAACGGCTCATGAACGAGGTCGCCGCGCACGTCCCGGTGTTCCTGGAAGGGTGGTTCACCCGCTTTTACGTGCTGCTCTTCAGCGGCCGCGTGGATGCGGCGATCGCGCTCGCCGAGAATCGTGCGCGGCGCCCTGAAGGTGTCCCCGACAGCGAGTTCGACAGCATCCTGCGCGTCGCCCGCGCCATCCGCGGCCGAAACGCCGCCGCCAGCGACAGCGTGGTCGCCGAGCAGGCCGGGCGCGCGCGCCTTGGCGCGGGCTATGCCGAGAACGCCATTCAATTCGCCTGCGCGCTCGGCCGCGTCGACGATGCCTTCGACATTGCCTTTGCCTATTATTTCGATCGCGGCTTCGTGGTGCCGGACCTGCGCTTCACCGCCGACCAGCCCGCTTATTCGCCGAGCCGGGACCGGCAGACGGCTTTGCTGTTCAGGCCGGTGACCCGGCCGATGCGCGCCGACCCTCGCTTCGACAGGCTCATTTCGGACCTCGGCCTGGATCTCTATTGGCGCCAGGCCGGCGCGCGCCCCGATTATCAGGCGGCGAAGGCCTATCTGGGCTGATCGCGGCGACGGCAAGGCGGCGGATTGCCTGTGCGCGCCATGACGGGCAAAGTGCGGCGATGGGACGGATCGCCTGCTTTGGAGAATTGCTGCTGCGGCTGACCGCGCCTGGGCGCGAATTGCTGCTGCAGACCGGACGGCTCGACGTCCATGCCGGCGGGGCCGAGGCCAATGTCGCGGTCGGCCTTGCCCGCCTCGGCCACGACACGATGATGATCAGCCGGGTGCCCGACAACGCGCTCGGCGACGCCGCGGCCGGCCATTTGCGCCGCTACGGCGTCTCGACCGCGGGCGTGGCGACCGGGCCGGGGCGGATGGGCCTCTATTTCCTCTCGCCGGGCGCGGGCCTCAGGCCCTCGGACATCGTCTACGACCGCGAGGGCAGCAGCTTCGCGCTCGCCGGGCCTGGCGATTTCGATTGGGAAAACCTGCTCGAGGGCGCCGACCTGCTCCACCTTTCCGGAATCACGCCGGCCCTTGGCAAGGGCAGCGCCGATGCGGCGATCGCCGCCGCAGAGGCGGCGCGGGCGAGGGGCGCCCTGGTCTCGTTCGACGGCAATTACCGCGCCCAGCTCTGGGAGAGATGGGACAGCGACCCGAAGGCGGTGCTGGGCCGACTGGTCGGCCAGGCCGACATCATGTTCGGCAATCATCGCGACATCTCGCTGCTGCTCGGGCGAATGTTCAGCGGGGATGGGGAGGAGCGCCGGCGCGAGGCCGCCGACGCTATGTTCGCCAAATTTCCGGGGCTGAACATGATCGCGTCGACCGCGCGCCACATCGTCGATGCCGACACCCACCGAATCTCGGCCCGCATCGACAGCCGCGACGGCTCGGCCCAGACCGATGAAGTGGTGGTCGCCGGGATCATCGACCGGATCGGGGCCGGCGACGCCTTCGCCGCGGGCATAATCCACGGCCTGCGCCAGGGCCTGGATCTCGACGACATCGTCAAGGTCGGGCTCGCTCTGACCTGCCTCAAGCACAGCCTCGCCGGCGATGCGAGCCTGTTCCAGGAGCGCGATATCCAGGCTTTCCTTGCCGGAGAGCTTGACGTCCGCCGCTAAAAGCGCTTGCGACTCTCTTTCTGCTGGGACAGTCTGCTGCGGTGCAACAACGGGAAACCTCTCTTCAGGGTCTTTACGACCCGCGCAACGAGCGCGACAGCTGTGGCATGGGCTTCGTCGCCCATGTCCGCGGCGAGCGCTCGAACGCGATCATCGCCCAGGGCCTGTTGATCCTCGCCAACCTCGATCATCGCGGCGGGGTGGGCGCCGATCCCTCGCTCGGCGACGGCGCCGGCTGCCTCATCCAGATCCCCGATGCCCTGTTCCGCGCCTGGGCCGGAGCGGAGCGGCTGAGCCTGCCGCCCGAGGGCGATTATGCGGTGGCGATGTGCTTCCTGCCGCGTGACGAAGCGAGCCGCAACGCCGCCGTCGAGCGGTTCGAGCGCTTCATCCGGATCGAGGGGCAGGTGCTGGTCGGCTGGCGCGACGTGCCGGTCGATACCGACGGGATCGGCGGCGCGGTACTCGCCTCGATGCCGGTGATCCGCCAGGCGGTGGTCGCGCGCGGGCCCAATGCGCGGGACCAGGACGCGTTCGAGCGCAAGTTGCTGGCGATCCGCAAGCAGACCCAGAACCCGCTCGAATCGGAGGCGCAGAAGCGCGACCTTCCCGGCCTGTCCGAATTCTACATCCCCAGCTTTTCGAGCCGCACCCTGGTCTACAAGGGGATGCTGCTCGCCCATCATGTCGGCAAATTCTACAAGGATCTCGGCGATCCGCTGACCGTCTCGGCGCTGGCGATGGTCCACCAGCGTTTCTCGACCAACACCTTCCCGTCCTGGCGGCTCGCCCATCCCTATCGGTTCATCGCCCATAATGGCGAGATCAACACTTTGCGCGGCAACGTGAACTGGATGAACGCGCGCCGGCGCACGCTCGAATCGCCTTTGCTCGGCGCCGATCTCGACAAGATGTGGCCGATCATCCCGCACGGCCAGTCCGACACCGCCTGCCTCGACAATGCGCTCGAGCTGCTGCTCGCCGGCGGCTATTCGCTTGCCCACGCGATGATGCTGCTCATCCCCGAGGCATGGTCCGACACGCGGATGGAGCCGAAGCGCCGCGCCTTCTACGAATATCATGCGGCGCTGATGGAGCCATGGGATGGTCCGGCGGCGATCGCGTTCACCGACGGCCGACAGATCGGCGCGACGCTCGACCGCAACGGCCTCAGGCCCGCGCGCTTCCTGGTCACCGACGACGACCTGGTGGTGATGGCGTCCGAATCCGGCGTGCTGCCGATCCCGGAAGAGAAGATCGTCCGCAAATGGCGGCTGCAGCCGGGCAAGATGCTGCTGATCGATCTCGAAGAGGGCCGCATCGTCGAGGACGAGGAGGTCAAGGCGACGCTCGCCGACGCCGCGCCTTATGGCGACTGGCTGAAGGAGACCCAGTTCAACCTCAAGGATCTGCCGCCCGGCGCCAGCGCGCAGCAGACCGACCCGGCGGCCCTGCGCGATCTCCAGCAGGCCTTCGGCTATAGCGACGAGGATCTCAAATTCTTCCTGGCGCCGATGGCCGGGTCGGGCGACGATCCGATCGGGTCGATGGGGACGGACACGCCGCTCGCCGTCCTGTCGGACCGGCCCCGCCTGCTCTACGACTATTTCAAGCAGAACTTCGCCCAGGTCACCAACCCGCCGATCGATCCGATCCGCGAGGCTCTGGTCATGTCCCTGGTGTCGATGATCGGGCCGCGTCCGAACCTGCTCGGCCACCAGGCCGGCACCCACAAAAGGCTCGAAGTCTCGCAGCCGATCCTCACCAACGAGGATCTCGAGAAGATCCGCGCCATCGAGGAGACGCTGGACGGCGCCTTCCGCACCATCACCCTCGACGCCACCTGGCCAAAGCATGGCGACGTCCAGTCGCTCGAGGCGGCGTTGCAGCGTTTGTGCTGGGAAGCGACCGAGGCCGTGCTTGCCGACACCAACGTGCTGATCCTGTCGGACCGCGGCACCTCCAGGGAGCGCATCCCGATCCCCGCCGCTTTGGCCACCGGCGCGGTCCACCACCATCTCATCCGCCAGGGCCTGCGCATGCAGGCCGGGCTCGTCGTCGAGACCGGCGAGGCGCGCGAGGTCCATCATTTCTGCGTGCTTGCCGGCTACGGCGCCGAAGCGGTCAATCCCTGGCTGGCCTTCGAGACGATCGCGGCGCTCGACGATGCCGAGGCCGCCCGCGGCAATTTCATCAAGGCGGTCGGCAAGGGCATATTGAAGGTGATGTCCAAGATGGGCATCTCCACCTATCAGAGCTATTGCGGCGCCCAGATCTTCGATGCGATCGGCCTCTCCGCCGGCCTCGTCGACAAATATTTCACCGGGACGGCGACCGTCATCGAAGGGATCGGCATTGCCGAGCTCGCCGAGGAAAGCGCGCGGCGGCATCGCTTCGCTTATGGCGGCGCCGACGTGCTCGACATTGGCGGGCTCTACGCCCAGCGGCTCGGCGGCGAAGCCCATGCCTGGACGTTCGACAGCGTCGCCAACCTCCAGCACGCGGTGCGCGGCAATCTGCCGGACAAATACCGGGCCTTCGCCGAGGAGATCAACGACCGCGACCGGCGGCTGCTCACCCTGCGCGGCCTGATGCGGCTGAAGCCGGCCGGGCCGCCCGTGCCGATCGAGGAGGTGCAGCCGGCCGCCGAGATCGTGAAGCGTTTCTCGACCGGCGCGATGAGCTTCGGCTCGATCAGCCGCGAGGCGCACGCCACATTGGCGGTGGCGATGAACCGGATCGGCGGCAAGTCCAACACCGGCGAGGGCGGCGAGGAGCGCGACCGCTTCTCGACGTCGGAGCGCTCGGCGATCAAGCAGGTCGCCTCGGGCCGGTTCGGGGTCACCGCCGAATATCTGGTCAATGCAGACGATCTCCAGATCAAGATCGCCCAGGGCGCCAAGCCCGGCGAGGGCGGCCAGCTCCCCGGTCACAAGGTCGACGCCCAGATTGCCCTGGTGCGCCATTCGACACCGGGGGTCGGCCTGATCTCCCCGCCGCCGCATCACGACATCTATTCGATCGAGGATCTCGCCCAGCTCATCCACGATCTGCGCTGCGTGAATCCGGCGGCGCGGATTTCGGTCAAACTGGTCGCCGAAGTCGGCGTCGGCACCGTCGCCGCGGGCGTGGCCAAATGCCTTGCCGATCATATCACCATCGCCGGCTATGAAGGCGGCACCGGCGCCTCGCCGCTGACCTCGCTGACCCATGCCGGCCTGCCCTGGGAGATCGGCCTTGCCGAGACCCAGCAGACCTTGGCCAGCAACGGGCTGCGCGGCCGCATCTGCGTCCAGGCCGATGGCGGGCTGCGCACCGGCCGCGACGTCGCCATCGCCGCCCTGCTCGGCGCCGACGAATTCGGCTTCGCCACCGCGCCCCTGATCGCCGCCGGCTGCATCATGATGCGCAAATGCCATCTCAACACCTGCCCGGTCGGCATCGCCACCCAGGATCCGGTGCTGCGCGCCCGCTTCACCGGCACGCCCGAGCATGTGATCAACTATTTCTTCTACGTCGCCGAGGAATTGCGCGAGATCATGGCCGCGCTCGGCCTGCGCTCGCTTGAGGAGATGATCGGCCGCAGCGACCTGATCGACGCCGAGCCGGCCGGCGACCATTGGAAGGCCAAGGGCGTCGATCTCAAGCGCCTGCTCCACCGCGTCGACGGCGATGCGCTGCGCAACGACAAGCCGGTCCGCCGCGAGCCGGCGGCGCGGATCGATCGGCATTTGGTCGAGGCGCTCGACGGCAAATTGCCGCTCAGGCTCGAAATGGCGGTCGGCAATGTCGATCGCACGGTCGGGGCTCTGGTGTCGGGCGAGATCGCCCGCCGGTTCGGCGCCGCCGGACTCGACGAAGGCAGCCTTCACGCCGTCCTGACCGGTTCGGCAGGGCAGAGCTTCGGCGCCTTCCTTTCGCCCGGGGTGACGCTGGAGCTGATCGGCGACGCCAACGATTATCTCGGCAAGGGTCTTTCCGGCGGCCGCGTCATCGTGCGCCAGCCGGACGGCGCGCCGCGCGATCCGTCCGCCAACATCATCGTCGGCAACACCTGCCTTTACGGCGCGACCGGCGGTGAGGTGTTCCTGGCCGGCGTCGCCGGCGAACGCTTCGCCGTGCGCAATTCCGGCGCGGTGGCGGTGGTCGAGGGGACCGGCGACCATGGCTGCGAATATATGACCGGCGGCGTCGTGGTCGTGCTCGGCGCGGTCGGACGCAATTTCGCGGCCGGCATGTCGGGCGGCGTCGCCTATGTCTACGATCCCGACCGTCGGCTCGAGGGCCTGTGCAACCGCGCCGGCGTCGAGCTCGATCCGGTTGACGATCCCGAGGCGCTGAGGGCGCTGGTCGAACGCCACCGCGATCTGACCGGCAGTGTGCGGGCCGGCGAGATCCTCGCCGACTGGGGCGCAGCGCTCGGCCGTTTCGTGATGGTGATGCCGATCGAATATCGCCGCGCATTGGCGGCACTGGAGGCTGCGGCGTGACCAATCCCACCGGCTTCCTCGAAATCGAGCGCCACGATCGCCGCTACCGGCCGGCGCGCGAGCGGGTGACCGACTGGGTCGAGTTCGTCGAGCCGCTGCCGACCTATGAGGTTTCGCGCCAGGCCGAACGCTGCATGGATTGCGGGATTCCGTTCTGCCACAGCGGCTGCCCGGTCAACAATCTGATCCCGGACTGGAACGACCTGGTCTCGCGCGATCAATGGCGCTCGGCGCTGGACCGGCTGCACCTGACCAACAATTTCCCGGAATTCACCGGCCGCGTCTGCCCGGCGCCCTGCGAGGCGGCCTGCACGCTCAACCTCGACGACAATCCGGTGACGATCAAGACGATCGAATGCGAGATCGTCGATCGCGGCTGGCGCGAGGGCTGGATCACCCCGCACATGGCGCCGCGCGGCACCGGGCGGCGCGTCGCGGTGGTCGGCTCGGGCCCGGCCGGCCTGGCCTGCGCGCAGCAGCTGGCGCGGATGGGCCATGCCCCGACCGTGTTCGAGAAGGCCGACCGGATCGGCGGTCTGCTCCGCTACGGCATTCCCGATTTCAAAATGGACCGGATGCTGATCGATCGGCGCATCGACCAGATGGAGCGCGAGGGCGTCATCTTCCGGCCCAATATGGAGATCGGCAAGCACATCCCGGTCGAGCGGCTGATGGACGATTATTGCGTGCTGGTGCTTGCCGCCGGCGCCGAGCAGCCGCGCGACCTCAACGTGCCGGGCCGCGATCTCGGCGGCGTCCATTTCGCGATGGATTATCTCACCCAGTCGAACCGGCGCATCGCCGGCCTCGGCGAGCCCGAGCATCCGATCCTGGCGACCGGCAAGCATGTCGTCGTGATCGGCGGCGGCGACACCGGCTCGGATTGCATTGGCACCGCCCACCGCCAGGGCGCCGCCTCGGTCGCCCAGCTCGAGATCATGCCCGAGCCCCCGCTGCGCGAGAACAAGGCGTTGAGCTGGCCGCTCTGGCCGATGAAGCTTCGCACCTCCTCGTCGCAGGAGGAAGGCGCCGAGCGCGCCTTCTCGATCGTCACCACTCATTTCGAAGGCGAAGGCGGGCAGGTGACCCGGCTGGTCGGCGAGCAGGGCGGCGAGCCCTTCGCGCTCAAGGCGGACCTCGTCCTGCTGGCGATGGGCTTCCTCGGCTCGCCGCCGGACGGGATCCTCGGCAGCGCCGCGGTCGAGATGCCGAAGCGCGGCTATGCCACGGCGCGCGACGGCGTGTTCGCCTGCGGCGACATGCGGCGCGGGCAGTCGCTGGTGGTCTGGGCGATCCGCGAAGGCCGCGAATGCGCAGCCGCGGTGGATGAATATCTGAAGGTCAACGCGGCTTAGCCGCTCGGCTCCCTTCCAGGAGCGGGGAGCCTACATGGGCCGCCTGGGCGGCGGCCCCGGCGTGTTGAAATCTTCAATCACCCTCCAGCGGCCGTCCGCCTGCTTCTGCCAGACCGTAAGATAGGTGCCGTATTCGGTCCTCGGCTGCCCGCTTTGCCGGTCGGTCATGATCATCTGATAATGACCGCGGCTGTAGGCGAGGTCGCCCGAGCGCGCGACTTCGATCCGGTCATGCGCGAAGGTCATGGCGAATGCCCGGTCCCGGACCCCGGCCTCGATTCCCCTGCGTATCCATCGCCCGCTGAGGGGAGGGGCGCCGACGATCTTGACGGTCGCGTCCGGCGCGTAGCGGCTCACCAGCCGCTCGACATCCCGCGCCGCATAGTCGCGGTTCCACTGCGCCTCTTCCGCCGCGATCACGGTCGCCGGGTCGCCGGTCGGGGGCGGGGCCTCCGGCTCGGGGCTTCGGCTGCTTCCGCAAGCGGAAACCAGCAAGCCGGCCGCGAGCGAAGCCGCGGCGATCCTCCTCAATGACATAGTTCGAGCCCTCCGCCTGCGCCTGCGCGCGCCGGAAATAGGCGGAGCGCGGCCGGCTGTACAGGTCGTACGATCCGTACCTTCGCCCGGTCAGGGCGTCAGAGCGTCAGGGCGCGGGGCAGGAGCTTTCCGGGCCGCTGATCAGATCCAGGCAGCGCCCGTCCACGCTCCCCGGCGCCAGCGGCAGCCGGATCAGCGCCGCGAGGGTCGGCATGATGTCCACCGTCTCGACCGACAAAGGCTGCTCGAATCCGGCCATGTTGCGCCGCCAGAACAGGATCGGCACCCGCCGGTCATAATCCCAGACGCTGCCATGGGTGGCGACCGAGCCGCGGCCGGCATTGGCGATCGGGGTGATTCGCGGTTTCAGCATCACGTAGAAATCGCCCGAGCGCTCGGCATCGTACGAGGCGCGGGCGCGCTGGATCAGGGTCCATGTGTCGGGCGGGCCTGACGGGCTCGGCGTCGCGGCGATTTCCGCGCGGGTCAGGACGAGGGCGACCTGCGGGTGGGCGCGATAGGCGGCGGTCGCCGCGGCGAGAACGCGGGCGCGGACCCGCGGGGGCAGGTTGCGGTCGACGAAGATGTCGCCGAACGCGCCGTCGCCAAGCAGGACCGGGCCCTGGAGGCGGAGGCGTTCGCCGAGCGTCCGGCCCATCGCCACCGCATTGAGCGCCGGATCGACGCGGGCGGCGTGGCTGTCGCCCTGCTGGTCGATCCGTTCGGGCAGATCGTGGCCGCCATGATCGGCGGTCAGCATCACCACATAGTCGATATTGTCGCGGTCGAGGCCGGCGAAGAATTCGCCAAGCGCGCGGTCGAGCGCCAGCATCTGGATGCACATCTCGCTGCCGCCGGTGCCGAAGCCGTGGCCGACATAATCGGTGGCTGAAAGGCCGATGGCGAGCAGGTCGGTCGCCGGCCCTTCGCCGAGATGCATGTCGTCGCGCATGCCCGACGCGAGGCCCAGGATGAGCGCGTCGAATTCCGGCGAGGCGCGCAGCGCGCTCCTGTCCCCGGCGGCGCGCGCGAAGCGGCCCGTGCCGACCGGCTGGGCCCGGCCCGGCACCGCGATCGCCCGGCTGCGCGATTCGCAGATGTCGGGAAGCGGCAGCGCATCGCGATCATGGGCGAGGGCATCGGCGACGCGCTCGTTGACGCGCGCGACCGGAGCCGGCGCGGCGACGCCCGCATGGCCGACGAACGCGCGCCCGTCCCACCACCAGCGCTGATCGGGCGTGTGACCGCCCATCATCACGGCGGCGCGGTCCTTGCCGGCGACCGCGACGACGCGGCTGCGCGGATCGGCACGATGCATGAGGTCGCCGAGCGTGGGCACGCGCAGGTGCAATGGGGAGACGGTGTAACTCTCGGATGTGCTGCCGGGGACGCGCTCGTCCTCGGAGCAATAGATATATTTGTCGGCGCGGCCCGTGCCCTGGTCGAACCAGTTGTTGGCGATGATCCCGGTCCGCGCCGGCCTCGCTCCGGTCAATATCGTGGAATGGCCGGGGCAGGTCTCGGTCGCGGCGTGCGACTGGTAGCCGGAAGGGAAGACGATGCCCTGCTCGAGCCGCCTCAGGCCGCCGGTGAAATATTGGCGGTACTGGGCGAACAGGTCGGCGGAGAACTGGTCGACGGAGATGGCGACGATCAGCCGCGGCCGCTGTGGCGGCTGCGCCGACGCCGCGCAGGCGCCGAGCGCGAACAAGGCGGCGAGGATCTTCAGCTTCATATCTGCCTCCGGCTCAGGCGCGGGCGTCGAGGCGGCGGCCGAGGCCGACGAACAGGTAGATGAGCGGCGGCACCATCACCACGGACAAGGTCAGCTTGGCGATGATCTGGCCGCCCAATATGCCCGCGATCGGGAACACCCCGTAAAAGGCGATGGTGATGAACAGCAACGTATCGACGATCTGCGACAGGAAGCTCGCAACCAGCGCGCGCAACCACAGGCCGCCGCCTTCCTTGGTCGCGATGCGCGAGAAGATGTAGACGTTGAGCGTCTGCGACACACCATAAGCGATCAGCCCGGCAAGCATCATTCGCGAGCTCTGGCCGAGGATCTCCTCGAACGCGGTCTGCTTGTCCCAGAAGGTCGCCGGCGGGACGACATGGATCACGAACTGGATCAGCAGCATCGACACGATCAACGGAATGAAGCCGAAGCGCACCAGCTGGTTGGCGATGTCGCGCCCGTAAAGCTCGGCCACCGCGCTGGCCAGCACGACCAGGACCAGGAAGGCGAAGATGCCGGCTTCGACCGCCAGCGATCCAAGCACCGGCCATGTCCCAAGCGAGGCGAGTTTTGTGCCGATCACCCCGGCGATGCAGACCAGGCCGCCGTAGAGCAGCGAATAGACGAAAAGGGCGCGCGGGATGGCTGGGGCGGGCTGGGTGCTCATGGGGTCATGGGTAACCGGTTTGGAAGCAGGCACAAGAGGTTTGCGCGAGCACCCGCTCCCGTCACCCTGAACTCGTTTCAGGGTCCAGTCCGCGGCCGCTCCAGCGGCTCCTAACTGGATGCTGAAACAAGTTCAGCATGACGGCCTTAGGCCGCGCCGAGACCTGTGCATTTACCTCGATGGGGGGTCGTGGGCAAATCACAGGCGCCGCCGCCTCGCACTCCCGTCACCCTGAACTTGTTTCAGGGTCCAGTCCGCCGCCTCCCCGACGGTTCGCAACTGGATCCTGAAACAAGTTCAGGATGACGTCGGTGACTGGCGCTGAGCCTTGGGCTTCTCCTCAAGCGGCTCGAACCCCAGCGCGACCGCCAAATCCTCCCAGCGCGGATTCTTCTCCTCGATGAGATTGATCTTCCACTGGCGGTGCCAGCGCTTGAGCTGCTTTTCGCGCGCGATGGCTGAGTCCATGTCGGCGAAGGGTTCGAAATGGACCAGCCGATGGACCGAGTAGCCGCTGGTGAAGCCCGGCTTCACGCGTTCCCGATGCTGCCAGATTCGCGCCGTCAGGTCGGAGGTGACGCCGATATAGAGGGTCCCTCGGAACGCGTTTGCGAGGATGTAGACGTAGGGCTCCTTTGTCATATTTGGCAGCCTAGCGCCGGCCAGGATCGCGTGAAGCCCCGAAGGCCCTCTCGCCGCCAGGCTGGATCCTGAAACAAGTTCAGGATGACGGGTTGGGGGACAGAAAGGGCTTTCCGTCGGCGCTTGATCCGGCCATGAACCGGGCGTGACAGAAACCCGTCTCGACGTGCTGGCGATCGGCGATGCGGTGGTGGACGTGATCGCCACCGCCGACGATGCGTTTCTGGTCGAGGAGGGGCTGGTCAAGGGCTCGATGCAGGTGCTCGACGCGGCCGGCGCGACCCGTCTCTACGCGCGGATGAGCCAGGCGCGGGAGACCAGCGGCGGTTCTGCGGCCAATACGATGGCGGGGATCGCGGCGCTCGGCGGCCGCGCCGGTTTCGTCGGCCAGATCGCCGACGATCAGCTCGGCGAGATCTTCAGCCATGACATACGCGCGCTCGGCGTCGAATTCCGGACGCCGGCCAGATCCGGCGGCGCGCCGACCGGGCGCTGCCTGATCCTGGTCACGCCGGACGCGCAGCGCACGATGAACACATTTCGCGGCGCCGCGCACGAGCTGACCGTCGAGGCGCTCGACGCGGAGCAGATCAGGGGAGCGGCGATCCTCTATCTCGAAGCCTATCTGTGGCGATCGGCGGGTCCGCGCGCGGCGATGGAGCAGGCAATGGCGATCGCGCATCAGGCGGGGCGCAAGGTCGCCTTCACCCTGTCCGACATCGCCTGCATCAAGCCGCACCGGGCCGAAATGATGAAGATGCTCGAGGCGGGCGCGGTCGACCTGCTCTTCGCCAATGAGAACGAGATCCGCGAACTGGCCGATTTGGCCGACCGCGACGCGGCGATCGCCGCGCTCGAGGACAAGGTGCCGTTGATCATCGTCACCTGCGGCTCCGAAGGCGCGATGGCCGTGGAGAAGGGACGCAGGGCCACCGTGCCGATCGCGCGCCTCGGCACCGGCGTGGTCGATACGACCGGGGCCGGCGATCTGTTCGCCGCCGGTTTCCTCGTCGGCCAGGCGCAGGGCCGGAGCCTGGAGCAGGCGCTGCGCATCGGCGCGATCGCCGCGGCCGAAGTGATCTCGCATTTTGGGGCGCGGCCGGAAAGCGACCTCAGGGAATTGGTGGCGGACCTGTGAAGAGCCTGGAAACGCCGCGCCAAGGGGGCGCGCGATGAGGCGCCTGGCTGTCTATTGCGGTTCGGCTCCGGGTACCGATCCCGCCTTCTCCGCCCTCGCGAAAGGTCTGGGAGAAGAGATGGCGCGCCGCAAGATCGCCCTTGTCTATGGCGGCGGGCGGCTTGGGCTGATGGGCGTGGTCGCCGACGCGGTGATGGCCAATGGCGGCGAGGCCTATGGCGTGATCCCGCAGGCCCTGGTCGATCTGGAGGTCGCCCATACCGGCCTGACCGAGCTCCACCTCGTCGCCAACATGCACGAGCGCAAGGCGATGATGACCGCGCTGACCGATGCCTTCGTCGCGATCCCCGGCGGCATCGGCACGCTCGACGAATTGTTCGAGGCGTGGACCTGGAACGCATTGGGCTATCACGCCAAGCCGTTCGCCCTGCTCAACGTCAACCATTTCTGGGACGGCCTGATCGGCTTCATGGACAATGTGCAGGCGAGCGGCTTCATGTCGCCGGCCCGGCGCGCGCAATTGCTGGTCGCGGACGAAATCGGCGATGCCATCGACCAGCTCGACGCGGCGATCGGAGCGGCCGACCCGAAAATGGTCTGGTAATCCCAGGTCCGTCGTTCCGGCGAAAGCCGGAATCTCAATGATCCTTCTGGAGAAGTGGGATTCCAGCTTTCGCTGGAATGACGGAGGAATTCAGGCAAGGATGAGTCAGACCTAAGAATCCGGGGGGAAGAGCATATGCAATATCTGATCGGGCTGGGCGGCATCGTGCTGATCCTCGCCATCGCATTGCTCTTCTCGACCAATCGGCGATGGATCCGCTTGCGCGTCGTCGGCGCCGCTTTCGCGCTGCAGGCGGCGATCGCGGCCCTGGTGCTCGGCACGAGCGGCGGCCAATATGTGATCGGCGGCATGTCCACCGGCGTTTCCAACCTGCTCGGCTATGCCAAGGCCGGCGTAGATTTCATCTTCGGGCCGCTCGCCGGACCGACCATGGGGCAGAACAGCTTCGCCATCGCCGCGCTGCCGGTGATCATCTTCTTCGCCAGCCTGATCTCGATCCTCTATTATCTCGGCATCATGCAGCTGATCATCAAATGGGTCGGCGGCGCGATCCGGCTGGTGACCGGGATCACCCGCGTCGAATCCCTCGGCGCGGCCGCCAACATCTTCGTCGGCCAGTCGGAAAGCCCGCTGGTGATCAAGCCCTATCTCGCCAATCTCACCCCGTCGCAGCTCTTCCTGGTGATGACCGTCGGCATGGCCGGAGTCGCCGGCACCATCCTCGGCGCTTATGCCAGCATGATCGGCGTGGCCCTTCTGCCCTATCTGCTTGCCGCCAGCTTCATGTCGGCGCCCGGCGGCATATTGATGGCCAAGATCATGATGCCGGACGATCCCGCAACCCGCGACATCGAGCCCGAGCCGATCGACGAGGCCGAGCATGGCGAGGAGCGTCCCGCCAACATCATCATGGCCGCCGCCCAGGGCGCGCAGACCGGCGTCAAGCTCGCGGTCGCGGTCGGCGCGATGGTGCTCGCCTTCGTGGCCCTGGTCGCGCTGGCCAACGGGCTGCTCGGCGGGATCGGCGGCTGGTTCGGCTACCCCGAATTGTCCTTCCAGCTGATCCTCGGCAAGATCTTCCAGCCGGTCATGTTCATGCTCAACGTTCCATGGGACGAGGCCTCGACCGCGGGCGGGCTGTTCGGGACCAAGGTGGTGCTGAACGAATTCGTCGCGTTCAGCCAGCTGCCGGCTTCGGGCTTGTCGCCGGCCAGCATCGCCGTGGTCACCTTCATGCTCTGCGGCTTCGCCAATTTCAGCTCGATCGCGATCCAGCTGGCGGTGACCGGCGGGCTGGCGCCCAATCAGCGGCCGATGATCGCCAAGCTCGGCCTCAAGGCATTGCTCGCGGGCTCGCTCTCCAATTTGATGAGCGCCGCGTTGGCCGGGATGATCCTCGCCGCCACTGCCACGGCGCCAGCTGCGCCCACGCCCGCCCCGGTGGCGCCTCCGGCCGCCGCCAACGCGGCCGCGGCGCAGCCGGCGCCCGCGCCGGTTGCCAACGCCACTGGAGCCCAGCCGCCGCAATAAGCTGGCGATCGCTGTTGCGGCCACGGTCCCGCCGCCATTGGATTCACATGGCAGACGCGCTAGATTCGCGCTCATGAGCACACTTGCACCCGCACCGACCCCCGCGGTCGCCTCCGTCTCGCTGGCCGAGGCCATCCGCAATCCGGTCGATTTCTCCGATCGCCTCGGCCGTTCGTTCGAGCGCTACGGCTTCGCGATCATCTCCGATCACGGCATCCCGGCCGATCTCATCGCCCGCGCCGAGGAGAAGGCGAAGCAATTCTTCGCCTTGCCCGAAGAAGTGAAGCGCAAATATCATATCGCCGGCGGCGGCGGCGCGCGCGGCTACACGCCGTTCGGCATCGAGACCGCCAAGGGCGCGACCGCGTTCGACCTCAAGGAATTCTGGCATGTCGGCCGCGAGCTGCCGGAGGGCCATCCCTACAGCGATTCGATGGCGCCGAATCTCTGGCCAAGTGAAGTGCCGGGCTTCAAGGAAACCTTCCTCGAATTGTTCGCCGCGTTCGACACGGCCGGCCTGCGTATCCTCCAGGCGATCGCCCGCTATCTCGGCCTGCATCCGGATTATTTCGAAGACACCGTCCACGACGGCAATTCGGTGCTGCGGCTGCTCCATTATCCGCCGACCGAGGGCGAAGGCCCGAACGTCCGCGCCGGCGCGCACGAGGACATCAACACGATCACCCTGCTGCTCGGCGCCGAGGAAGCGGGCCTCGAGCTGCTCGATCGCGACGGCAACTGGATCCCGGTGACGCCGAAGCCGGGCGAGCTGGCCGTCAATATCGGCGACATGCTGCAGCGGCTGACCAACAAGCGCCTGGTCTCGACCACCCACCGCGTCGTCAATCCGCCCTCCGAGCGCCGTAACCATTCGCGCTATTCGATGCCCTTCTTCCTCCACTTCCGCCCGGATTTCCTGATCGAGACCCTGCCGGATACGATTTCGGAAGAGAATCCGAACCAGTTCCCGGAGCCGATCACGGCGCATGATTTCCTGCTGGAGCGGCTGAGGGAGATCAAGCTGGTCTAGCCTTTGACCTCCCTGTGAGCGAAGCTCATGGGGAGGGGGACCGGCTGGAAGCCGGTGGAGGGGCTGTCGGAGTCGGTCAGCCCCTCCACCGCACTTCGTGCGGTCCCCCTCCCCATCGCCTGCGGCGACAGGGAGGATTTAGGTACCAGCGTCGGCGAGGTTCGCCGGACCGAAGCCGTAAGGGATCAGCTCCGAGATAAGGTGCACCGCGGCTTCGCCACCGTCCCCGCTGGCCGACACCACTTCGAGGTCGCGGTGCGCGACATGGGCCGCTTCGAGGATCGCCTGGCGGCAGCCGCCGCAGGGCGTGACCAGCGACGATCCGGCGAGCGCGCCGTCGGCGCCGACATGGCCGCCGGCGACGGCGATCCGTGCGATCCTGTCCAGGCCGAACGCCTGCTGGGCCGCGGTCAGCGCCGCGATCTCGGCGCAGACGCCGAGCCGGTAGCAGGCATTCTCCATGTTCGAGCCGATCGCGATTTCGCCGTCGACCGACTCGATCGCGCAGCCTACGCTGAAGCGGGAATAAGGCGCATAGGCCGCGAGGGCGGCGGCGCGGGCCTGCGCGACGAGAGAATCATTGCTCATGGCCCGAGCATAAGCATCGCGGAGCCAAAAAGAAGGGCGCCGCGGCCTGAGCCGCGGCGCCCCGCTCTTTGTTACGAAACCCGGAACTTATCTATAGGCGAAGTTCAGCGTCAGGCTGACGGCCCGCGGCGCGCCGACCGAGACAAATGGCACCGTGTTGTTCAGCAGCGCACCGCCGAAGTTCGGCACGTAGAGCTTGTCGAACAGGTTGGTGACGTTGAGCTGAACATAGGAATCGTCGTTGAGGCCGACGAAGCCGAGAGGCAGCCTGAAGTCGAGATCGACCGTGGTGAACGCCGGGGCCTTTGCACCGTAGGCAGTATAAAGGACGTTCGGCGCCGCGCAGTCGACGACGTTGCGGAACGCGCCCGTGCACAGTTGCAGCGGCTGGTTCACGTCGTTGATGTAACGCGGACCGGTCCGCTTGGCCTGAAGGCCGAGCTGGAGCGGACCAAGCTGACCCTGGACGCGGCCGCCGAATGTGTAGACCGGTGCGCCCGATTCGCGCTGGCCGGCAGTCTGCGCGAAGATCGGGGTGCCGACAGCGGCGCAGGTCGGCGTGACGACCGTGCACTCACCGGTGAGCACGTTGTCCCGGATATTCGACCAGAGATACGAGCCGAAGGCGTGGATCGAGACCTCGGGGATCGGACGCCAGTCGAAGTTGACGTCGATGCCGTAGCGGTCGACCGCGCCGAGATTGCGGAACACGTTCGCGTCGAGATCGGGATCGAAGGCCGTGCTCAGCCGGTTCTGGAAGACCGTGTACCACAAAGCCACCTGGGCCTGGATCGTTCCCGACCGATAGCGCAGGCCGACGTCGAAATTGTCGGTCGTTTCAGGGGCGGGCAGTGCCTGCGCGGTTCCCGCCGGGTAGAAGAAGCTGTTGTAAAGGAAGTCGGTGCTCGGCACCTGCAGCCCGCGCGAGTAGCTCGCATAGGCGGAAAGCTGGGGCATGAGATCGTAGATGAGACCGATGTTCGGCAGGAAGGCGTGATATTTGAGCACGCGATTTTGAGGGCCCTGCGGGGCACGAAGAACGCCGCCGCCGATATTGACGGTGTTGGTCGCCAGATAGGATGTCAGGCCCGCCGAGTTGGTGCCGAAGCATTCGACGAAGCCGCTCGCGCTCGACGTGGCGCAATAATTGGTGAGATCGCGGGTGAAAAACGGCACACGCGCGCCGGCATTGACCGTCAGCCGGCCGTCGAAGAATTCACCGCGATACTCCCCCGAAACCTGATGGAGTAGGGCGATCGAGAGGCGGTCACGCTTCTCGAGGATGTCGCCGCTCCCCGCAGCGACCGGATCGTTGATCGGGAAGACGTCAAACGGCTCGCCGTTCGGCTGCAGGAAGCCGGTCTCGCCGGTCTGCCGGTGCCGGCCGCGATCGAAGGCGTAGGCGATGCGGACCACGTGATTGTCGTTGATTTCGTAGCGCAGCGAGGCATTGAGGCCGTAGCGATGTGTCGCGGTTTGGCTGGGCGCAACCAGCCTGACCGTGTCGAGCCGATCGCCGTCGCCGTTGAGATCGCGGCCGAAATAGGGAACGCCCCCAAGATACCCGATCTGGCAGCTGAAGTTGGCAGCGTTGGGAGTTGCGACGCAGGCGTTCGGTGTGGCGGTTCCGCCGGCCGGATTGACGTCGCGCAGACCTTCCTGCGCCACCACGGTGCCGCCGCCGTTCGCCTTTACCCACTGAAAGCTGGGATCGACCGTGAGGACGAGTCCGTCAGCCAGGGTGAAACGCGATTGCATGCGGATATTGCCGGTGTTCGAAGGATTATAGCGTTCTTCGAACTCCTGGCCGCACGTATTTGCTGCATCGGCCAGGTTTGGGCGGGCAATCAGGTTTATCAGGCAGCGCGCGACCGTGTAGTCGCGCTCGTCCCGCGTGGTCGGATAGCGGTTCGTCGAAGCGGAGCCGACAACGCGCGGCGCCGCGTTGATCGCGGATTGGGTCAGGTCGGTGCGCAATGGCAGCGAGCCGAAGAAGTTGTTGCGGTTCTGGTTGTAATGCACCGCGAGCGAGATGAAGTCGCCATTGTGGCCGATCGGCTGGTAGAGGCGGGCATTGTACTGCTGCTTGTAGATGATGCCGCGATGGCCATAGACCGTGTCGTTGGTGGCCATGCTGGCCGACGCGAAAGCGCGCGTGCCCCAGGGGCCGATCTCGCCGGTGTCGACCACGCCGAAGACGCGCATGTAATTGCCGTCCTCGAACCAGCCATACGAGCCCTGCAGGCGCGCGCCGAATGTCTCGAAGGGCAGTCGGGTGCGGAAGTTGATGGTGCTGCCGCTCGCCGAGGCGGTGGGGCTGTCGACGTCGGTCGAGCCGAGGCTGACGGCGACGCGGTCAATGATCTCCGGATCGAGGAACTGGTTCGAGAAGAGCGCGTAATTGCCGGTGTCGTTCAGCGGAATGCCGTCGAACGTCTCCGAGATGCGGCTGTTGTCGAACCCGCGGATGAAGAGCGTGCCGCCGGCCGAGCCGAACGGATCGTTGTTGGTGAAGCTCACGCCCGGCAGCTGGTTGATCACTTCGTTGATCGACTGGCCCGGCGTCTGGCGCTGGATGAACTCGGAGTTCAGCTCGGCGCGGGTCTTCGACGAGTCGGGCACGACGACGCCGCCGACCGAGGCGTTGCGGGTGCCGGTGACGACGATCGCCGCCTCGTTCTCAAAGTCCGCGGTGCCGGTCGATTGTGCGAACGCCACGCTTGGCATGACAAAAGCGGTGGTGGCGCAAAGCAGTGCGATCTTCTTCATGATGGTGATTCCCCCAGGCAGACGTGCCGTCTTATGATCCGGCTATAGCAAGCGCTATTTTACCGTTCAAAGACTCTCTGCCGCGCTGCACAAAGTTTCTGTGGACCGTTGCGCGGAGTCTTCACGTCCAGCGAAAACCGGCGGAAATCCGCCGATTTTAGAATCGCTTATCGGAAGGGCGGCTCGTCGAAACTGCGCAACTTGCGCGAATGGAGCTGCGGTCCCTCGCGGCGCAGGATGCGCAAGGTCTCGATGCCGATTCGCAGGTGCTGGCTGATCGCCCGCTCGTAGAAGGCATTGGCCTGGCCGGGCAGCTTGATCTCGCCGTGGAGCGGCTTGTCCGAAACGCAGAGCAGGGTGCCGTAGGGGACGCGGAAGCGGTAGCCCTGAGCCGCGACGGTCGCCGATTCCATGTCGATCGCGACCGCGCGCGACTGGTTGAAGCGCAGTGCCGAGAGGGTGAGTCGCAGCTCCCAATTGCGGTCGTCGGTGGTGACGACGGTGCCGGTCCTGAGCCGGCGCTTCAGGTCCTGGGGATCCTCGCCGGTGACCTGCACTGCGGCGGCGAACAATGCCTGCTGGACCTCGGCGATCGCCGGAATCGGCACTTCGGTCGGCAGCACGTCGTCCATGACATGGTCGTCGCGCAGATAAGCGTGGGCGAGCACGTAATCACCGATCGACTGGCTGGCGCGAAGCCCGCCGCAATGGCCGATCATCAGCCAGGCCTCGGGGCGCATCACCGCGATATGGTCGCAGATCGTCTTGGCGTTGGAGGGGCCGACGCCGATGTTGATCAGGGTGATGCCTTCGCCATTGGGGGCGATGAGGTGATAGGCCGGCATCTGGTGCCGGCGCCAGCCGCCCTCCGAGACCTTGCTCACGGCATCGGGCGTGTCCTTGGTGACATAGACCCCGCCGGCCGCCGACAATCCCTCATAAGGGCTGTCCTCGGCGCGCAATTCCTCGACCGCCCAGCGAACGAACTCGTCGACATAGCGGACATAATTGGTGAACAGCAGGTAGCGCTGGGTGTGCTGGGCGGGGGTGCCGGTATAATGGCGCAGCCGCGCCAGGCTGAAATCGACCCGCGGCCCGTCGAACAGGGAAAGCGGCCGCGCCGAATCGGGGGCCTGCAGCCAGGCGCCGTCGGCGATCTCGTCGCCGATATGGGCGAGCTCGGTCGACGGGAACCACATGGCGAGGTCGGCCGCCTGGGCGCCGTCGAGTCGCAGATCGTCGGTGCCGTCGAGGACGTAAGGGTAGGGGATTTCCCGGGTCGAGCGGCCGACCGAGACCTCAACGTCATAATCCTGGATCAGATAGCCAAGCTGCTCTGCGATATATTTGCGGAACAGATAGGGGTGGGCGATGCTGGTGGCGTAGCGGCCCGGCTGGTTGAGCCGGCCATAAGCGCGCGGCGGGAAATTGGGCGGGCTGCCCCAGGGATAATCGATGCGCAGCTCCGGATAGGCGAAGCGGCCTTCGGCGCGCGCCTTGGGATCCGGGCGCTCGCCGCTCTTGAGATAATGGGCGAGAGCGGTGCGCAGGCTCGCGACCGACTCGTCGTACATCTCGCAAAGGCGGTCGATCACCTGCGGGATGTCCTCGAGCTTCGCGGTGATGCGGGTTTCCTTGTTCATGATGCCGTCATTCCGCCTGGCAGGCGGACATGTCAAACGTGTGGCAGTTTCAATCCTCCCTGTCGCTGCAAGCGATGGGGAGGGGGACCGTCCGAAGGACGGTGGAGGGGCAGCGGCACAGCCGCCTCACTTGATTGCAGCAATGAAGTGCTCGCTTCGCTCGCGCCCCTCCACCGCGCTGCGCGCGGTCCCCCTCCCCATCCGCTGCGCGGACAGGGAGGACATCAGTCTATCGTTCGCCGATGATCGGTGGGTTGATCCGGCTCGATCCGCAGGTGTGGAGCAATTCCGTGATGGCGGCCTGGGTTTCGCCGATCGGGAAGACCGCGTCGAAGCTGCGATTCTCGATGTCGCGGGTGCGCAGGACGAGCTGGCGGGCGCTCATCAGCGCGCCGACGAAGGCGATGACGCGGCCGCGATTGTCGAAGCTCGCCTTGCGGTCGCGCACGTACCATAGCCGCCGGACCGGCGCATGATCGTCGAATCGGTAGGTGATCGGCCGCAACCCGCTCAGGACGTTGCCGCGCGCGATCCAGCGGCGCGAATGATATTCGACGCTGACGTCGCCCCAGTCCGGTGCGCGGCAGCGTATCTCGATCCGCTCGCCATTGGCGCGCAACGTCGCGGTCGCGCGCAGCCGGTCGTTGATCGGGTCGCGCACCACGGTGACCGTCATCGGCTGCGGCGCCGGCTCGGCCATGGGCGAGGGCTCGATCTGGGTCGCGGCAATGGCCAAGGCGATCAAAAACATTCGAAAAACACTCCGTAGCGGTCCGAATAGGTCGCCAGACCGCGCGGAGCAACTGCTTGAGCCGCGGGCAAGCCGCATGCGAAGCTTTGGCTTGCGTCGGCGGACGGGCAAGCCTACATCGCGGGCCGAGATTGGCCGCTCCGTGAAGGGGCGGCCCTAATTGTTTCTGGAGGACCACTTGGCCCAGCCGCTCATGCCCCACGCGACCGCTTCCTGGCTGGTCGACAATACGTCGCTGACCTTTCAGCAGATCGCGATTTTCTGCGGCCTGCACATCCTCGAGGTGCAGGCGATTGCCGACGACACCGCCGCGACCAAGCTCACCGGCCGCGATCCGCTGCGCTCGGGCGAGCTCACCCTGGACGAGATCGAGCGCGGCCAGAACGATCCCGATTACAAGCTGCGCATGCACCGCGAGCCCGATCAGGCGGTGCGCACCAAGGGGCCGCGCTACACGCCCGTCTCCAAGCGCCAGGACAAGCCGGACGGCGTCGCCTGGATCATCCGCAACCATCCCGATCTGACCGACGGCCAGATCGGCAAGCTGATCGGCACCACCCGATCGACCATCCAGGCAATCCGCGAGCGCAGCCACTGGAACATCGCCAACATCCAGCCCAAGGATCCGGTGACCCTGGGCCTGACCTCGCAGCGCGAGCTCGACGCCGCCGTCGCCAAGGCGGCGAAGAAGGCCGGCGCCGAGGCGCCGCGCGACCTCACGTTCAACGAGGATCGCGAGGCCCTGATCGAGGAATTGCGCGCCGAGCGCGACGCCCATGCCCGCGAGGCGGAAGCCGCGCTTGCCGCCGAGAGCGGCGAAGGCCAGGCCCCGGCGGACCTGAACGCTGACACCCTCTTCAAGAGCTGACACGGTTCCCCCGAGCGCCGACGAAGGCCCGGGCTCGAAGGCGGTCGAAGGGGCGTCGCCGGACGAGTCGCTGGTCGACGCGCCTTATTCGCACCGGGGCCTGACTTATCCGCTCGGCCGGAACGGCCCCGAATATGGCGCTCTGTACGCCCTGGCCGAGGGCATAAGCTGGACACGATCGCCGGTGCCCGGCGGCCTCAATCATATCAATCTGTGGATATTGGATGATGGCGATCCCGGATCCCCGGAACGCGGTCCGGGGCAAGCGGAGCCCGGGTCGGGCGGCATCGCCATCGTCGACACCGGCCTGAACATCGCGCCGGCGCGCGAGGCCTGGGACACATTGTTCGCGGGTCCGCTCGTCGGGCGCAAGGTCACCCGCATCCTGTGCACCCATTTCCATCCCGATCATCTCGGCCTCGCCGGCTGGCTGGCGGAACGGTTCGGGGTCCGCCTGTGGATGACGCGCGGCGAATGGCTGTTCGGGCGGATGCTGACCGCCGACGTGCGCGACGCGCCGCCGGCCGAGGCGCGCGCCTGGCAGCGCGCCGCGGGCTGGACCGAGGCGCGGATCGAGGAGGAGACAGCGAAGGGCTGGGGCCGCTTCGCCTCGATGGTGAGCCCGGTCCCCGTGGCTCATGTCCGCATGCAGGAGGGCGACCGGATCGCGATCGGCGTGCGCCGCTGGCGGGTCGTGGTCGGCAGCGGCCATTCACCCGAACATGCCTGCCTGGTCGATGATGAGGGCAAGTTCCTGATCGCCGGCGATCAGGTGCTGCCGCGGATCACCTCGAACGTCTCGCTGAGCCTCAGCGAGCCCGAAGGGGACCCGCTCGGCGACTGGCTGGCATCGATCGCGAAGCTCAGGCAGCTCCCCGACGATCTCCTCGTTCTGCCTTCGCATGGCGAGCCGTTCACCGGGCTCCACGCGCGGCTCGATGCGCTGGCCGCCGGCCACCGGGGCCGGCTCGACGCGCTCCATCTCCACCTCGCCGCGCCGCGCCGCGCGGTCGATTGCTTCAGTGTGCTGTTCGGCCGCAAGATCGACGACGGCTCACTGGGCCTCGCCACCGGCGAAGCGCTGGCGCACCTCAGGCACCTCGAGGTCCAGGGCAAGGCGGCCAGCGAAGAACGCGATGGGGTGCGCTGGTACAGGGCGGTTTAGTCGAGGAGTCAGCCCAAAAATCCTCCGCGTTCCGGGGAGGATTTAACCGGGCTTGAACCGCCCCCTTCACTCCCATAACCTTTCCCCGCTTTCGCCATGGGGGGAAATCATGCGAATCGCGCGGCACGTTCATTTGTTGCTTCTCGCCTCGCTGGCCTTGTTCGCGGCTTCATGCACGCCGCTGATCGCCGGCTACAGCCTGGAGGCCTATCGCAACGCCACCTCGCTCAAGGCCGAGACGCTTGCCGTGATCGCCCATGCCGACGAGCCTTTTCCGCAGCATGCGCAGGAGGTGCGCGATCTGCAGATCAGGCTGGCCGCCGCCCATGAATTCGCCGCGGGCATGCCGCGCAACAGCCTGAGCGCGAGCCAGTGGCAGATCATGGTCGATCCGACCCGGGCGATGGCGGGCGGCCTGCTCGCCCGCTGGCAGCGCGAGACCAGGCTCAATCCGGTCTTCGTCCGCGAGCAATCCGCGCAGATCGCGCGCGCCTTCGACGACATCATCTGCCTGGAGGCGAACAAGGGACAGGATACGGCGTGTCAGAACTAAGCTGCGGGGAGCGGCACTATGTCCAAGATCGATGAATTCCTGAATCTGGTGAAGGGCGGCGCGATCGGCCTCGCCACTGATTATGTGAAGGGCGCGAAGCAGCGCGGCATCGACGATATGGTCGCCTACGCCACGGGGCGAAAGGCCGACGTCGAGCGCTGGGGCGGCATGCTCGAACGTGGCGAGATCTCAGCCGAGGATTTCGCGCAGCTGCTGCAGGGCCTGCGCGACGGCGCGGAGATCCGCGGGCTCCGCGTCGCGGGCGTCGAGTTGGCGCGCCTGCAGCGCCTGCGCGACGCGCTCGTCAACCTGGTGATCAACAGCGCGGTGAAGACCTTCATTCCGGGTGCTTGACCCCCGCGCGCCGCAAGGCCAATGCTCCGGCATGGCTCAGGAAGAGGATGTCGCACAGCTCAGCTTCGAAGCCGCGCTCAAGCGGCTCGAGGAGATCGTCCACAAGCTGGAGAGCGGCGAGGCGTCGCTCGACCAGGCGATCGCGCTTTACGGCGAGGGCGACCGGCTGAAGCAGCAGTGCGAGGCGCGGCTGAAGGCGGCGCAGGCCAGGATCGAGCAGATCCAGATCGGCCGCGACGGCAACCCGGCAGGCACCGCCCCCTTCGGCGGCGAATGATCCTGCGGGCCGCGCTCGACGAGGTCGGCGCCGGCATCGACCGCGCCTTCGACGCCTTGCTGGCCGTGCCGCGCGATCCGCGCGCGCGGCTCTACGAAGCGATGCGCTACGCCGCGATCGGCGGCGGCAAGAGGATCCGCCCGATGCTGGTCGTGGCCGCCTGCGATCTGTTCCGCGTCGATCGCGACCGGGCGATGCGGGTCGCGCTCGCGGTCGAATCCATCCACGTCTACTCGTTGATCCACGACGATCTGCCGAGCATGGACGACGACGATCTGCGCCGCGGCAAGCCGACGCTGCACCGCGCCTTCGAGGAATCGACCGCGATCCTCGCCGGCGATTCGCTCCATGCCCTCGCCTTCGAGATCCTCGCCGACGAGGCCACCCACGAGGATCCGTTCGTCCGCGCCGAGCTGGTCGCGGAGCTGGCCCGCGCTTCGGGTCCCTCCGGCATGGCGGGCGGCCAGATGATGGATCTGATGGCGGCCCAGATGGCCCTCGATCTCGCCGCGGTCACCCGGCTCCAGCAGCTCAAGACCGGCGCCCTGATCGGCTGGTGCGTCGAGGCCGGCGCGATCATGGGCCGCGTGCCGCCCGAGGGCCGCACCGGGCTGCGCGGCTATGCCCGCGACGTCGGCCTGGCCTTCCAGATCGTCGATGATCTCATCGACCATGAGGGGGCGGAGGAGAAAGCCGGCAAGCGGGTCGGCAAGGACGTCGCCGCCGGCAAGCAGACGTTCGTCTCCCTGCTCGGCCCGGAGCGCGCGCGCCGCCAGGCGGACATCCTGATCGCGCAGGCGATCGAGCATATCCAGCCGTTCGGCGGGGAAGCGGACCTGCTCCGCGCCGTCGCGCGCTTTGCGGTGGAGCGTGACCATTGATGGTCGTAAGGAGAGGTAGATGAGGACAGGCGTCTATCCCGGCACGTTCGATCCGATGACCCTGGGTCATATGGACATCATCCGCCGCGCCACCCACCTGGTCGACCGGCTGGTGATCGGAGTCACCACCAATCCGTCCAAGTCGCCGATGTTCACCGTCGAGGAGCGGCTGGCGATGGTCGAGCGCGAAATGGCGGCGATCACGGATTGCGGCACCGCCGCGATCCGCGTCGTCGCATTCGATTCGCTGCTGATGAATTTCGCCGAGCGCGAAGGCGCTTCGATGATCATCCGCGGCCTGCGCGCCGTCGCCGATTTCGAATATGAGTTCCAGATGGCCGGCATGAACCAGCAACTGAACGACGAGATCGAGACGGTCTTCCTGATGGCCGGCGTCTCGCTGCAGCCGATCGCCTCCAAGCTGGTCAAGGAAATCGCGCTTTACGGCGGCGACATCGGCAAGTTCGTCACCCCCGCGGTCGAAGCCGACGTCCGTGCCCGCGTCGACCGGATCGGCCGCAAGGGCAGCTGAGCTTTTCTTGCTCCTGCTGAGGGCGGGGAGCATGGGCGGGCATTCCCCGCCCGGCGCAACGGCGCTTGAGGCGCGACGCTCCGCGCCCTAGAGAGTCCAATCATCGGGAATCGGGGTTGAAAACCATGTCGCGTCTGCTGTCGCTCTTCATCGCCCTCGCGGGCCTGTTCATGGCGGGCCTCGCCGTCGCCCAGACCCCGCCCGCTACGCCGGCGACGCCGCCCGCCCCCGCATTCGTGCCGCCGCCGCTGACCCCGGAAAACACCTGGAACCTCGATCTGTCGACCGGTGGCCGGGTGGTCATCCAGCTCCGGCCCGACGCCGCCCCCAATACGGTCGAGCGGATCAAGACTCTGACCCGGCAGGGCCTGTACAACGGCCTCGTCTTCTTCCGCGTGATCGAGGGCTTCATGGCCCAGGGCGGTGATCCGCAGAACAACGGCACCGGCGGCTCGACGCTTCCCGACCTGACCGCCGAGATCAATGGCCTGCTCCACGTCCGCGGCGCCGTCGCGATGGCGCGCGCGCAGGACATGAACAGCGCCAACAGCCAATTCTACATCATGTTCGTCCCCCGGATGCAGATGGACCGCCAATATACCGTGTTCGGCCGGGTGGTGAGCGGCATGAACTTCGTCGACGCGATCGAGCGCGGCGAGCCTCCGATGGCGCCAAGCCGCATCATCCGCGCCTCGCTCGGCACCGACAATCTGCCGCCGATGACCGCCGAGCAGCTCCAGGCCGAAGCCGCCCGCCTGGCAACCGCGGCGCCGGTGGCGCCGGCCGGTACAGGCCCGAACCCCAATCGCCCGGTCGGGCCCTCCGTCCCGGCGCCAAGCGCGGGACCGCGCCCGCTCGAGCCGGTCCGCGCCCCTGGCGCCCCGCCGCGGAGACCGCGCCCGCAGGGCTAATCGACATTCGACCGGCAAGCGCCGCCTTCAGTCCTTCTCCCGCTTGCCCTCTGATGCAAGCGGGACAAGGTGAGCGAAGCCCAGCCGGAACCCGATAGGCCCATATGCGCGTCGACCTTTTCGACTTCGACCTCCCCGCCGACCGGATCGCGCTGCGCCCCGCAATCCCGCGCGACAGCGCGCGACTGCTCCGGGTCGAAGCCGGCGCCATCTCCGATCATGGCATAAGCGACCTCCCCAAATTGCTCCGGCGTGGCGACGTGCTGGTGTTCAACGACACCCGCGTCATCCCCGCCCAGCTCGAGGGCATGCGCGGCGCGGCCCGGATCGGCGCCACCCTGCACAAGCGCGAGGGGCCGCGGGCCTGGCGCGCCTTCGTCCGCAACGCCAAAAGGCTGCGCGACGGCGACCGGGTCGATTTCGGCGCGGGCGTCGCCGCGACGGCGAGCGAGCGGGCGGCGGACGGCAGCTTCCTACTCACCTTCGAAGGCGACGAGCCGGTCGAGACCCTGCTCGAGAAAGCCGGGCGGATGCCCCTGCCGCCCTACATTGCCGGCAAGCGTCCCACCGACGCGCGCGACCGCGACGATTACCAGACCATGTTCGCGAGGCGGGAGGGCGCGGTCGCGGCGCCGACCGCGGCGCTCCATTTCACGCCCGCCCTGATGGCGGCGCTGGCCGAAGCCGGCATCGGCCACGAGACCCTGACCCTGCATGTCGGCGCCGGCACTTTCCTTCCGGTCAAGGCCGACGACACCGCCGAACATGTCATGCACGCCGAATGGGGCCGGATCGCGCCAGAGACGGCCGAACGCCTCAACGCCGCCCGCGCCGCCGGCGGCCGCATCGTCGCGGTCGGCACCACCTCGCTGCGCCTGCTCGAAAGCGCCGCGGACGAGGCGGGCAGGGTGCGGCCGTTCGAAGGCGATACCGCCATCTTCATCACCCCGGGCTACCGCTTCCGCGCCATCCATGGCCTGCTCACCAACTTCCATCTGCCGCGCTCGACCCTGTTCATGCTGGTCTCGGCCTTGGTGGGACTGGAGGAGATGCAGCGTGCTTATGCCCATGCGATCGCGGAGGGGTATCGCTTCTACTCTTACGGCGATGCGAGCTTGCTGCTGCCCGAGGGCCTCCCAAAGCCGTCATGCTGAACTTGTTTCAGCATCCAACTGCGAGCAGCGGAGGAGGCGGAGGGCTGGACCCTGAAACGAGTTCAGGGTGACGCACTGGGCACCGGCAAAGCCCCGGGGCTTCACGATTACGGCTCCAGTTTGGCCGCCAGCGCCAGCAGCACCTGGCGCGGATTCTCCTCGATCACGTCGCCATGCGAGACGATCACCCGCGCGAGCTCCGGCTCCTCCGCCCAGGCGCGGAATTGGCGGGCGAGCGCTTCGGCATCGTACACCACCTTGTGCTTGATGAGGCGCGGCACTTGCGGCTCGGAGACGCCGAAGCCCATTAGCCGGCCCATCACATAAGCGCCGATGCCGTGGGGGTGGGCGACGTTGCCGATCACGTCGTTGCAGACGATGGTGACGCCGCCCGCCCGCCGGACGGTGAGCGCGCCCTCATGGCCGCCGGTGCCGGGCACGATCGTCCAGCGCACCGCCCGATCGTCCAATATGTCCATGCTGGAATCGACCGGCACCACCTCGCCGACCTTGGCCTCCGCAGCCGGCGGCGCCACGACGCGCAGGTCCGGATAGCGCTGCTTCCAGATCGCGGCATCCATGCGATGCGCGTCGCCCGGAACGATGAGAAATGCGGGCGGCCCCATGCTTTCGATCCGCGCCATTTCCGGCGCATCGAGCGCGATGGCGCTGTAGATCGCGGTCCCGCCTCCGGCCAGGGCGACCACGGTCATCCGCCGCGGGAATCGCCCGAGCGGCATCACGATCTCGCCCGCCACGGTCAGGATCCCGTCGTCGACCTCGACGAGCGGGCCATGCGGCATCACCTCCCATTTTTCGAGAATGTCGGGCATCTTCACCTCCGTCGCGAGTTCAACCGGCAATCGCGCGGATCGATCCACGATCGGATGGTCAGCCCCGCTTGCCGGCCTTCCTGTCCGAGACAGGCGATGCCCGCTTCGCATTGCCCTTCGGCTCGTCCTCGCCGGCGACATGGTCGGCCACCCAGGCGCCGCGCCGCCCGATCGGGCGCGGCGCGCCGTCGGTCGAATCCCGCGCTGTCTGGTGCTCCAGCTCGGAATTGAGCTCGGCGCCAAGGAGCAGCACGTAGCTCGACAGATAAAGCCAGGTGAGCAGCACCACCACCGCGCTCAGCGAGCCGTAGGTCGCGCCATAATTGCCGAAGCCCGACACGTAGAGACCGAAGCCGATGGTCAGGATCAGCCACAGCGAAGCCGCGCCGATCGATCCCGGCGTCAGCCACACCCAGCGCGCCGTCGCGCGGTTCGGCGCGTAGCGGTAGAGCGTCGCCGCGCCCGCCGCGCCGGCGAGCAGCAGCAGGGCATAGGCGCCGATCTTGCCGGCCGCGATCAGCCATGACGGCGCCTCCGGCAGCATCCGCTCCAGATGGCCGAGCGCGGCAACCGCATAGAGGCTGAGCATGCCAAGCATCAGCGCCGCCACCGTGATCGCCAGCGCAAGCAGATTGGTGCGCAGGAGATTGCGGGTTTCCGTTTCCTCATAGGCGATGTTGAGCGCGGTGATGATCGCCGCCGCGCCGTTGCGGGCGCCGAAGACCGCCAGGCCGAGCGCCAGGAAGAGGCCCGCGCCCTTCTTCTCGGCGGACGTCCGCACCACCGCCATGAGCTGCTCGCCGATCAAGGCCGCGGCGTCGGCAGGCATCAAGGCGGTGAGATCGCGCATGTCCTCGACGACGCGCGCCGGATCGGCCGCGAGGCCGTAGGCGAGCACGAACGCCGCCAGCAGCGGCGCGATCGCAAGAAAGCCGTAAAAGGCCACGCCCGCCGCGACCAGGCTGATATTGTCCTGCCCTGCCTCCCGCCATGTGCGCATCGCGACCTGGCGCCACGCCGCGGCGGGCAGCTGCCACGGGCTGTAGGCAAGACGGCCGGGCGGGCTGGGTGGGGCGGGCTTCTTTCGGGCTTTGCGTGCCATCTACCGGCGGCCGCCGCTGGAGCGCATCCGACCGGGCCGGGCCGGTGTGGCGTTCGGGCCGCGAACGCCGATCAGCGCCACGGTCGCCTGCGACATGAACCGCCGGCGATCGTTTACCGGTCCGCCAGGAAGCGCTCGAGGTCGTCGCAACCGCCGACCCGCTCGCCCTCGATGAACACCTGCGGCGTGGTCCGCACGCCTTGTTCCGCCTTGAACGCGTCCACCTCTTCCCGCGACTTCAGGATACGGTCCTCGACGTCATAATCATGCTGTTCGAGCAGCGCCTTGGCCTTCACGCCATAGGGGCAGACATGGTCCGGCAGGACCATACGGTGCAGGATCGCGCTGCTTTTCTCGGCCATTTTCGGTTCCTCGGGCGCTGCGTGGATTCGGGCAGCGTCTCAAGCGAAGCACGAGGCCGTGTGTTCCCCGGCGCCGCGACAAACCGGCGCAATGCCTAGCAGAGCGCCTGAAATGCGCTTCCCGCCAGGCTGCAGGCGGAGGACGTGGCGGTCGAGGGAACCGAAGAGGATGCCGACGGCCGGCTCTGCAGGCCGAGGCCGGCCGGCGCCTGGCGCGAGGAGGCCTGGATGAAACGCCCGCCGAATTGCCCGGCAAGCCCTTCATTGCCGAACCCGTCGTAGATGGCGCGCGCCGCGGTGGAGATCACCGCGGGTCGGTCCGATCCGCCGCGCGCGAAGAAGACCACGGCGAGCCGCCGTCCGTCGGGCCGGGTGAGGAAGCCGACGTCGCCGGTATAGCCGGTGAGGGTGCCGGTCTTGTGCTCCACCATAGCGCCCGGGGGAAGCAGGCCGCGGATGCGGTTCGATCCGGTGGCGCAGCGCCGCATCACGTCCAGCAGCAGGGTCCGGCTCGCCGGGCTCAGCGCATTGCCGGTGTCGATCAGGCGCAGCAGGTTCAGCATCGCCGTCGGCGTGCTCGAATCCCGGATGTCGCGCAGGTCCCGCCGATCGGAGAGGAGCTGGGCGATGTTGCGATCGACCCGGATCCCGCTGAGCCGGTGGCTGCGCAGCCAGGCATCCACCACGCCCGGCCCGCCCAGCGAAGCGATCAGCATGTCCGTCGCCTGGTTGTTGCTGTGGATCAGCATGGCTTCGAGCAGCCGGTAGGCCGTGGTTCCGCCGATCGGGTCGTCGAGCCTGCGCTGCCCGGCATCGACCTGCGACAACAGGGTTGCGGCCACCGCCACCTTCATCGTGCTCGCCATCGGGAATGGCTGGTCGCCGTTGAAGGTCACCATCTCCCCGGTCTGCATGTCCAGGGCGCCAATTCCATATTCCCCGGGATTTTCGGTCGCCAATGCGGCCAGGCGCTGCTCGAGAAACCGCAGCGACGGCGGCGCATCGGCAAAAGCCGGCTGGGCGAAGGCGACCAGAAGGCCGGCCAGCGACCCCAGGAACCGCACACGATAATCACCAAATCCCGCCATGCACCAACCCCGCTATGTCGCGTGCAACATATTACGAAATATTGGATGAATGTTATTGTGGCGACTACGCGCCGGACGGCATTGGTCGCCGATCCGCCTCGTTTCGCCGCGAAATGGGGCCCGACACGTGCGAGCCACACAGGAAGCCGGCATTGCCTGCGCTCGCAACCTGATGCGGAAACGCGGTCAGCGCGTCGGCTTCAGGGTCTCAGCCGACCTCGACCCCTTTCCAGAACGCTACCCGGTCCCTGATCTCCGCCGCGGCGGGCTTGGGGTCGGGATAGTACCAGGCGGCGTCCCTGTTCTCGGCGCCGTTCACACAGAGCGTGTGATAATGTGCCGTCCCCTTCCACGGGCAGATCGTGGTGGTCGCGCTGTCGCCGAGCAGGGACGCGTCGACCGACGCGCGCGGGAAATAATGATTGCCCTCGACCACCACCGTGTCGTCGCTCTCCGCGATCGTCGCGCCGTTCCAGCTTGCCTTCACCATGGGCCTGTCTCCTTCCGCCCCAATCTAATGATTGGCGGACCGACATTCACCCTCGATCCCGGGCAAATGTCCGGGAGCATGCGGCGAGCGGGAGCAGCGCCAGCTCAGAAGTGGAAAACCAGCCGCGCGGTTAGCCTGATGTCGCGGAAGCGCGCATTGGTCGCGCCGGGCACGATCCCCGGCGTCACATCGGTGGCGGGGTTGAGCGTGGTGCCGTTGATCACGATCGCGGGCGCGCTGCGCGACAGTCCGCCGCAGGCGCCGGCACCCGCACCGGCCGGCGTGCATCCGGCGCCGAGTGCGAAATCCTTCGATCCGTAATCGGTATAGCGCGCGTCGAGGCCGACGCCGACGTGGCGGCCGAGCCTGGTCTCGCCGCCGATCCCGCCGGTCCAGCCGCTCAGGTTGCGCCGTTGCGATGCGGTCAGCACCACGGGCCCGATCGTCGGGGACTGGAAGGCGGGGATGTTGCCGGTCGTCGCGGCCGCCCCCGCCGGCGTCGTGAAACTGTCCTGTCCGGTCAGGCGGACCCGACCGCCGGCGAGGCCACCGCTGGCATAGATCATCGTGCGCGCGCCGATCGCCGCGCCGATCCGCGCCCGCACCGACCAATCGTAGGACATGCGCGCGCTGCGCGAGATGCTGCCGGTGCTCGCGGGCGCGAGGATCGTGGCCGGAAGGGTGACCGGATTGATCTGGGCCGCAAGGTCGCGGCCGCCATGCACGTCAGCCTCGAGCCCGAGGATCACGCCGCCGGTCTGCCATTGCGCTCCCACCAGGCCGCCATAGAGGAAGTTGGTCTCGGTCGCGCTGCCGCCATTCGTCACGCTCGTGCCCGGAACGACGACGAGGCCGCGGCCTGGAACCACGACGTTGCTGAGCTGGGTGACCGAATCGGTGCCGCTTGCGCGCAACCGGCCCGATGCCGCCCCGCCTTCGACGCCGGCATAGACGCCGGACCAGCCGCCGCTGCTTTGGGCGAGCGCCGGCGTAGCCGACAAGGCCGCCCATCCCCACGCCAGCGCCGTCCCCGCCATTGCTATCGTCTTGCCCGTTGGAAAATGCATCATCACGTCCTCTCCCCGCCAAAAACCTGTTCCGGAAAGCCGGGCCTGTCCTGCCCATTTTCCGGCGCTCACAGGTAAAGGCGACGTTCGGCCGCAAAGCGGGTCAGGAGCCGCAAAGAATCTTCATCCGAGAGAGCGGTATAAAATTAGTTGACTATGGCAACTATTTGCGGTCTTTGCGATCCATGGACCAGGCCATCGCCGCCGTGCGCGCCTTCACGCGCTTCTACACCCGCTTCGTCGGCGCGCTCGATGCCCATTATCTGGACAGCGACCTGTCGCTGGCCGAGGCACGCCTGCTTTACGAGATCGCCAATCGGGAAGCGCCGCTCGCCGCCGAGCTGCAGGCCGGGCTCGGACTCGACGCCGGCTATGTCAGCCGCATCCTGCGCCGCTTCCAGGCCGCGGGCTGGATCGAGCGCGGCCGCGGGGCGGACGCGCGGCGGCGGCCGATCAGTCTGACCGCGGAGGGACGGCGCACGTTCGACGCGCTCGACAAGCGCAGCCGCGCCCAGGTCGGCGAGCGGATCGAGGCGCTCGGCGAGGCCGATCGGGCCACCCTGGTCGGGGCGCTCGGCGCGGCAGGCGCCCTGCTCGGCGGCGGCGACGCACCCTGGCATATCCGCACCTTCCGCGCCGGCGATCTGGCCATGATCGCCGCGCGCCAGTCCATCCTCTACGAATCCTATGGCTGGGGCCGCCCGATGGAGATCCTCCAGGGCGAGATCACCACGGCCTTCCTCAAAGACTTCAAGCCAGGCCGCGAGCAATGCTGGATCGCCGAGCGCGGCGGGACGATGGCCGGCGCGGTCATGCTCGTCGATGCGGGCGACAATGTCGGCCAGCTGCGCCTGCTCCACGTCGAGCCCTGGGCGCGGGGCCTCGGCATTGGCGGCGCGCTGGTCGCCGAATGCGTCGGCTTCGCCCGCGCCGCCGGCTACGATGTCGTGCGCCTGTGGACCCATACGGTGCTCGTTTCCGCCCGCCGCATCTACGAAGCCGCCGGCTTCCGCATCGTCGCGACCGAAGTCCATCACGGCTTCGGCAAGGCCGAGCAGGGCGAGACCTGGGAGCTGGTTCTCGGTCCTTGAATGGCCGTCGCGTGAAATATTCACGCGAAAGATTGCTGGTAGCGCTACCAACCTAACCCATTGAAATTGCACGGGCGGGGAGGAGGACGCCACCCAAACAACCCCAGGCTGCCCGGGATTGGCGCGGCTTTGCGTAGAGTTATCAAACGGATGATTGCCCTACAGTAGAAACACGGTGGCAATTGGCTACTGGTTGGCCTTCAATAAGAGGCTTCACAATCCAAGACCAGCATGATACAGAATGTGAATGTTAGCGCTAACATGCCGGCGCCGACAGTCAACGGTCAAAAAGCCGTGGCAAATAGGGGAGATGTTATGAACAAGTTGGCGACTCCAACTGTCTCCAGTGGGTGGAGCAGCGCGCTGGCCCGGACCGTCTTGTTGACTGGTGCCTCGGCCTTTGCCACCGGCATCGCGGCCGCACCGGCCTTTGCCCAACCCCCGGCGACGGCGACTCAGGACGCCCCCGCCGCAACCGCGGCCCCGGGCGCCGACGATCAGGACATCGTCGTCACCGGCATCCGCGCCAGCCTCAATCGCGCCATCGACATCAGGCGCAACAGCGAGGGCATCGTCGATGCCATCGTCGCCGAGGATATCGGCAAGTTCCCCGACACCAATCTGGCCGAGTCGCTGCAGCGAATCCCGGGCGTGTCGATCGATCGGGTCAACGGCGAAGGCTCCCAGGTGACCGTGCGAGGCTTCGGCAGCGCCTTCAATCTGGTCACCCTCAACGGCCGTCAGATGCCGGCTTCCGACGTCGTCGCCGTCGGCGGCGACCAGAATGTCGATTTCGGCCGCGCGACCAGCCGCTCCTTCGATTTCTCCAATCTCGCCTCCGAAGGCGTCAACAGGCTCGAGGTCTACAAGACCGGCCGCGCGGCGATCCCTTCGGGGGGAATCGGCGCCGCGATCAACGTCGTCACCAGGCGGCCGCTGGACACGAGTACGCCGGGCCTCACCGGCACGGTCGGCGCCAGGGCGCAATGGGATACCAGCACGCGCATCGAGGACACCACGCCGGAAGTCTCCGGCCTGCTGAGCTGGTCCAATCCGAACCAGACCATCGGCATCGGACTCTTCGCCAGCTATTCGCGGCGCAACAGCGAGGCGGCCAGCGCCACGTCCAACGACTGGAACATCCGCCGCTACGGCGATTTCATCAATCCCGCCAACGGCTTCGTCAACGCGCAAACGCAGATCACCAACGCGCCGACCAACGCCGACACCCTGGTCTCGATACCGAACGACAGCCGCTATCACTTCTCGCGTTCGGAGGGCGAGCGGATCAACGGCTCCGCGGTGCTGCAATTCCGGCCCGTGGACAATCTGACCTTCACCGCCGACGCCCTCTATGTCCGGAACCGCACGAGCGAGGAAAGGTCCGACCAGACCAACTGGTTCAACCGGCCGTTCCGCCAGGTCACCTTCGCCGGCAGCCCGGTCGCGACCGCCGTCTTCCTCCAGGAGAACGAGACTCCGGTGAAGGATCTCGGCTACGAGCAGCAATATCGCGCGACGCGGGACGATCTCCAATCCTTCGGCCTCAATCTGGCCTGGGAGATTTCGGACGGATTCACCTTGCGCCTCGACGGTCACAGCTCCCGAGCCCGAAGCCTGCCCGATGCGCCCAATGGCAGCAGCTCGACCCTGGTCTCCTTCGGCGCGCCGGTCGTGTCGGCGCATTCCGTGGATTATCGCGGCGTGATCCCGATCCAGGATTTCACGGTCAACGACAGCTTCCGCGGCAACAATAACGGCAGGCTCGACCTTGGCGATCTCGGCAGCCAGGTCGGCCGGACCAACGCCTCCAGCCAGCGCCATCGCATCGATCAGGCGCGCGCCGATCTCGGCTGGGAGTTCGACGACAGGGGCCGGCTCGATATCGGCGCCAATTATATCGACTCGACGATGACCAGCGCGCGCGTTTCGACCCAGCAGACGCTTGGCGACTGGGGCATCACCCGGCCGGGCGACATCCAGCAATTCGCGCCGGGTCTGGTCGAGCAATATTGCCTGGCCTGCCAGTTCGATCGCTACGCCCCGGGTGATGCCGGAATCGCCTTCCGGGGCAACGCCGTCGACATCTACAATGCGCTTTCCGCGGCTTATGCGGCGGCGCCGTTCAACAATGCGGTGGCGGTCACCGGCAATGATTACGACCGGGTGCACGAGAGGATCTGGTCGGGTTACGCCCAGCTGACTTGGAACGGCGAGCTGCTTGGCCGCCGCGCCAGCATCGTCGCCGGCGCCCGCTACGAGCATACGAGGGTCGAATCCACCGGCATCGTCGCGCAGCCGGTCGCCATCGAATGGCGGTCGGACAATGATTTCAGCCGGATCGTCTCGGGCACGACCGTCACGATCAACCGCGGCGGCGAATATGACAATCTGCTGCCGGCGATCGATTTCCGCATCGAGCCCATGCGCAACGTCGTCTTCCGGGCTTCCTACAGCAAGACGCTGGCGCGGCCGGATTACAACAATCTGTTCGTCTCCGAGGTCGCCAATCCGCCGAACCGGCCGACGGCGATCGGCGGCGTCGCGACCGGCTCGTCGGGCAATCCGGGCCTGCTGCCGCTTGTCTCGGACAATTTCGACGTCGCGCTGGAATGGTATTTCGCGCCGTCGAGCTTCATCAACGCCGGCTTCTTCCGCAAGCAGGTGAGGAATTTCGTCGGCATCGGCCAGGTCAATCGCAGCCTGTTCGGCCTGCGCGATCCAAGCTCGGCCGCGGCCGGCACGCGGTCCGGCGCGGCCCGCACTGCCCTGCAGGGCCTCGGCGCGGACATCACCGACGTCAATCTCTTCACGATGACGGCCCTGATCATCCAGAATGGCGGCAGCGTTGCCGCGGCCACTGCGCAGTTCAACGCCAATTATGCCGGCGGCGCGCTCAACCAGGGCTTCGTCGATTCGGTGCTCGCGGCGGTGGACATCAGGGGCGATGCCAACGACCCGCTCTACACCTTCTCGGTGGCCGAGCCGATCAACAACCGCGAGGGCAATATCCACGGCTTCGAGCTTTCGGGCCAATATTTCCTTGGCAATACCGGCTTCGGCATCGCCGGTTCGTTCACCAAGGTCGATGGCGACGTGAATATCGACGTCGGCGCCGACCCCACCACGAACCAGTTCGCCCTGGTCGGCCTCAGCGACAGCTTCAACGTCACCCTGATCTTCGAGAAATACGGCATTTCCGCCCGGCTCGCCTACAATTGGCGCGACAAATATCTTGCGGCGATCAATCGCGGCGCCAGCCGGAACCCGGTCTTCTTCGCACCGTTCGGGACGCTCGATCTGAGCCTCAGCTACGACATTACCTCGCAATTCGCCATCTCGCTGGACGCGCTCAACCTGACCAGCGAGCCGATACGGACCTACGGACGCGACACGACCAATCTGTGGTTCGCGCAGGAGTTGCACCCGCGCTTCTTCCTGGGCGCACGCTTCCGTTTCTAGGGACGGGGGCAGGAGCGCGCCGTGATCCCCGATCGCGGCGCGCTCTGATTCCGGCCTCCGGGCATTCCCCTATAAGCCCTCCCCTTTCTAGCCCTCCCCTTTCTAGCCCTCCCCTTGATGGGGAGGGTGGGGTGCAGCTGGGAGTTGCACACCAACCTGGCATTCCTCCGCAGCACGGGTCTCTGGCGTTCACCCCACCCCGGCCCTCCCCATCGAGGGGAGAGGGAAAGAGGCTGGTGGCCCACACCGGCCCCAGCTCCAGGTTGAGGCACGCCGTCATTTGCTCCATCATCCCTGCGCCCGTCCGATCGGAAAGCGACGCATGACCAACAATGTCCTGCTCAACAATGTCGATCATCAGGATCTCAGGGTCGATACGCGGCACGGGCCGGCTCATGGCGACGCGATCAACCAGGTGCTGATCTTCCCGACCGAATATGAGGAGATCCAGCGCGAATATCCGATCTTCTTCCGCAGGGACGAAGCAGGCCATTTCCAGTCGATCGCCCTGCTCGGCCTCGACACGGACGAGAATCTGTTCCTCGGCGACGGGGCCTGGCAGGCGTGCTACGTTCCGGCGATGCAGCGGCGCGGCCCATTCTCGATCGCGCTGCAGGAGCAGCCGGGCGGCATCGGCGCCCAGCCGATGATCCATGTCGATCTCGACCATCCCCGCATCGCCGCCGGCGAGGGCGAGCCTTTGTTCCTGCCCCATGGCGGCAATGCGCCGCTTCTGGAGCGGGTCACCGAGGTGCTGAGGCTGATCTATACCGGCCTGGAAGTCAGCGGGCCGATGTTCGCGGCCTTCGCCGCGCTGGATCTGATCCGGCCGGTCGCGGTCGAGGCCCGGCTCAGCGACGAAGAGCTGTACGTGCTGCCCGATTTCCACACCATCGACGAGGATCGGCTGGCGGCGCTCGACGGCGCCGCTCTCGAGCGGCTGCACCGGGGCGGATTCCTGCGCGCGGCCTTCCACGTCGCCGCCTCACTTGGCAATGTGAGCCGGCTGCTCGAGCTCAAGAACAGCCGCCGGGCGGCGGGCTGACATGGCGCGGCCGGTCCGGGCGATCGAAAATGTGGCCGCGGACCGGATCCCGTTCCACGAACTGATGGCGGCGCAGCAGCCCGCCCTCCTCAAGGGCCTGGCGCGCGACTGGCCGCTGGTCCGCCGCGGGCTGGAGTCTCCCGCGGCCGCGATGGCCTATCTCGAAAGCTTCTACGGCGGCAGGCCGGTCGTCTTCTATCGCGGCGCGCCCGAAATTGGCGGCCGCTTCTTCTACAATGAGGATCTCACCGCCCTCAATTTCGAGACCGGCCGGATGGGCCTGGACGAATTCCTGGCCGGGATCGTGGCGCATTTCGAGGAGGAACGGCCGCCGAGCTTCTACGTCGGCTCGACCGACGTCGACACCTGGCTACCGGGCCTGCGCGCGAAGAACGATCTCGTGCTCGCCCACGCGATGTTCGAGAGCAACAAGCCGCTGGTCGGGATCTGGATCGGCAACCGAACCATGGCGGCCGCCCATTACGACATGTCGAACAACATGGCCTGCAACATGGTCGGCCGGCGCCGCTTCACCTTGTTCCCGCCGGAGCAGGTGCGCAATCTCTATCCGGGCCCGCTCGAGCCGACGCCCGGCGGCCAGGTCGTTTCGATGGTCGATCCCCGCGCCCCCGATCACGATCTCTATCCTCGTTATGCCGAAGCGCTTGCTGCGGCCCAGGTGGCCGAGCTGGAGCCCGGCGACGTGCTCTTCTACCCGGCCTTGTGGTGGCACCAGGTCGAGGCGCTGGACGGCTTCAACGTCATGATCAACTATTGGTGGAACACGTCGCCCGCCTTCATGGACACGCCGCAAACGACCTTGCTGCACGCCTTGCTCAGCCTGCGCGACCGGCCGGAACCCGAGAAACGGGCCTGGCGGGAATTGTTCGATTTCTATGTCTTCGGCGAGGCGGGCAGCGCCGGGGCGCATCTGCCGGACCACGCCCAGGGCGCGCTCGGGCCGCTCGACGAGATCAAGGCGCGGCGGTTGCGCGCAACCCTGCTCAATCGCCTCAACCGCTGAACCACGGGGGACCGGCATGGACGGCCAGAAGGTAAGACGCGTCGTCATCGCCGGAGGGGGCACCGCCGGCTGGGTCGCGGCGGCAGCGCTCGGGCGGCTGCTGGGTCCGCTGCTCGACATCACACTGGTCGAGTCGGACGAGATCGGCACGATCGGCGTCGGCGAATCCACCATCCCGACGGCGCGCACCTTCCATCATCTGCTCGGCATCGACGAGCGCGAATTCATGCGCGACACCAAGTCGAGCTTCAAGCTGGGCATCGCCTTCGAGAATTGGGGGGCGATCGGTGATCGCTACATCCACTCATTCGGCCAGATCGGCAAATCCACCTGGATGGGCGATTTCCAACATTTGTGGCTGCAGGCCAAAGCTGCGGGCCATGCCGGGGACATCGGCGAATATTGCTTCGAGCTGCAGGCGGCCGAGGCGGGCAAGTTCGCGACGTCGGACAAGTCAGCGATCAACTACGCCTATCATCTCGACGCGACCGCCTATGCCCGCTTCCTGCGCCGCTTCAGCGAAAGCCACGGCGTCAAGCGGGTCGAGGGCAGGATCAAGGCCGTCGCGCAGCATGCCGAGACCGGGTTCATCGAGGCGTTGGTCCTGGAATCGGGCGACCGGCTGGAAGGCGATTTGTTCATCGACTGCACCGGGTTTCGCGGGCTGTTGATCGAGCAGGCGCTCGAGGCCGGCTATGAGGATTGGAGCCACTGGCTGCCCACCGACAGCGGCCTGGCGGTGCAGACCGGATCGGTGGGCCCGGCCATCCCCTATACCCGCGCGATCGCGCACGATGCCGGCTGGCAGTGGAAGATCCCGCTCCAGCATCGCGTCGGCAACGGCCTGGTCTATTGCAGCGACCATCTTTCGGACGAGGATGCGAAGGCGAGGCTGCTTGCCCAAATCGAAGGCGAGGTACTGATCGAGCCGCGGCTGATCCGCTACCGCACCGGGCGCCGCAAGAAGGTGTGGGACAGGAATTGCATTGCGTTCGGCCTGTCGAGCGGCTTCGTCGAGCCGCTCGAATCGACCAGCATCCACCTCATCATGATCGGCGCGACCCGGCTGGCGCAGCTCTTCCCGTTCGGCGGATTCAGCGACGCCCTGATCGACCGCTATAACGAGCTGGCCCGCAAGGAGCTCGAGGGCATCCGCGATTTCATCATCCTCCACTACAAGCTCACCGAGCGCGACGATTCCCCATTCTGGCGCCGGTGCCGCGAGATGGAAATTCCCGAATCCCTGGCGCGCCGCATCGACCTGTTTCGCGACACTGGCCTGGCCTGGCAGGATTCGGACGATCTGTTCCGCGTCGATTCCTGGGTCCAGGTCATGCTCGGCCAGCGGCTCCAGCCGCGCGCCTATCACCGCATGGGCGCGCTGATGCGCCCGGAGCAGTTGCGCCAGGCGCTGGAAGACATCAGGGGGAACATCGCCAAGGCGGTGGCCGGGATGCCGCGGCACCAGGATTTCCTCGAGGGCTATTGCGGCGCTGCGGCGAATTGAGCGGAGAAGTAATGGCTCACACGACGATTGCCTTGATCGGCCCGGGCGCCATCGGCGCGACGGTGGCGGCCTGGCTGGCCCAGTCGCCGGACCTGGCGCTGACCCTTTGCGCCCGCACGCCGCTCGACCGGCTGGAAATCGAGACGCCGGGCGGGCCGATCACCGCGCGGCCCGAAGTGCTTACGGATCCTGGCGAAGCGAAGCCGGTCGACTGGGTCCTGGTCTGCACCAAGGCCTATGACGTGGCCGGCGCCGCAGCTTGGCTCGAGCATCTGGTCGGCCCGGATACGCGGGTGGCGGTGCTGCAGAACGGGGTCGAGCATGTCGCCCGCTTCGCGCCTTATGTTCCGGTGGAGCGGATCGTGCCGGCGGTGGTCGACATCTCGGCCGAACGGTCGGCGCCCGGCCGCGTGCTTCAGCGGATGAACGGCAATATACTGGTTCCGGCCGGCGCCGATGGTGATGCCTTCACTGCCTTGTTCGGCCACACCCCGATCGATGCCCGCACCACCACGGATTTCACCACCGCCCTGTTCCGCAAGCTCACCGTCAACAGCGCCGGCGGCGTCTGCGGCATCGTCAACAAGCCCAACGGCGTCTCCCGCGATGCCGCCGTCGCCGAATTCATGCTCGCGTTGGCCGAGGAATGCGTTGCGGTCGGCCGGGCGGAAGGGGCGCGCCTCGCCGACGATCTCGCCGCCTCCGTGGTCCGCGGCTACCAGACGACCGCGCCCGAATCGATCAACTCGCTCCACGCCGATCGCATGGCCGGACTGCCCATGGAGATCGATGCCCGCCACGGCGTGATCGTCCGCCTCGGCGAGAAGCACGGCATCCCGACCCCGATGAACAAGCTGGCAGTCGCCCTCCTGACCGCCCTGGCCTGGGAATTGTGATGCGGAATCAGAACCTCTTCCGTCATTCCCGCGAAAGCGGGAATCCCGCTGTTTTTTCAGATAGAAGACAGGAGCGGGATTCCCGCGTTCGCGGGAATGACGTGGGAGTGATGGCGCCGGAGCGTTCAACGCGAACGACCGAAGCCTGATGCCTGAACGCTTCGCCTTCACCATCACCGCCCGCGACGGCCGCGCCCGCACCGGCTCGATAAGGATGCGGCGCGGCGAAATTCGCACGCCCGCCTTCATGCCGGTCGGCACCGCGGCGACGGTCAAGGCGATGAAACCGGCCGACGTGCGCGCGTCGGGCGCCGACATCATCCTCGGCAACACCTATCATCTGATGCTGCGCCCGGGCGCCGAGCGGATCGCGCGGCTCGGCGGCCTGCATGGCTTCATGGGCTGGGAGCGGCCGATCCTGACCGACAGCGGCGGCTATCAGGTGATGAGCCTGTCCGAGCTCACCAAGGTCACCGAGGAGGGCGTCGCCTTCGCCAGCCACCTCGACGGCAGCCGTCACATGCTGAGCCCCGAACGCTCGATGGAGATCCAGGCGCTGCTGGGATCGGACATCGTCATGGCCTTCGATCAGCTGGTGAAAACGACCGACAGTCCGGAGGCCCAGGAGACGGCAATGGCGCGATCGATGCGCTGGGCCGCCCGCTCGCGTGACGCCTTTGCCGGCACCGGCGCCCTGTTCGGCATCCAGCAGGGCGGGCTCGACGAAGGGCTGCGCCGGGTTTCGGCGGATGCACTCAGGGCGATCGGCTTCGACGGCTATGCGGTCGGCGGCCTGGCGGTGGGGGAGGGGCAGGAAGCGATGTTCGCCTGCCTCGATTTCGCCCCCGGCCAGCTGCCCGACGAGGCGCCGCGCTATCTGATGGGCGTCGGCAAGCCGGACGACATTGTCGGCGCGGTCGAGCGCGGCATCGACATGTTCGATTGCGTGCTGCCGACCCGCAGCGGCCGCACCGGCCAGGCATTCACGTGGGACGGCCCGATCAACATCCGCAACGCCAGGTTCGCGGAGGATCCGGCGCCTCTCGACCCCGACTCGCCGACCGCCGGCTGGTCGAAAGCCTATCTCCACCACCTCGTGCGCTCGGGCGAGATATTGGGCGCGATGCTGATGACCGAGCATAATCTGTGGTTCTACCAGCGGCTGATGCAGGGGCTCAGAGATGCGATTGCCGAGGGGCGGCTTGCGGCCTTCGCGGAGGATTTCCGGGCGCGTTATCTGGGCACCGCATGATCCCGCCACGAACGAGGCCCAGGGCTCAGAGAGACCGCCGGCTGTCGCCTCTGCCCCGGATCATTTCAGCCGTCGTGACCACCTCGCAAAACTCCGCCGCCAACGTCGCCACATGCGCCGCCTGAATGGCCCGCGCCGGGATCGTTCCGCCCGCCCCGTCGGGCAGATCGAAGCAGTCACAGGCATCGGCGACCAGCACCATCTTCCAGCCCATATTGGCGCCGGTGCGGATCGTGGTCGAGACGCACATGTCGGTCGAAATGCCGAAGACCACGATCTTCTCGGCGCCGAGCCGCCGCAGCCGCAGATCCAGGTCGGTGCCGATGAAGGCCGAATTGACGCTTTTCGCAACGACCGGCTCGCCGGCGAGCGGCGCGAAGCCATCGCGGAAATCATTGCCCCAATGGCCCGCCGCGAGCGACGAACCGTCCTGCACGGAATCGTGGCGGACATGAAGGATCGGGGCCCCGGCGGCGCGCCAATGGGCAAGCAACGCGCGGCCGTTCGCCTCCATCTCGCCGTTCCATCGGGGCGGCCAGCTGGGATCGTCGAAGCCCATCTGCACGTCGACCGGCAGCAGCACGGTTCGGGCGATGTCGAGGCTCATGCCGCGCTCAGAAAAGCCGCCGGCTTTCGCCGTCGTCGCCGATCAGCACGCGCCCGGGCGTGCCGCGGCGCAGGCGAGGCGCAAGCGATGGATTCTCCGCATAGGTGCGCCCGTCATAGGCGATCCGCACCTCACCCGGCACTTCGAATCCGCCGCCGCGCACCGACACCGCCAGATCGCGCCATCCCCGTGTGCGCGTGTTCAGCAGCCGCACCGGCGCATTGACGATGGTGAGTTCGGCGAGCTGGCGCCAGGAGCGGCCGGCCGGCGTGTAGATATAGAGCGCGCACCCGCCCGAGCCGCAGAACAGGCCGGACTGGAGCGACACCAGGGCCTCGGCGCGCCCATCGCCGTTCAAGTCCGCAAAGGCGGCGACATAGGACGTATCGGGCCATTCCCGCCGCGCGTCCGCGAAGGTGGACTGGAGGAAGGCGTGGAAGGTCTCGGCCGGTGGCGGCGGAGCCCGCCGTTGCGCCGCGAGCGGCGCGGCGAGGAGCGAAAAAGCGAGGGCCAGGAGAAGGCGTTTCATCGGCCGGCTTCTGCCATGAAAGCGGCCGAACTCGCCAGATGGAATTCGTCCAGCTCGGGCCGAAAATCCTCCCCGGAACGGGGAGGGGAACCAGCCGAAGGCTGGTGGTGGGGTCGGGGACTCGGACATAGGCCCATCGACCCTCCGTCAGGCCTTCGGCCTGCCACCATCGACGGGTCGTCCGGTGCCCCGGACCGGACTTGGATTGCCGGGGCAAATCAACCCGGCGATCGTTCCGGGGAGGATTGGAAAGTGCCTAGCTCCCGAACCCTTGCCCAAGAAAGCTCGGCACCGGCCCGTTCCACCCATCGTCGGCCGCTTCCGGCTGCGGCTCGCGCCCGCGCCTGGCAGGCGGGCTTGGCGCCCGCGTCTCTTCCTTCGCCCTTGGCGCTGGCTTGCGCGCCTCGACGGGCTCGGCCGGCTGCGCGGGGGCGGCGGCCTCGCCGCGCGGCTTGCGCGCGGGGCGGGGAGGACGCGCCTCTCTCGGCTCGCGGGTTTCACGAGGCTCGCGCGTTTCGCGCGGCGCCCTGGCTTCGCGCGCGGGGCCGCGCTCTTCGCTTGCTTCCTGCGGCGCCTGGGCGGCGGGCGCGGCCTTGGCGTCCATGTCCGCAATCTTCGTGCCGGTCAGCTTCTGGATATTGGCGATCGACTCCGCGTCGGCGCTGGTCACCAGGCTGATCGCGATTCCGGTCTTGCCGGCGCGGCCGGTCCGGCCGATGCGGTGGACATAATCGTCCGGATGCCATGGCACGTCGTAATTGAAGACGTGGGAGACGCCCTTGATGTCGAGCCCGCGCGCGGCGACGTCGGAGGCGACGAGGATGTTGATCTCGTCATTCTTGAATCGGTCGAGCTCGGCGATCCGGTCGGACTGGGCCATGTCGCCCTGGATCTGGCCGACGCTGAGGCCGCCGCGCTTAAGGCTGGTGGCAAGCTCGCGCACGGTCGTCTTGCGGTTGCAGAAGATCAAAGCGCTGCGCACGCCGCCGTTGCGAAGCATGTCGGCGATCCAGTCGCGCTTCTTGCGCGCGTCGAGCCGGACGATCATCTGCTCGATCAGCATGTTGGTCTCGGCCGGCCGGGCGACCTCGATCGACTTGGGATCGGTAAGGAAGCGGTCGGCCAGTTTCTTGATCGGCGCCGGCATGGTCGCCGAGAAGAGCAGGGTCTGCCTGGTCTTGGGCAGCTTGGTGCAGATTTCCTCGATATCGGGGATGAAGCCCATGTCGAGCATCCGGTCCGCTTCGTCGATCACCAGCAGGCTGCAGCCGTTGAGCATGATCTTGCCGCGGCCGAACAGGTCCATCAGCCGGCCCGGCGTCGCGATCAGAACGTCGACGCCCTTTTCGAGCGCCTTGATCTGGTCGCCCATCTGAACACCGCCGATCAGCAGCGCCATCGAGAGCTTGTGGTGCTTGCCGTATTTCTCGAAATTCTCAGCGACCTGGGCGGCAAGCTCGCGGGTCGGCTCGAGGATCAGCGAGCGCGGCATGCGCGCCCTCGCGCGTCCCTGGGCGAGGATGTCGATCATCGGCAGCACGAAGCCGGCGGTCTTGCCGGTGCCGGTCTGGGCGATGCCGATAATGTCGCGGCCCATCAGGACCGAGGGGATCGCCTGGCGCTGGATCGGCGTGGGCGTATCGTAGCCCGACTCGCCCACCGCGCGGAGCAATTCGTCAGAAAGGCCGAGATCGGCAAAGGTCATGGGTGATCCGGGATTTGGCCCCGCATTTCAGCGCGGGCGCGTTGGGGAGCCGCTTGTGCCAAGCGGCCCTGCTTGTCAAGCAAGGGAGACTGAAGGGAGGCCATATTCGGCACTCCTGTCGACTGACGGGATATGGGGATCGGCGCGCCCATATTCCAGTCGCCGGCATCGCCGCTTGTCGACAACGATCAGAACATAAGGTAAACATTCGGGTTGCGCGCGCGGCCAGGCATCTTCCGATTCCTGCCGCGCCAGGCGTAGGGCGGTTGAGCGCGAGCCCATCGTGTCGTCGTCGCGCTATGGCCAGAAAACGGAATTTTTCGTAGCTTGAGGGCGTCCCAGATTCTCTGATGGAGAAGATGATGGCCACCCCGATCCGCATCCTGCTGCAAACCACGATCCCGTCGATCTCAAACGACTGGAATGTCGGGCGCTTTTCAAAATTGCGCGATTGCCTGGCCGGCATCGTCGATTCGGACGGTGCGCCCTTGTTTGAGGTGACCGCGCGGGATCGAGCCGCGCCGGGCGCCCCCGATCCGATCCTGTCCACGATCGACCGATCGGACTTCGACCAGCTCTGGCTGTTCGCGGTCGACACGGGTGACGGGCTCGAGACCGAGGATTGCGCGGCGATCAGCCGCTTTCGCAGGCAGGGCGGCGGGCTGCTCGTGACTCGCGACCATATGGATCTCGGCAGCTCGGTGTGCAATCTCGGCGGGGTCGGCAACGCGCATTACTTCCACAGCAAGAATCCCGATCCGGATGAAACCCGCCGCGTCATCGACGATCGCGAGACCAGCGCGATATTGTGGCCCAATTATCATTCCGGCTCGAACGGCGACTATCAGGACATCGCCATCGTCGGCGCGCCGCATCCCCTGCTGCACGACCCGTTGGCGCCAGACGGGCTGCTGCGCCATCTTCCCTCGCATCCGCACGAAGGCGCTATCGGCGCGCCGCCGGACGATCCGTCGGCGCGGGTGATCGCGACCGGGACCAGCAAGGTGAGCGGAAGGAGCTTCAACATAGCGGTCGCGTTCGAGCCTTCCGCCAATGGCGGCCCCGCGGTGGCGGAATCGACCTTCCATCATTTCGCCGATTACAATTGGGATCCGGCATCGGGTTGCCCGAGCTTCGTGAGCGAGGCGCCGGGCAACGGCCTCGCCAGGTCGCCGGAGGCGCGGCGCTCGGTCAGGCAATATGTCCGCAATCTCGCCTTGTGGCTGGCCGGTCGGTCCCCGGTCGAGGATCCCGCTCATTATCGCGCGCGCGAACCTGCCTGTTGAACGGTCCAGGACTGGGTCCGAATGCCGATACGCCGGCATTGGCCCATTTGCGCATTCGCCCGCTTCGTTGCATTCGCGCAAGTTGGGTCGGGTTGCAGGAATTTCACGCCGGCTTCGCGGTGACCGTCATTTGGCATGATGCTAAAACAGACACCGTCTCGCGACCGAATCGGACAGGGCAGGACGGACAGGATCGAGCCTGTCCTCCGGGTGTCGTGAGACCAGCTCCGGTCCTGCCGGCCGGCTCCCCGGGGGAAGGATCATCGCCATGACCACCATCACCACCAAGGACGGCACCGAGATTTTCTACAAGGATTGGGGGCCGCGAGACGCGGAAACGATCATGTTCCACCACGGCTGGCCGCTCAGCGCCGACGATTGGGACAACCAGATGATGTTCTTCCTCGCCGAGGGCTATCGCGTGGTCGCCCATGACCGGCGCGGTCACGGCCGCTCCAGCCAGACCAGCGAAGGCAATGAGATGGACACCTATGCGGCCGACGTCGCCGAGCTGGTCGCCGCGCTCGACCTGCGCGACGCGATCCACATCGGCCATTCGACCGGCGGCGGCGAGGTCGCCCATTATGTCGCCCGCGCCGAGCCGGGACGGGTCGCCAAGGCGGTGCTGATCGACGCGGTGCCGCCTGTCATGGTGAAGAAGGAGTCGAACCCGGGCGGCACACCGATCGAGGTGTTCGACGGCTTCCGCGCCGCGCTCGCCGCCAACCGCGCGCAGCTCTATCTCGATATACCGAGCGGACCCTTTTACGGCTTCAACCGGCCGGGCGCGAAGGTGTCGGAAGGCCTGATCCAGAATTGGTGGCGGCAGGGCATGATGGGCAGCGTCAAGGCCGGTTATGAATGCATCAAGGCCTTCTCTGAAACCGACTTCACCGAGGACCTGAAGGCGATCGACGTGCCGGTTCTGGTCATCCACAGCGAGGACGACCAGATCGTGCCTTATGCGGATTCGGCGCCGCTGACGGTCAAGCTCCTCAAGAACGGCAGGCTCAAGACCTACAAGGACCTGCCCCACGGCCTGTGCCAGACCCATCCCGAGATCGTGAATCCCGAGATCCTCGCCTTCATCCGCGGCGAGGAGGTAGAGGCAGAGCAGCCGGCGGTCGCCGCGACACCCGTCATGGCGTGACTATGAGGTGCGGGCCCGGCCGCCTGGCCGGGCCCGCACTAAAGGGGGAGGCAGGGGATGAGGCTCTATTACGCGCCGGGCGCCTGCAGCCTGGCAAGCCGGATCTCGCTTCACGAAGCCGGGCTCCCGGCCGAGTTCGAAAGCGTCGACCTCAAGGCCAAGGTCACTGGGCTCGGATCCGATTACAACGCGATCAATCCCAAGGGCTCGGTGCCGATGCTGGTGCTGGACGACGGCGCCGCGGTCACCGAGAATATCGCGATCCTGGAGCTCCTGGCCGATCGCGAGCCGGAACTGGGGCCGGGAGGTCCGCTCGGCCGCACGCGGTTGATCGAGATGCTGTCCTTTCTCTCGACCGAGCTCCACATCGCCTTCAAGCCGTTCTGGCACGATTCGAGCGAGGCCGAAAAGGCCGCGGCGGCCGCCGCGGTCGCCAGGCATTTGGCGTTTCTCGAAAGCCGCCTGCTCGAACCCTGGCTGTTCGGCCCCCGCTTCACCGTGGCGGACGCCTATCTGTTCGTCATGCTGCGCTGGGCCGACGGGTTCGGCCTGCCGCTCACGCCCCGCCTGCGCCTCTATTTCGAGCGGGTCCTGGAGCGCGGCAGCGTGCGCACGGCGCTTGCCGAAGAGGCGCTGGCCTGAGCCGCAGCCCGAAACCAAAAGGGGAGGATGGAATGGACAAGCCTCGCATATTCCTGGGCTCGTCGGGAAAGCAGGCGAAGCTGATCGACGCGCTGACCCGCGGCCTCGAGGACGTGGCGATGGTCGAGCCCTGGACGACGAGCTTCAATCCCGGCACCAGCACGCTCGACCGGCTCGTCGAGCTGACCCGCGAGGTCGACTTCGCGGCATTCATCTTCGCACAGGATGACTGGACCGCCGCCTCGCCTGGGTCGGGACCCGGCGTGGCTTCGCCGCGGGACAATGTCGTCTTCGAAGCCGGCCTGTTCGGCGGCGCGCTGGGCATGCGCAGAAGCTTCATCCTCCATGCCGGCGGCGCCAAGCTACCGACCGACCTGCTCGGCCTCACCTGCATCAGATATGGCGAGCCGGTGACCGCCGCCGAGATGCGGACCGTCAACGAGAAGCTCCGCAAGGCGATCGAGGACGAGGGCCGCGTCGCCCGCATCGATGGCCTGTGGTGGCAATTCTCGCTGACCGAGCGCACCGCCTACGAGCCTTCCGCGGTCAGCCTGCTGAAGATCGCGCGCTGCCGCGACGGCACGCTCGAGCTGACCGGCCGGTCGTGGCGCGAGGATGGAAAATTGTCGGCCCGGTACTGGAGCGAGGCGGTGAAGCAGAAGAGCGAGCCCCTGGGCGTCTTCTATTACTGGAAGGGGGAACGGCCGCTCGACCCGGACGCGCCGCAATTGCATGGGACAGGCGAGATCCGGATGGAATCGGACGATGCCGCGTCGGGGCATTTCGTCGTCATTTCGGACAGGCAGCCGAAGCTGAGCGCAAGGACGGCCGGCATCTACCTGCGCGCCGAGCATGAGGACATGGCGATCCTCGACGGACGCGACGACCGCCAGCGATCGGATCTGATCGCCGAGCGGCTCAGGCATTGGCAGGGGATCAGGAGCAGCTAAACGCAGGCGGGTCGCACCCTTGCGACATCGGCGATCCAGCGGGATGCGGCAAAGGAGTGGATCATGGATTTTGGCGACGCGCAGCGCGACCTGGTTACAGCCTATGTCCGCGGCGCGCCCGGTGTCCTGGTGTCGGGCCTGGTCTGGCTCGCCGCCGGCCTGGTGTGGCTGCGCCTGGACATCGGCCCGGCCTTCGTGACCCTGTTCATCGGCGGGATGCTGATCCACCCCTTGTCCCTCTTCATCGCGCGCGCCCTGCTGCGGGCGCCGGGCGTGGCGCGTGGCAATCCGCTCGTGCCGCTCGCGCTGGAAAGCACCTTCTTCCTCTTCGCCGGCCTCATGATCGCCTATGCGCTGCTGCTGGCCGCGCCCGCGCTGGCCTTCCCGGCAATGGCGATCACGATCGGCGCCCGCTACTTCGTCTTCCGGACGCTCTACGCTGAGCCCGTCTACTGGGCGCTGGCCGCGTCCCTCGTCGGGGCGGGCGCCCTTGCCGGCGCTGGCCTCGTCGCATGGCCCGGCAATATCGCTCTGGTGGTGGCGGCCGTGGAGATTGTCTTCGCGGTCATTCTGTTTGCCCGACAAACCGTTGTCAGGTCCGCGGCGTAATCGCCGCCGGTCCGGCGTCGCCTATTATCTTTTTCCCCGTTACCTAGCTCGCCGCGGGCCCTGAACCGCGTTCGTGTTGCGGCTCCAGCATGAAGTCGATGCGGGCGCCATCGTCATCGCGGCCGCGCCGCGCGCAAGGTGCGGAAGCGGTCGATGCGGCATTCGCCGCCGGTGCGCGAACGGATCGAATCGCGGTCGGCGCAGATCAGGCCGTCCGGCGTCGCCGCCATGTAGAAGCCGTTATAATAATCCAGCGCCGGGCAATGCCGCTCGAGCCGCGCGCGGATGCGGGTATTGTCGCGGAAGACGAGATCGACACTTTCCTGGCCGAGCAGGCCCGATCCGGCGATCTGCGCCCAGGCGATGCAGCGCGGGCCGCGATGCTCCTCCCAGCGGATTCGCGACGCATTGCTGCCGGGAACCGATTGGGGCGCCCCGCCCATGGCCGCATTGTTGGCCGGGCGAGCGCCCGCCCGGGCGCCGGCCGGATTGCGGACGATGATGATCTGCTGGTGGAAGGTGACCGTGCCGTTGACCTGCGGGCGCTGCGGCTGCTTGTCCGTGCCGGCGACGTCGCCGCCAAAGGCAAGCGTCAGCAAGGCGGCGAGGCCCGCGCGGATCACGAATGAAGCTCCATCGCCGTCGGGCATTGGCGCGCGCGCTTGAACATGCGATTAATTGATCCTCGCCGCCGGGCGCTCTATCCCCGGCGGCGATGCCTTATCCTTCCCACTCCCTGCTCGACAAGCTGGCCGCGCGGCTCGGTCCGAAGGGGCTGACCCGCGATCCGGCCGAGATGGCGCCCTGGCTGGCCGACTGGCGCGACCGCTATCATGGCGGAGCGGCGGCCTTGGTCGCGCCGGCGACGCGCGAGGAGGCCGCCTTCATCGTCTCCCTCTGCGCCGAGGCGGGCGTGGCGCTGGTGCCGCAGGGCGGCAATACCGGCATGTGCGGCGGCGCGACGCCGGACGGATCGGGCAGCGCCCTGCTGCTGTCGACGCGGCGCCTGAACCGGATCCGCGAGATCGATGCGGCGGCGGGGATCGCGGTCTGCGAGGCCGGCGTGATCCTGGCGAACCTGCACGAGGCGGCGCTGGCGGTCGGACGGCGCTTCCCGCTTAGCCTCGGCGCCAAGGGCTCGGCGACGATCGGCGGCCTGGTCTCGACCAATGCCGGCGGCACCCAGGTGCTGCGCTTCGGCACGATGCGCTCGCTGGTGCTCGGCATCGAGGCGGTGCTGCCCGACGGCAGCCTCTATGACGGGCTCGCGGTGCTCAAGAAGGACAATCGCGGTTACGACCTTCGCCAATTGCTGATCGGCGCCGAAGGGACCTTGGGCGTGGTCACCGCGGCGAGCCTGAAGCTGGTGCCGGCGGTCGGCGAGCGCGCGGTCGCCTGGGCGGGGGTCGAGACGCCGCAGGCCGCGCAGGCCCTGCTCCGCCATCTCGAGTCCGTGATGGGCGATGCGATCGAGAGCTTCGAGCTGGTGCCGGCCCACGTCCTCGCGCTCGTCCTCGACCACATACCGGGGACGCGCGCGCCTTTGTCGGCGCCGGCGCCGTGGAACGTGCTGGTCGAGGCCGTGTCGGCGATGGCGACGCCGGGCCCGGAACCGCTCCTCTACGAGGGACTGCGTTCGGCGCTGGAGATCGGGCTGGTCGGTGATGCGGTGATCGCGGCGAACGAGGCCCAGGCAGAGGACTTCTGGCGGCTGCGCGATTCCATCGCCGAGGCCGAGAAGAAGGACGGCCCTTCGGCCAAGCACGACGTTTCGGTCCCGGTCGAGGACATGGGCGCCTTCCTCGTCGAAGCCGGGGGCAAGATCGAGGCGCGATTCCCGGGCACGCAGGTGATCGGCTTCGGCCACCTCGGTGATGGCAACATCCACCTCAACGTTCGGGCGCCGGCCGGGGCTGACGGCGCCTGGCTGGAGACGGACGGCGACGCGGTGACTGCCTATGTCCATGATCTGGTCACCGCGGCGCGCGGCTCGATCTCGGCCGAGCACGGCATCGGTCAATCCAAGCTCGGCGAGCTGGCGCGGCTCGGCGATCCGGCGCGGCTGAACGCGATGCGGGCGATCAAGCATGGCCTCGATCCGAAGAACATCATGAATCCCGGCAAGCTCGTCCCGGCCCTTGCACCGGGAACGCTTCGCTCATAGAGGGTTGCGCTGAAATCCGCGGCCGCGCGCGCGTAGCCGCTCCCTGATCCGATGGAGACGAACTCATGGCGACCCAGCCGCCACAGGCGAACAATCTGCCGCTCTTCTACAAGAATCTGCAGCCGCTTTCGGCGAGCCTGCACGGCAATCTCAGGATCGTGCCGTCGGGCACCGCGTCCTATTTCGCCCAGGCCAACGCGATCCCGCTGACCATCGACGAATTCGTTGCCGCCCAGCGCTTCTTCCCGATCGTCTTTTCGGGCGGCGACCTGCCGGTGCCGCTGGCGCTGCTTGGCCTGAACGAGGGCGTCAATGTCTTCGTCACCGAGGAAGGCGCGCCGATCAACCCATTCTATATCCCGGCCTATGTCCGCCGCTATCCCTATCTGCTGGCCAGGCTCGACGAGAAGGCCGAGGAGCTGTCGCTCTGCTTCGACCCCGACAGCGGGCTGGTCGGCGAGCAAGGCGACGGCGACAAATTGTTCGACGGCGACAAGCCGAGCGAAGCGCTCAATTCGATCCTGAAATTCTGCGAGGATTTCGAGATCGCGGCGCAGCGCACCAGCGCCTTCGTCAAGGAGCTCGTCGACATGGACCTGCTGATCGACGGCGAGGTCACCATCCAGCCCGACGGCGCCGAGCAGCCCTTCGTCTATCGCGGCTTCCGCATGATCGACGAGGCCAAGATGCGCGACATGAACGGCGACCAGTTGCGCAAGCTCAACCAGAACGGAATCCTGCCGCTGATCATGGCGCACATGTTCTCGCTGTCCTCGATTCGCGACCTGTTCGCGCGGCAGGCGCAGCAGGGCAAAGTGCCGGAACAGCTCGCTGGAATGGTCTCGCCGCCGGCCGTCTGAGGCGCCGATAAAGGCGCTCACCGTAAAATTACCGTCTGGTATTGAAACCGAAATCGACGCACCTATTTAGGTGTTGACGCTGTCATATCCCCCCCTTTGTGGCGGCGTCTCGCGCTCCTTCGAAAGCGGGAGCGCACCTCCCTGAACCTGGGCCGCCTCACGGTAACGTGGGGCGGCTTTTTTGTCAGGCTCACGTCGCCCGCGGCGCGCCGATTGGGCCTTCCGGTCGGGATCCGTCATGGAAGCATTCTTCACCTCCACGTCCGTCGTCGCGCTGGCCGAGATCGGCGACAAGACCCAGTTGCTGGCGATCATCCTCTCCACCCGCTTCAGGCGTCCGTTGCCGATCATATCGGGCATTTTCGCCGCCACCATCGCCAATCACGCCCTCGCCGCCTTGCTCGGCGCCCAGGCGGCCTCATGGCTTGACGGCCAATGGTTCGGCTATCTCGTCGCCGCGTCCTTCATTGCGATGGCGGCCTGGACCCTGGTCCCCGACAAGCTGGACGGGCTGGACGAAAGGCCGCCGCGCTTCGGCGCTTTCCTCACCACCCTCATCGCCTTCTTCCTGGTCGAGATGGGCGACAAGACCCAGATCGCCACGATCGCGCTCGGCGCCCGGTTCAACCAGGTCCTGCCGGTGGCGATGGGAACGACCCTGGGCATGATGATCGCCAACGTGCCGGCGGTGTTCCTCGGCGATGCGCTGATCGCGCGCGTGCCGATGGCGATGGTGCGGGCGATCGCGGCGTGCCTGTTCCTGGTCATTGGCCTGTGGCTGCTCGCCCGGACCGCCGGATGGCTGTGATCCATGTCTCCCCGCGACGGGAGGCGGATCATTCCGCGGCGATGGCGTCGGGAATGCAGAGCAGGCGTTCCTCCAGCGCGCTCGCCACCGCGGCGATCAGGCGGCACACGCTTTCGAAGCCCGGGCCCGGCCCGCGCAGATCCCGGTCGAGATAGAGCGAGCGGTCGAGCTCGATCTGGAGCGCGTGGATGCCGCGTTGGGGCCGGCCGTGCCGGCTCGCGATATAGCCGCCCGCATAAGGCGTGTTGCAGGCGGTGCGGTAGCCGAGCCCGGCGGCCGCGGTCACCGCGGCGTCGAGCAGATCCGGCGTCGTCGTGGTGCCGTGGCGATCGCCGAACACCACCGTCGCCGCGCCGGGGCCGCCGCCCTCGTTGCGCGGCCGGGGCGGCATCGAATGGCAATCGAGCAGGATCGCCGCGCCGAACCGGGTGCGGGCGTGGCCGAGCGCCGCCTCCAGCGCCAGATGATAGGGGCGGTGGATGGTGTCGACCCGGCGCGCCAGCTCGGTCTGAGTGACCCGCTCGCGCCAGATCGGGCCGAGGCCGGTGATGCGCGAGGGGATGAGGCCGATGCCGCCGCGCGTCCGCGCCGACTGGACCAGCGAGCCCGAAGGCAAGGGCGGCGCAATCAGGCTCGGATCGATCTCGCGCTCGTCGCGGTTCAGATCGATCTCGGCGCGCGGTGCGCGGGCGACGAAGGCGGTCGCGCCGTTCGCCGTTGCCCGCCACACCAGCCGGTCGACCAGCCGGTCCTCCAGCGTTTCCAGCGCCGCCTGCGGCACCCGCGCGGCGCGCAGCAGCTCGGGCCGATAGTCGCGGCCGGCATGGGGGATGGACAGGACGACGGGGGACACGGGCCGTTCGGGGCCGATTCGGAAGAACGGGGCGGCGGCGGTGGGATCCGGCATCGCCCAGACCCTTAGGGTTCGCAACCTGTACCGGCAATGTCTTGGATGCCATCGGGCCTATTGCAGGTTTGTTAGCGCTACCAGAACGCGCTATGCATGCGCCGATAAAAGAGGCGAGGAGGGGCTGAAGTGGCCAAGGGCATCCTGATTGCATTGGGATTGTTGTCGTTCACGCTGCCGGCGGGCGCGGCGCTCGCCCAAACGTCTGCGGCGGCGCCTCTGGCGGCCTCTGCATCGGCGCCGGCATGGCGCAATCCCGCGCTGACGCCCCAGCAGCGCGCGGCCGACCTGATCGGGCGCATGACTCTGGAGGAGAAGGCGCATCAGCTCGGCCACACCGCGCCCGCCATCCCGCGCCTCGGCGTTCCCGCCTACAATTGGTGGAACGAAGGGCTGCACGGCGTCGCCCGGGCCGGCATCGCGACGGTCTTTCCGCAGGCGATCGGCATGGCGGCCTCGTGGGACACCGATCTGATGAACCAGGTGTCGTCCACCATCGCGACCGAGTTCCGCGCCAAGTTCGCCGAGCGCGTCCATCCCGACGGCAGCTCCGATTTCTATCGCGGGCTCACCGTCTGGTCGCCCAACATCAACATCTTTCGCGATCCGCGCTGGGGCCGTGGGCAGGAGACCTATGGCGAGGATCCCTATCTGACCGGGCGGATGGGAATCGCCTTCATCCGCGGCCTGCAGGGCAGCGATCCCCGCTATTTCCAGACCATCGCCACCGCCAAACATTATGCGGTCCACAGCGGCCCGGAATCGAACCGGCACCGCGAGGACGTCCATCCAAGCCCGCGCGACCTGGAGGAGACCTATCTGCCGGCCTTCCGCGCGACCGTGATGGAAGGCGGCGTCCAGTCTGTGATGTGCGTCTACAACGCCGTCGACGGCGTGCCGGGCTGCGCCAACCGGATGCTGCTCCAGGATCGTCTGCGCCGCGACTGGGGCTTTACCGGCTATGTCGTGTCGGACTGCGGCGCCGCCGCGAACATCTACCGGCCGGACTCGCTCCATTATACGCGCACGCCCGAGGAAGGCGTCGCCGCCGGCTTCGGCGCGGGCATGGACCTGATCTGCGGCGATTATCGCAACAACATGACCACCGATGCCGGGCCCATCGTCGCGGCGGTGCGGCAGGGGCTGATGCCCGAGGCCGTGGTCGATCGGTCGCTGACTCGTCTGTTCGTCGCGCGGATCCGGCTCGGCCTGTTCGATCCGCCGGAGATGGTGCCTTATGCGCGGATCACCCCGGCGCAGAACGATACGCCGGAGCATCGCGCGCTGTCGCTGCGCATGGCGCGGGCGTCGATGGTGCTGCTGCGCAACGAAGGCGGCCTGCTGCCGCTGCGCGCCGCGCCCGGCACGATCGCCGTGATCGGGCCCAATGCCGACAGCCTCGATACCTTGGTCGGCAATTATTACGGCACGCCGACGCGCCCGGTCACCGTGCTCGACGGCATTCGCGCGCGCTTTCCGCAAAGCCGGATCGTCCATGTCCAGGGCACCGGGCTGGTCGGCCCGGCCGAGGCGGCGGTGCCGGACGGCGCCTTGTGCGTCGACGCGGCCTGCTCGGCGCCGGGAGTCCGGGCGGAATATTTCGAGAGCCCCAATCTGGAGGGCAGCCCGGCCGCGCGGGTCGAGCCCAATGCCCGCCTCGAATGGAGCGGCGACCGGCACAGCTCCGCGCGCTGGACGGGGTCGCTGACCGCGCCGGCGACCGGCGAATATCGTTTCCGCTTCGCCAGCGAGAACGGCTACCGCATCTGGATCGGCGACACTCTGGTGGTCGATCAATGGGGCGTCGGCGACGCGCCGTCGATCCTCTCCGGAACGGCGCGGCTGGAAGCGGGCCGCCGCTATCCGATCCGGATCGAAGGCGTGCAGCGCGGCGTGCGCGGCGACCAGCACCTGGTCTGGAGCCTGCCCGGCGGGCAGGACGATGCGGCGGTCGCGGCGGCGCGCCAGGCCGATCTGGTGATCTTCGTCGGCGGCCTGTCGGCGCGGATCGAGGGCGAGGAAATGCCGCTGCAGGTGCCGGGCTTTTCGGGCGGCGACCGCACCAGCCTCGATCTGCCCGGCCCCCAACAGGCACTGCTGGAGCGGGTCCAGGCGACCGGCAAGCCTTTGGTGCTGGTGCTGATGAACGGCAGCGCGCTCGGCGTGAACTGGGCCGACCGGCATGTCCCGGCGATCGTCGAGGCCTGGTATCCGGGCGAGGAAGGCGGCACCGCGCTCGCCGGCCTGCTGGCGGGCGATTACAGCCCCGCGGGTCGGCTTCCGGTCACCTTCTACCGCTCGGTCGACCAGCTTCCGCCGTTCGGCGATTATGCGATGGCCGGCCGCACCTACCGCTATTTCGCCGGCGAGCCGCTTTATCCGTTCGGCCATGGCCTGAGCTACACGCGCTTCACTTACGCCAATGCCCGGGTCAGCGCGCCGTCGGTGGCGGCGAACGGATCGGTCACCGTCTCGGTCGACGTCACCAACAGCGGCGGCATGGAGGGCGACGAGGTCGTCCAGGTCTACGTCACCCGGCCCGGCGTGGACGGCGCCCCGATCCGCGCCCTCCAGGGCTTCCGGCGCATCCATCTGGCGCGGGGCGCGACCCAGCGGGTCGAATTCACGCTCGCCGATCGGGCGCTGAGCGCCGTGGCCGCGGATGGCACCCGGCGGATCGATCCCGGGCAGGTTGAGGTCTGGGTCGGCGGCGGCCAGCCGGTCGCCCGCCCCGGCCTTGCCCAGGCGCCCGGCGCCCGGCTCAGCTTCGCGGTGACGGGAAGCGCCGTCCTGCCCCGATGAGGCCCGCGTTCGAATCGTCATTCCTCTCCCCGAATCAGGCCCGGAGTGGGACGGGTGGGAGGGGTCCGCACGGCAATGCTGGAAAAAGCCGATTCCTTCGCGCATAACGTCGCCAAGGGAGCGCAGATGCTGAGGATCCTTCTCGCCGAAGACGACGAATCGATGCGGGTCTATCTGGTCCGCGCGCTCGAACGGGTCGGCTATCACGTCACCGCGGTCGATCGCGGCACCGAGGCGATCCCGCTGCTGGAGAGCGAGCCGTTCGATCTGCTCCTCACCGACATCGTCATGCCCGAGATGGACGGCATCGAGCTGGCCCAGAAGGCAGCCGAGATCGCGCCGGGCATCCGCGTCATGTTCATCACCGGCTTCGCCGCGGTCGCGCTTCGCGCCGGCCGCAAGACGCCCGACGCCAAAGTGCTCTCCAAGCCATTCCACCTCAGGGACCTGGTCGCCGAGGTGGAGCGGATGTTCATGACCGAGGACCAGCACGGGCGGCTGTAGGATGTACGACCTGCTGACAGGACTTGCCGTGATTACCGTGATCATCGGCGTGATCGTGGTCCGCAGGGTGCCGCTGCACATCAGAATCTGGATCGGCCTGGGCTTGGCGGCCGGCGCCTATTGCGCGGCCTTGATCGGCCTTGCGCTGATTCGCGCCGGCTTCGACTCCGCTTTATTCGTCTATGCCCGGGCCGGCAGCTTCGGGGCGCTGGCGATATTGTCGGTCATCTTTCTCGTCCCGTCCGGTCAGGACTGGCTCAGGGCCAAATGGCGGCGAGGCGATTGGGAAGGCCGGCCCGCCCGCTAGAGCGCGACGGGTTGAGGGTTGCCCGCGCATCCCGACCAGGGCTGGCGGTGCGGATTGAGCACAAAATCCTCCCCCGAGGGAGGGGGGGACCGCCGCCGAAGGCGGTGGTGGAGGGGTGTCAGCATCTGAGATCATGCTCGGACGCTGATACCCCTCCACCAAGCTGCGCTTGGTCCCCCTCCCCTTTCAGGGGAGGATTTGACATGGATACGATCCGACCTGATCCCATCACACCCTAAGGAACCTCAAACTCGGCTTGCTGGCGGCGACTCCGCTCGCCTAGAGTCGGCGGCGAGCATTTCCAGCGTGGCGACTTCAACCAGGGCGGCGATTCATGAATCCTCCATTCCAATCCGTCGCGATCGTCGGGCTCGGCCTGATCGGCTCGTCGATCGCCCGGGCGGTGCACGAGCGTCTGCCCGACGTCCGCGTGACCGGCTTCGATCTCGATGCGGACGTGCGCGCCCGCGCCCGCGCTTTGGCACTGGTCGACCGGGTCGCCGACGCGGCGGAGGATGCGGCCAAAGGCGCGGACCTGGTCATCTTCTGCGTGCCGGTCGGCGCGATGGCGGCCGCCGCCGAGGCAATCGCGCCGGGCCTCTCGGCCGATGCGCTGGTCAGCGATGTCGGCTCCTGCAAGGCCTTCGTCGCCGAGGAATTGCGCCGCGCGCTGCCCGAGGCGCGAATCGTCCCGGCTCACCCGGTGGCCGGCACCGAGAATAGCGGGCCGGATGCGGGCTTCTCGGCCCTGTTCCAGGGCCGCTGGTGCATCCTGACACCCGAGGAGGGCGCGAACCCGGCGGACGTCGAGCGGCTCTCGGATTTCTGGACGGGGCTCGGCGCGCGGGTCGAGATCATGGATGCCGCGCATCACGACGTCGTCCTCGCCGTCACCAGCCATTTGCCGCACCTGATCGCCTTCACCATCGTCGGCACCGCGGCGGACCTCGAAAGGGTCACCGAGAGCGAGGTGATCAAATATTCGGCCGGCGGATTCCGCGACTTCACCCGCATCGCCGCGTCCAATCCCGCCATGTGGCGCGACGTCTTCCTGACCAACAAGGATGCGGTGCTGGCGACCCTGCGCCAGTTCAACGAGGACCTCGCCTTCCTCGAACAGGCGATCCTTGCCGACGACGGCCCGGCGATGTTCGACCTGTTCACCCGCACCGCCGCCATCCGCCGCGGCATCGTCGAGCAGGGCCAGGACGTCGGCAAGCCCGATTTCGGCCGCCAGTCGGGCTGAATCGGCTTCCCGCTGGGCCGATCCCTCTGGCAAGCCACTTCCAGCATGGTACCAGCCCTGGGGACGTGCGCGAGGGCCGGATGACGGGTAGCAAAGCCGAAACAAGGCCATCGCGTCTCGCCGCGCTCGACGTGCTCCGCGGCATGGCCGTCGCCGGCATGATCGTCGTGACGAGCCCGGGCGACTGGAACCGCGCCTATGCGCCCCTCAAACATGCCGACTGGCACGGCTGGACGCTCACCGACATGGTGTTCCCGGCCTTCCTGTTCAGCGTCGGCGTTGCCCTCGGACTGTCCTTTCCCCGCCCAATGAGCGATCCTGCGTCGCGACGACAATATTGGCTGAGGGTTGGCCGGCGAACCGCCGCCTTGATCCTGCTCGGCTTGTTTCTGGAAGCAACTTACGTGTGGTCTATCTCGCTAGGCGCGACGAGCCCGGGGCAAGGCGGCCTCGACCACATCCGCATCCCAGGCGTCCTTCAGCGGATCGCGCTCTGCTACGCGCTGGCCGCGATCCTTGTCGCGGTGACGGCGCGCAGGGACGAAGCGGGGCGCGCGGATGTCAACGCGGGCGCGATCGGCGCCGCGATCACCGCCGCTTTGCTTCTCTACTGGGCGCTGCTGACCTTCGTGCCTGTGCCCGGCTACGGCGCCGGCCAACTCGGTCCGGCGGGCAATCTGGCCGCTTATGTCGACCGGGCGATCTTCACCGTGCCGCATCTCTGGCCTCTTGGCGCGGAGACCTGGGGCGGCCCAGTCGTCTACGATCCGGAAGGGCTGCTCTCGTCACTGCCGGCGACCGCCAACGTGCTGTTCGGCGTGCTGGCTGCTTTTGCCTTTCGGCGCGCACCCGGACGGGCGGTCCTCTTCATCGCCGGCGGGGGCGCGGCGCTGCTCGCCGCCGGCCTGCTGCTCGATCCGCTTTTTCCGATCAACAAGCGCATCTGGACGAGCAGCTTCGCACTGCTGAGCAGCGGCTTTTCCGCGCTGGTGCTGGCCGCATTGATGGCGGCGCTGCGCAGCGGCCGCGCGGCCCGCCTCGTCGCGCCGTTCCGGATTCTCGGCGGCAATGCCATTCTCGCCTTCGTACTTTCGACCCTCCTCGGCCGGATTTACGGTTTTCCCTTTTCGGCCGAAGGCGGAACGCCGCTGGGGCCGCAGCAATGGATGAACGCACGCGCGCTCGCCGTCCTTGCGGATCCCTATCTGGCGTCGCTCGCCTGCGCGCTCGCCATGCTCGCGCTCGTGACGCTGATGATCTGGCCGCTTCACCGGCGGGCAATCCACTTCCGTCTGTAGTGGCCCATCGACCGGGGTTGCGCCCCGCCTAAGCCGCCGCTACATCGCGGGCCGCGTGGGCGTGTAGCTCAGTGGTAGAGCACTGTGTTGACATCGCAGGGGTCGCAAGTTCAATCCTTGCCACGCCCACCATTTTCCCCTCGAGCAGCAGACCGGGTCGATCCTCAAAGGAACGCCCGGATCTCGGCCATGAAGCGGTCGAACTGGTCGTGGTGCAGCCAGTGGCCAGCATTCTCGAACTCGATTACCCGCGCCGTCCGGAAATGCCGCGCCCGTCCGTCGCGCTCGGGGTTGGATGCCCAGCTGTTCGCGCCGTAGAGCAAAAGGGTCGGGCAGGTGATCGCCGACCACAGGGATTCGATCTCCGCCGTCGACAGGTCGCTGAACGGCCAGACGTTCAGATGATTGTCGAACTTCCAGCTCCAGCTGCCGTCCTCGTTGCGGTTGACGCCATGGATCGTCAGGTGCCGCGCCTGGGCCTCGGTCAGATAGGTGTTTTCCGACATCATCCGCGCCAGAGCCTCGTCGAGCGAGGCGTAGCGCTTGGGCAGCCGGCCCGCGGCGGCGCGCTTGGCCGTAATCCATTCGCGCCAGCGATCGGCGAAGGGCCGCGCGGCGCGCTCGGCGAGGATCCTGGGCGACGGCCCGAGGCCCTCGATCGAAACCAGGCGGCGGACCTTTTCCGGATACAGGCCGGTGTAGCGCGTGGCGATATTGCCGCCGAGCGAGTGCGCGACGATGGTCACCGGCGCCACGTCGAGCTGGTGGATCAGCTGGGCGAGATCGTAGACGAGCGAGGTCATTTCGTAATTGCCGTCGGCCGACCATTCGCTGTCGCCGTGACCGCGCAGATCGGGCGCGATGACATGCCATGAGTCGCGCAACTGCTCGGCCACCCAGTCCCAGCTGCGGCAATGGTCGCGGCCGCCATGGACGAGGATCAGGGGCGGCGCCGAGGCATTTCCCCAGTCGGCGCAATGCAGGCGCAGGCGCTGGGAGACGAAGTTGATCGAGGTCGGGCCGGTCGAGGTCATGATCCACTAGGAGCGGCAAAGGCCACGCCCGTCAATTCCCCGACTGCCCCGGATCGCGGAGGCGCTTTTATTTGAGAGGGATTCGCCGCACAGATGCAGGGCGAAAGGGGCGGGACATGACCATCCTCATCAATGGAGACGGGCTGACCATCGCCGATATCGGCGCGGTTGCGCGCGGCGCGAAGGTAGAGGTTTCCAGCGATCCCGCCGTGCTGGCGCGGGTCGCGGGCTCGCGGGACCATCTCGTCAGGGCTGTCGCGCGCGGGGACCAGATTTACGGCGTCACCACCCTGTTCGGCGGCATGGCCGACCGCACGCTCGGCCCTGACCATCTTGCCGAGCTGCAGCGGCTGGCGCTCTGGCATCACAAGAGCACCACCGGGCCGCGCCTGCCGGCCGCCGACGTGCGCGCCGCGATGCTGCTGCGCGCCAATTCGCTGATGAAGGGCGTCTCCGGCGTGCGGATCGAGATCGTCGAGCGGTTCGCCGCCTTCCTCAATGCCGGCGCCCACCCCCATGTTTACCAGCGCGGCTCGATCGGCGCGTCGGGCGATCTGGTGCCGCTCACCTACATCGCCGGCGCGGTGATGGGGCTCGATCCCGCCTTCCTGGTCGATCTCGACGGCGAGACGCTGGACGCGCACGCGGCGCTCGCCAGGCTGGGGCTGGCGCCGCTGGCGCTCGAGCCCAAGGAGGGGCTGGCGCTCAACAATGGCACCGGCGCCTCGACCGGGATCGCCGCCAACGCGCTCGACCGGGCGATGGATCTCGCCGCGCTGACGCTCGGCATCCATGCGCTCCACGCCCAGGCCCTGCTCGCCACGGACCAGAGCTTCGCGCCCTTCATCCACGCGATGAAGCCGCATCCGGGCCAGATCTGGGTGGCCGAACGGATGACCGACCTGCTGCAGGGTTCGGGCGCGATCCGCAGCGAGGCGGCGGGGCAACGCGGCCACCGCGCCGGCAAGCTCATCCAGGACCGTTATTCGCTGCGCTGCCTGCCGCAATATCTCGGTCCCATCTTCGACGGGATCGCGGCGGCGGCGCGGCAGGTCGAGACCGAGGCCAATTGCGCCAACGACAATCCGCTGATCGATCCGGAGAGCGGCGAAATCTACCACACCGGCAATTTCCTCGCCCAATATACCGGCGTCGCGATGGACTCCCTGCGCTACCATCTCGGCCTGCTCGCCAAGCATGTCGACGTCCAGATCGCCCTGCTGATGACGCCGGAATTCAGCGGCGGCCTCAGTGCCTCCCTGGTCGGCAACCAGGAAGGCGGGCTCAATGTCGGGCTCAAGTCGCTGCAGGTGGGCGGCAACCAGATGATGCCGCTCATCTCCTTCTACGGCCAGTCGATCGTCGATCGCTTCCCGACCCATGCCGAGCAGTTCAACCAGAATATCAACAGCCAGGCGATGAACGCGGCCAATCTCGCCCGCGAGCAGATCGACCTGCTCGAACATTATCTGTCGGTCGCCCTGCTCTGCGGCGTCCAGGCGGTCGAGCTGCGCGCGCACCTCATCGGCGGCAGCTACGACGCCCGAACCATCCTCTCGCCGCAGACCGCGAGCCTCTATGAATCGGCCCGCAAGGCCGCCGCCGGCCCGCCCGATCCGGCGCGGCCGCTGCACTGGAACGACCTCGACGAATTCCTCCAGCCCAAGGTCGAGGGGCTGCTCGGCGACATCCAGGCGCGCGGCGCGATCTTCGCCGCGCTGGCGCCGGTGCAGCGGGCGATGCGGACCTTCGCGTCAGGCGCGTGAAAGCGCCTGCTCGACCCACTGGACGATGGCATTGGCCGGCATCGCGCCGGAGGTCCGCGCGATCTCGCGCCCCTTGCGGATCATGATCATGGTCGGGATGGACTGGACCCGATAGCGGCCGGCAATGGCGGCTTCGGCCTCGGTGTCGAGCTTGGCCATGCGCACGCGCGGCTCCAGCCGCGCCGCGGCAGCTTCGAAATTCGGGCTCATCGTGCGGCACGGGCCGCACCAGGACGCCCAGAAGTCGATCACCACGGGCAGGTCGCTCCTCAGCGCGTGCTTCTCGAAATTGGCCGCGGTGAGATCCACCGCCTTGCCCTGGAAGAGCGGCTTGCCGCATTTGCCGCATTTGGGATGATTGCCGAGCTTCGCCCGCGCGACCCGGTTCAGCGTCCCGTCGACCGGGCAAGCGATGACGAGGGTCTCTGCGCCGGCCTTGGCCTCGGACTCGGCACTGGTGTCGGACATTCGGGCCTCCTTGCGGTCGGCGTCGCTAGCGGCGGGCCGGGCTGAGCCGCAGCAGCTCCCCGTCGCCGCCGTCGGTCAGCACCAGCACCGCGCCGTCGGGCGCTTCGATGACGTCGCGAATACGCCTGCCCATCGCAATCCGTTCCTCGCCGGTGACTCGTTCGCCTGCGAGGGTCAGCCGGATCAGCGACTGCGAGGAGAGACCGCCCATCACCGCATTGCCCCGCCAGGGCAGCAGGCGACCGCGATAGAAGATCAGGCCCGAAGGGGAGATGACCGGGTTCCAGCTGCGCACCGGCGGCGTGAATTCGGGATGGGTGGCGTGGCGCGGGATCGGGCTGTCGTCATAATTGTCGCCCTCGCTCACCACCGGCCAGCCGTAATTGCGGCCGGGCTGGATCAGGTTGAGCTCGTCGCCGCCCTTGGGCCCCATTTCGTTGACCCAGAGCCGGCCGGTACCCGGTTGGAAGGCGATGCCGAGCATGTTGCGGTGGCCGAGCGTCCAGATATCGGGCCGCGCGCCGCGGACATGGGCGAAGGGATTGCCCGCCGGGATCGAGCCGTCGGCGTTGATGTGGACAACCTTGCCGAGATTGCTTGCCCGGTCCTGGGCCGGATCGAAGCGCATCCGCTCGCTCGATGTGATGAACAAGGTCCGGTCCGGCGCGAAGGCGAGGCGGCCGCCGAAATGGCCGCGGCCGATCGTCTTCGGCACCTGCCTCCAGATCACGGTGAGTCCCGTCAGCCGGTCGCCGTCGAGCCGCGCCCTCGCCACCGCGCCGCCCTTCAGGACATTGTCCTCCACGTCCTGGAAAGCGCCGAAGCGCGGCTCGGGAGTCTCGTGGGCGCCGGGCGGCTGCCGCGGCGCCGCTTCGACATAAGAGAGGTAAACGAGCCGGTTATGGGCGAAATCGGGGTCGATCTCGACGTCGAGCAGGCCGCCCTGGCCGCGATAGACGACCTGCGGCACGCCGGCGATCGGCGCCGACAATCGGCCGTGCGCGTAAAGGCGCAGCCGGCCGGGCTTCTCGGTGATCAGCAGGCCGCCGTCGGGGAGGATGGTCATGCCCCAGGGATTGTCGAGCCTGGCGAGATGCTCGACGGCGAGCGGCCCGCTTTCGGTCTGGATCCGGTCAGGTGCCGGTGCGGATGCGGGGCCGGGCTGGAGTCCGGCGGAGGTGGTCGCCAACATCGCTGCCGCGGCTGCAAGAGTGATTCGGATCACCATGGTCCATCTCCAGTTCACGCAACGTCCGGATGCGCCGCGTCATTGACGGCCATCGCATCCCTGGGAAGGGGCTGGCACTGACGCCGGTCAAAATCGGCATCAGCGTCGGCACCACCCGACTCGACCAGGCCGGCGCGCTGGTGCTGGTCCAGGCGGACGGATCGATCCACCTCAACCATCGTGTCACCGAGGTGGGCGAGGACTTGCTGACAAGATGCCGAACGCTTCGGCCACCGCCTCTTCCCTGGGGTCCGAGCCTGAACGGCCTGGCCGCGAAGAATGCCGGCGATCCACTTCGCAACCTCCCCGAAGCCTGGCCGATCGGGCGCCGTGAACCGGCTTGCCAGCGCCTGCTCTTTCTGCCCAGAAGCGGGCGAGGGAGGAACGGATGGCCGAAGCTTATATCGTTGCCGCGGTCCGCACCGCCGGAGGCCGCAAAGGCGGGCGCCTCGCCGGTGTGCATCCGGTCGATCTGGCCGCGATCAGCCTCGATGCCGTCGCCGAGCGGTCGGGGATCGATCCGGCGGCGATCGAGGACGTGATCATGGGCTGCGTGACCCAGGCGGGCGAGCAATCGCTCCAGGTCGGGCGCAACGCGGTGCTTGCCTCCCGGTTGCCGCAAAGCGTACCGGCCGTGACCATCGACCGGCAGTGCGGCTCGTCGCAGCAGGCGATCCAGTTCGCCGCCCAGGCGGTGATGTCGGGGACGCAGGACGTGGTCATCGCCGCCGGCGTCGAGAGCATGACGCGGGCGCCGATGGGCCTCTCGATGGTCGCGGACAAGGGCTTCACGCCCTATCCCGCGAGCATCACCCAAGAATATGGCGTGCCCTTCTTCAGCCAGTTCATGGGCGCGGAGATGATCGCGGAGAAATACGGCCATAGCCGCGATCGGCTCGACGCCTTCGCGCTCGGCAGCCACCAGCGCGCCAAGGCGGCGACCGAGGCAGGGGCGTTCGCCGACGAGATCGTCCCGGTCGAAGTGACCCTGCCCGACGGCAGCGTGGTGACCCACGACGTCGACGAGGGCATCCGCTTCGAAGCGACGCTCGAAGGGATCGGCGCGGTCAAATTGCTCAAGGAAGGCGGCGTGATCAGCGCCGCTTCGGCCAGCCAGATCTGCGACGGCTCGGCGGCGGTGATGATCGTCTCCGAGGCGGCGCTGAAGGCGCACGGACTGTCCCCGCTGGCCCGGATCCACAACCTGACGGTGACCGCCGGCGATCCGGTGATCATGCTCGAAGAGCCATTGTTCGCCACCGACCGCGCGCTGAAGCGGGCCGGGATGAACATCGCCGACATCGATCTTTACGAGGTCAACGAGGCGTTCGCGCCGGTGCCGCTCGCCTGGCTCGAGCATGTCGGCGCGGATCCGGAGCGGCTCAACGTCCATGGCGGCGCGATCGCGCTTGGCCACCCGCTGGGCGCATCGGGGGCCAAGCTGATGGCGACCCTGGTCCACGCGCTCAGGCGGCGCGGCGGGCGCTATGGGCTGCAGACGATGTGCGAGGGCGGCGGCGTCGCCAATGTGACGATCGTCGAGGCTTTGTAGTGCGGGGGCCGCTCGCCGGCATCCGCATCCTCGAAATGGCCGGGCTGGGCCCGGCGCCCTTTTGCGGGATGATGCTTGCCGATCATGGCGCGGAGGTGATCCGGATCGAGCGGGCAGGGGGCTGGAAGCTGCCGGGCGATCCGATGCTGCGCTCGCGCCGGACGATCGAGGTCGATCTCAAGCAGGCGGACGGGATCGCCGTGGTGCGGGACCTGGCAAGGACCTGCGACGGTCTGATCGAGGGCTATCGGCCCGGCGTGATGGAGCGGCTGGGGCTCGGGCCCGACCTGCTGCTCGCCGATCGTCCGACCCTGGTCTACGGCCGGATGACCGGCTGGGGGCAAGACGGGCCGCTGGCGCAGGCGGCGGGGCACGACATCAATTATATCGCCTTGTCCGGCGCGCTGCACGGGGTGGGGCGCGACGGGCGCCCGTCGCCGCCGGTCAATTATCTCGGCGATTTCGGCGGCGGCGGCATGCTGCTTGCCTTCGCCATGACCGCCGCGCTGCTGGCGGTGCGCAACGGCGCGCCCGGCCAGGTGATCGATTGCGCGATGACCGAAGGCTCGGCCCTGCTCACCTCCCTGACCCACGGCTTGCGCGCCGCGGGCCAGTGGCGCGACGAAGCCGGCGCCAATCTGCTCGACGGCGGCAGCCCCTGGTACGACGCCTATGAGACCGCGGACGGCAAATGGATCGCGATCGGCGCGCTCGAGCCGCAATTCCGCGCCGAGTTGCTGGAGAAGCTGGGGCTTTCAGCCGACGGCGCCGACGATGGCGCGATGCGCGCCATCTTCACGGAGACGTTCGCCGGCAGGACGCGGGACGAGTGGCGCGCCCTGCTCGAAGGCAGCGACGCCTGCTTTGCGCCGGTCCTGACCCTCGGCGAGGCGCCGGAGCATCCGCACAATATTGAACGGGGGGCGTTCGCCACGATCGAAGGGGTGGTGCAGCCGGCACCTGCGCCGCGTTATTCGGAGACACCGACCGGGGCGCCGGTTGCTTCCAGGGCTGACGCGGAGGGGGTGCTGGGGGAGCTTGGCTATGCGCCGGAGCGGATCGCGGCGTTGCGCGCAGCCGGGACGATTGGTTGAAAACGATATTGAAGGGTCGAGCCATTCTCCGTTCGTCCTGAGCCTGTCGAAGGACCCTTCTTCTTGCGAGAGAAGAGAAGGGAAAGGCTTCGACAGGCTCAGCCCGAACGGTTCAAACCTCAGCTGATCCTAGAACGCCACGCCGACCGAGCCGACGACGCCGCCGCCGCTGGCGTTGCGGCCGGTGACGGGAGTGATGAAGGTGCCGTCGGTGTCGACATATTGGACGCCGAGGGTGAGCGGCCCGACCGCATAGGCAGCGCCGACATTCCAGTCGGTATAGCCTTTGCCGATGGTGAGGTAGGACGGGCCGAAGCTGTGGCCGAGATGGGCCGACAGGGTGAGCGTCGTGTTCGGAATCGTCGCCGAGAGGTCGCCGGCCAGGTAGAGATTGTCCTCATTGCCGGCGCCGACCGAGAGGGCCGACTGGCTCGGCGCGTAATTGGCGGTGACCTTGGCGGTCACCGGGCCGAAGGTCTGGGCGATCGAGACATAGGGTTCGAAGAAGTCGCTGTCATAGCCGGCGATCAGCGATTCGGCGCCGGGATAGTAATAATAGAGCACGCCGACATCGACCGTGGTGCCGCCCCAGGTGTGGCGGTAGCCGCCGACCAGATCGATTTCCTGATCGGATTCCGCGGCGACATAATTGTCGATCGAGGAGCCCCAGACGGTCGCGTAGAAGCCCGACGAATGGGCGAGGGTGAAGGTGCCCTGGACGGCGAAGCGCCGGTCGGTCTGCGAGATGCCGCGGAAGCGGTAGTCGGAGACCAATGTGGCGCCGCCGTTGATGGTGAAGCCGTTGCCGAGCTCGGCGGCGGCGGCCGGAGCGGCCATTCCGGCGGCAAGGCCGAAGAGCGAAAGCGAAAGTAGCAGCCTGGTCCTGGTCATTGGGAACCCTCCCTTGAAAACGAACTGAGTCCCTCTCCCGTGCAGGCCGCCCCTTTTGCGGAGCGTACCTTCTTTGCCTCGGCCGGCGGAGCAGAGCCCCGCCGGCCTTGGCGAATGGTCAGTAATTGTAGGCGCGCTCGCCATGCTCGCCGAGGTCGAGGCCTTCGCGCTCCACCTCTTCCTTGACCCGAAGGCCGGTGAGCAGCTTGGCGACGACGATGGCGATGGCGGTGCCGATCGCGGCCCAGAGGATGGTCACGCCCACCGCCATGGCCTGGGTGACGAGCTGCTTGCCCATCTCCCATCCATCCGGGCTCGGGCCGCCAAGCGCCGCCGAGTAGACGATGCCGGTGCCCAGCGCGCCGACGATGCCGCCGACCCCGTGGATGCCGAACGTGTCGAGCGCGTCGTCATAGCCGAGCTTCGGCTTGAGCTTGGTCACCGCGAAGAAGCAGACGATCGCCGCGACCGCGCCGAGCACGATGGCGCCGAGCGGCCCCGAATTGCCGGCCGCGGGTGTCACCGCGACCAGGCCGGCGATGATGCCCGAGCAGAAGCCGAGCGCCGACGGCTTGTGGCTGGTGAGCCGCTCGACGAGCATCCAGGCCAGGCCCGCCGAGGCGGTGGCGACGAAGGTGTTCATCATCGCCAGGCCAGCGGAGCCGTTCGCCTCGAGCGCCGAGCCGGCATTGAAGCCGAACCAGCCCACCCACAGCAGGCCGGTGCCGATGCCGGTCATGGTCAGCGAGTGCGGCGCCATCGGCTCCTTCGGATAGCCCAGGCGCTTGCCGAGCATGATGCAGGCGACCAAAGCGGAGACTCCGGAATTGATGTGGACGACGGTGCCGCCCGCATAATCCAGCGCGCCCATCTTGAAGAAGTAGCCGGTCGATGCCCACACCATGTGCGCGATGGGGAAATAGACGATGGTGAGCCACACCACGGCGAACACCATCACCGCCGCGAACTTCATCCGTTCGACGACCGAGCCCAGGACCAAAGCGATGGTGATCGCCGCGAAGGTCATCTGGAAGCAGACGAAGACATATTCGGGAATGGCGACACCGGCCGAGAAGGTCGCCGCCGTCGTGCTCGACGAGACGTCATGGAGGAACGCCTTGCCGAAGCCCGAGATGATATTGCCGAGGAAGCCCTCACGGTCGGGTCCGAATGCCTCGGTATAGCCCCAGCCGACCCATACCAGCATGGTCAAGGCGGCGACGGCGCCGACCTGGGTCATCACCGAGAGCATGTTCTTGCTGCGCGCGAGGCCGCCGTAGAAGAGGGCGAGTCCCGGCAGGATCATCATCAGCACGAGCAGGCTGGACGTCATCATCCAGGCCGTGTCGCCCTTGTCCACGGTCGGCACGGCCGCGGCGGCGTTGGCCAGCGCGGCGGCCGGCATGGTCATCAGCATCGCCGACATCGCGGCGAGGCGGGTGAACCGGTTTCGAAGCGAAAGCTGCATGTCAGGCCCCCTTAAATCGCGTCTTCGTTGAGCTCGCCGGTGCGGATCCGCACGGCCTGATCGACGTCGATGACGAAGATCTTGCCGTCGCCGATCGACCCGGAATTGGCGGTGGTCTGGATCGCTTCGATGGCGCCGGCGACGACGCCGTCGCTGACCACCACTTCGATCCGCACCTTCGGAACGAAGGCGGTTGTATATTCGGCGCCGCGGTAGATTTCGGTCTGACCCTTCTGGCGACCGAAGCCACGGACTTCCGAAACCGTCATGCCCTGGACACCGGCGGCGGCAAGCGCGTCGCGGACGTCCTCGAGCTTGAACGGCTTAATGATTGCGACGATCAGCTTCATCTCGTCCCCTCCATTGCAGCGGCGGCAATGCCGTGCCTCAAGGACACTCTGGGGGGCGGGCGCCCCCTCAGGGCGTCGTGCATGTTGCATCGCGTATTTTGCTGCACTGCGTCAATGTGAGGGTGAACAATTCACATCGCGTCCGCGAGGATGCGCAGAATTGCGTTGTTACGCAGTTATTTAGGAAATTGCTGCGCTGCGGTGCCAATCTGCTGCGCGTGCCAGGCCAAATGCTCTTCCATGAAGGTCGAGATGAAATAATAGCTGTGATCATAGCCCGGCCGGCGGCGCAGATTCAGCGGGATTCCCGCAGCATCGCAGGCGGCTTCGAGCAGCTCGGGCCGCAATTGGCCGGCGAGAAACGAATCGGCCTCGCCCTGGTCGACCAGCAGCGAATCGACGCGCGCGCCGTCCTCGATCAACGCGACTGCGTCATGCGCGCGCCATGTGGCGCGATCGGGCCCGAGATAGCGGCCAAGCGCCTTCTCGCCCCACGGCACGAGCGAGGGCGCGACGATCGGGGCGAAGGCGGAGACGCTGCGGTAGCGGCCGGGATGGCGCAAGGCGAGGGTGAGGGCGCCATGGCCGCCCATCGAATGGCCGGTGATTCCCTGGCGGTCCATGTCGGCGGGGAAATGAGCGGCGATCAGGCCGGGCAGCTCGGAGGTCACATAAGTTTCCATCCGGAAATTGCGATCGAACGGCGGCTCGGTCGCATCGACGTAGAAGCCGGCGCCCTGGCCGAAATCATAAGCCTCGTCGTCGGGCACGCCGTCGCCTCGCGGACTCGTGTCCGGCGCGACGAAGATCAGGCCGAGCGCGGCGCAGGCGCGGCGATACTCGCCTTTGTCGGTGACGTTGGCGTGGGTGCAGGTGAGGCCGGAAAGATACCAGATGACGGGCAGGTTCGCGCCGCCATCGGCCTGCGGCGGCACGAAGACCGAGAACGTCATGTCGGTGCCGGTTGCGGACGAGGCGTGGCGATAGACGCCCTGGACGCCGCCGAAGGCCTTGTTGGTGGAGAGGGTTTCGAGGGTCATCGGGCTTCCTCCGGCTCGGCGCGGGAGGAAGCCCGAGCCCTTTCTAGTGGAAAAACAGCCAGAGCAGGATGATGACCGGGATCGGAACCCCGATCAGCCACAGCAATATGCCCTTTCCCATGATCGATTCTCCCTGGGCCGGAGCGGCCCGTGCGGGCGGAGAACGACAGGCTCATGATACGGTTCCGGAACGGTGGCGCACACGCCGAGCTCAATCTTGTCCGGCGCAATTCGCGGCACCTTCCGTCATTCCCGCGAACGCGGGAATCCCGCTTCTTTTGCTTTGGCAGTAGAGAACAAGCGGGATTCCCGCTTTCGCGGGAATGACGAGAAAGGGGCGTGGACATCGTATTCAAACCCGAACGGAATTTGCACTAATAGACCACCACGGAGCGAATGCTCTCGCCGGCGTGCATCAGCTCGAAGCCCTTGTTGATCTCCTCGAGCTTGAGAATGTGGGTGATCATCGGGTCGATCGCGATCTTGCCGTCCATGTACCAGTCGACGATCTTCGGCACGTCCGTGCGGCCCTTCGCGCCGCCGAACGCGGTGCCGCGCCAGTTGCGGCCGGTGACCAGCTGGAACGGGCGCGTCGCGATCTCCTTGCCCGCTTCCGCCACGCCGATGACGATCGACGTGCCCCAGCCGCGATGGCAGGCCTCGAGCGCGGTGCGCATCACTTCGGTGTTGCCGGTGCAGTCGAAGGTGTAATCGGCGCCGCCGTCGGTGAGCGCGACGATCTCGGCGATGGTGGCGGCGCGGTCCTTGCCGCGGCCGTCGATGAAATGGGTCATGCCGAACTGGCGGCCCCATTCCTCGCGGTCGGGGTTGATGTCGACGCCGACGATCAGGCCGGCGCCGGCGAGCCGCGCGCCCTGGATCACATTGAGGCCGATGCCGCCGAGGCCGAACACGACGACATTGTCGCCGACCTGCACCTTGGCGGTGTTGACCACGGCGCCGACGCCGGTGGTGACGCCGCAGCCGATATAGCAGCTGGTCTGGAACGGCGCGTCCTCCCGGATCTTCGCCACCGCGATCTCCGGCAGCACGGTGAAGTTCGAGAAGGTCGAGCAGCCCATATAATGGAAGATGGTGTCGCCCTTGTAGGAGAAACGGCTGGTGCCGTCGGGCATCAGCCCCTTGCCCTGGGTGGCGCGGATCGCGGTGCAGAGATTGGTCTTGCCGGAGAGGCACGATTTACACTGCCGGCATTCGGGCGTGTAGAGCGGGATGACGTGATCGCCGGGCTTCACGCTGGTCACGCCGGCGCCGACCTCGCGGACCACGCCCGCGCCCTCATGGCCGAGGACCGACGGGAAGAGGCCCTCGCTGTCCAGACCGTCGAGCGTATAGGCATCGGTGTGGCAGATGCCGGTCGCCATGATCTCTACCAGCACCTCGCCGGCCTTTGGCCCTTCGAGGTCGAGCTCGACGATCTCGAGCGGTTGCTTCGCGGCGAAGGCGACGGCGGCGCGGGTCTTCATGGTCGGCTTTCCCTCCGGATTCGGTATGCGTCGCTTATAAAGGCTGCGGCGCGGTCAGGAAGCGCCTGATCCAGTCTCCGATCCTTTGGCTGTCGTTCGGGCCGTCCAGCGAGGCGATCGCCGCGTCGGCGTCCGGAATGCGGCCACGGCGGTGCTCGTAAAGGGCGCGGGCGAAGTCCGGCGACATTTCCGGGTGGAACTGGAAGGAGATGGCGGGCTGGTCGCGCCAGGCGAAGCCGGCATAAGGCGTGAACAGTGACGAGGCGATGAGATCGGCCCCGGGCGGCGCGGTCACCACCTGGTCCTGGTGCGACGCGGGCGCGGCGACGGACGAGGCCGCGTCCATCCATGGCTCGTGCCGGACGATCGGATAGGTGTGCAAGCCGACGCCCCAGCCTTTGGCCGATTTCTCGACCCGCCCGCCGAACGCCTCGGCCATGATCTGGTGGCCGAAGCAGATGCCGACCAGCCGCGCCTTGCTTTTGGCGGCGCGCAGGAAGGTCATCAGCGTCGGGATCCACGGCAGGTCGTCATAGACCCCGGCCGACGCGCCGGTGATCAGATAGGAATCGTGACGGCCGACATCCGGGGGCAGCGCGCCCGCGGCGACGTCGTAGGTTCGCGCCTCGAGTCCGAGCAGCTTTTCGAACATCGCCGGATAGCGGCCGAACTCGTCCACCAATGCAGCCGGCGGCGTGCCCGCTTCGAGAATGGCGAAGTTCACGCCGTCGGATTAGCGTCTCCCTCGCCGGGGGGCCAGCGCATCGCGGAAGAAGCACAATGTCGCCGCCCAGGGGCCGGCGCGGCCGGCGGCATTGCCCGCATCGGTGCCGCCGAGGAAGCTGTCCGGCCCGCGCGGCGAATGGCCGAGCGCAGGCGGCGATGAGACCGCATGGCCGGCGTCCGGATAAGCGAGATGGGTGACCGGCCAGGTGAAGTTGCGGGCGCGCAGCCGCGCGACCACCAGGTCCGACATGGCGCTCGACGGCCACATGGTGTCCGCCCGGCCGGAAATGAGCAGCACCGGGCCGTGGATCCGTTCGACCGGGATCGCCGCGTCGGGATGCAAAGCGAGGTTCGGCAGCGCGCCTTCGTAAAGCGCGCCGATCGAGGTGAAGCCGTGGCTGAAATCATAATGGAGATAGGGCAAGGGCCGGCCGCCTTCCGACCAGCTCGACCGGTCGTCCCAGGCCGGCGGGATCACACCCTGCCAGGCGACATGGCTCGGCACGCCGGCGGCGACGGCGCGGATGGCAGGGTTGCGGCTGGCGACCAGCAAGGCCGCCTCGCCGCCCTTGGAGATGCCGTAAATCCCGATCCGCGCCGGATCGACTTCGGCCCGCGCCGCCAGCCAGTGCAGGCCGCGCGCGAAATATTCGAGCGGGACCTGGTCCAGATTCTGCGGCAGGCCCGGCGCGCGGAAGTAGGAAAGCGCCAGCACCGCATAGCCCTGGCGCGCGAAGGGCTCGGCGAGCCGCCGAACGCTTTCGCTTCCGCCTTCCGAGCCGCCGAGGATGATCAAAGCCGGATGACGGCCCGGCGTGGCTGGGTGGACGAACTGGGCGACGAGCCCGTCCGCTTGCACGTCTTCGGGCGCAGCGAGCGCGACATCTGGCAATGCTGCGCAGCGCGGCGCTTCGGGCAGGTTTGTGGCGGGCGCGTCGGCATAGGCAGTCTGGGCGACGCTCGCGACGGACGACAGCAGCAGGGCAGGTGCGAGGAAGAGCTTGTGCACGTTTGATCTCCTAGAGAACTCTGCATAACAGAGTAATCTGAACAGTCAATCCACTCTGCGGTATCCCGTCAGATCATATTTGTGTCAATCTGAGGGGTGGTCGCGGATGGTCAGCCGGCCGATCTCCAGTTCGTCCACGCGGAGCTTGCCGATTCGGGCCTTTTTGATTCGCAGTGATCCGATCGCCAGGGCGCCGATCGCGACGGCACCGACTGCGACCGCCCCCAGCGAGACGCCGGCGACGGCGAGCCACGCAATTTGTCGAGTCGGATTCTTCCGTACGGCCAGATCAGAGGGAGATGGTGAGGCCATAGAAGGGGCTTCTCATAGCGAAGACGTGCAAGCCATCCATTTTCCATGCATCCTGCGATTCGGGTACAGCCGCGGGGACGCGCGCGACAATTTACGCCGGCGATCGGTCCGGGTCTATCCCGGCTTGAGCGCCCGAAGCACCGCCATTGCCTCGGGGCGCCGGTCCCGGGGCACGAAGGCCGGATCGCGGCGGAGACCGCGTTGGCGCTGACCTCCCGGCCGACCGGGGCCTCACCGCAGTCGGAGACGTTTCCGCTTCGAGCATGACGAGGTATGGGCGTTGGGCTCCGTCAAGCTGCTCGCCCTTCGCGAAGGCGATTGCTAAGAACGGCTGTGCGCCCAGGGGTAATCTCTTTTCAGCGCGAGGCGCGTACTGGACCCGGGCCTTTTGTGGAGTTCCGCCATTCAGTGCGCGCGCCTAGGCGCGTACGACGGTGCCGGGGATGATCGAAAGCCGAATCAATAATCCATCCTCGATCGACGATCGCCAGGTCAGTGCGATCATCGACGCGGGCCAATCTCCGACGATCCAGTTTTCACGATCAATGTACACTCCGGCGTTATTGCGTCGCGTCAACGATCTGTGCGCCGAACTGGGCGATCGGTTGGAAATCAGGTTCTATGGCCATTATGATGAGGTGTTCGATGCCGAAGCGCTAACCCATCTGCCGGACGTGAAACGGCTGTCGGTGGATTGCCTTACGACGATCCGCAACGAGGTCGAAATTGGCAGGCTGCCATATTTGGAGCAGCTCTCGTTCGGCGTTTTCGATTTCGATCAACCCCATTTCCTCGGGTCGCTCCCCCTTTCCAATCTGCGTCGTCTGGTGATCAGCGAAACGGCCAAGCGCAATTTCGATCTTGCCCCGCTTGCGCAGGCGCAGCATTTGCGCGTGCTGTTTCTCAATGGGCACACCAGGAACGTCGAGGCGATCGGCGCCCTGCCGCTGCTATCCGAACTGACATTGAGCGCCATGCCGAAGACCCGGTCACTCGGCTTTCTGTCGGACGTCGCGGCGCTGCGTACGCTTACGCTCATTCTCGGAGGGCGGGTGAATCTCGACGAGTTTCGCCATCCGTTGCTCAAGGAATTCAACGTCATTCGCGTTCGCGGGTTGGAGACAATCGGAGATCTCGCTCGCTTTCCCTATTTGCGCCGCCTTTCGGTCGAGGACCAATTGCAGCTCCGCACGATCGACGTGGCGGGAACCGAATTGCGTCGGTTGAGCCTCTTCAACTGCAAGAACCTCGCGCGGATTAAGGGCCTCGACGCGCTCGGTGAGCTCGAGGAGTTCCGAACCGGAGGTACGAATCTCGATCTGGACGGCCTGCGCGATCGGCCATGGCCTCCGTCTCTCAGGGTCCTGGCACTCTACAGGTCGAGCAGGCTCTGGAACTTAGCAACGCGGCGCCACCTGGACGGGCTGGGCTATCGCGAATTTTCCGAGCGGGATGCCTGAAGTTCCTGCTCAGGTAGGGGGCTTTGCGAAATCGCCTTCAGCGCCGCCATCGCTTCGTCGCGCCGGTCCCAGGGAACGAAGACGTGGTCGTGGTGGAAGGCGGCGATCATGTTGGTGCTGATCCCGCGTGCGGCCAGTGCGGCAGCCACGGCGGCGGTGAGGCCGACGGCCTCCAGGCTGGAATGGATCGTCAGCGTGATCCGCGCCCAGCCGGCGCCGGGGCGGACGATCGTCACGCCCTCGGCTTCGCGGATCAGCGCGAACGCGTCGTCGAGCGGCGGCTGGGTCCCGGGCGACGTCTCGAAGCCATATTGTGTCTCGTCCAGCACCGGCGCCAGCCCGGCGAGCAGCCGGCAGAGGTCGGTCTCTCCGCTCAGCTCAGCTTCCGGTCGCGCTTGGCGATGGTGCGCAGCCGCAGCGCGTTGAGCCGGATGAAGCCGGCGGCGTCGCGCTGGCTGTAGCTCGACGAGCCTTCCTCGAAGGTCACCAGATCCTGGTCGTAGAGCGCGAGCGGGCTTTCCCGGCCAATGACGGTCGCATTGCCCTTGTAAAGCTTGAGACGGACCGTGCCGGTGACATGCTCCTGGCTCTTGTCGATCAGCGCCTGCAGCATCTCGCGCTCGGGGCTGAACCAGAAGCCGTTGTAGATCAGGCTCGCATAGCGCGGCATGATCTCGTCCTTGAGATGGGCCGCGCCGCCGTCGAGCGTGATCGATTCGATGCCGCGGTGGGCGGCGAGCAATATGGTGCCGCCGGGCGTCTCGTAGACGCCGCGCGATTTCATGCCGACGAAGCGATTTTCGACCAGGTCGAGCCGGCCGATGCCGTTGTCGTGGCCGAATCGGTTGAGCCTGGTCAGCAATTCGGCCGGCGACAGCGTCTCGCCGTCGATCGCGACGGGGTCGCCCCGTTCGAAGGCGATTTCGATGATCGTCGCCTTGTCGGGCGCATCCTCGGGGGAGATGGTGCGCTGGTGGACATATTCGGGGGCCTCGATGGCCGGGTCCTCCAGCACTTTCCCTTCCGAGGAAGAGTGGAGCAAATTGGCGTCGACCGAAAAGGGCGATTCACCCCTCTTGTCCTTGCTGATCGGGATCTGGTGCTTCTCGGCGAAGTCGATCAATTGCTCGCGGCTGGCATAGTCCCATTCCCGCCACGGAGCGATCACCTTGATGTCGGGCTCCAGCGCATAATAGCCGAGCTCGAAGCGAACCTGGTCGTTGCCCTTGCCGGTGGCGCCGTGGCAGACCGCATCGGCGCCGACCTGCCGCGCGATCTCGATCTGGCGCTTGGCGATCAGCGGCCGGGCGATCGAGGTGCCGAGCAGGTAAAGGCCCTCGTAAAGGGTGTTGGCGCGGAACATCGGGAAGACGTAGTCGCGGACGAACTCCTCCCTGAGGTCGTCGATGAAGATGTTCTCGGGCTTGATGCCGAGCAGCTCCGCCTTGGCCCGCGCCGGCGCGACCTCCTCGCCCTGACCGAGATCGGCGGTGAAGGTGACGACCTCCGCCTGATATTCGGTCTGCAGCCATTTGAGGATGATCGAGGTGTCGAGCCCGCCCGAATAAGCAAGCACGACCTTCCTGGGCCCATCCTTCCTGTCAATTCCAGTCATGCGTAGATCACTTTCTCCTGGCCCATCATCCGCTCGAAGCGGGCGAGCATGGTTCGTATGTCGGCGCCGTCCCGGATGGCGACGAACAAGGTGTCGTCGCCCGAGACGGTGCCGGCGATTTCCGGCAGCTGGGCATGGTCGATCGCCGAGGCGACGAGATGGGCCGATCCGGGCGGCGTCCTGATCACGATCAACTGGCCGGCCGCCTCGATCCCCACCACCCATTCGCTGAGGATCCGCTCCAGCCGGCCTGTGCTCCAGTCGGCGGCGGCCAATTGGTCGGGGAGCGCGTAGGAGAGGATGCCGCCGCGCTTCACCTTGACCGCGCCCAGTTGCTCGAGGTCGCGCGAGACGGTCGCCTGGGTGACCGCGAAGCCCAAAGCGGCGAGCCGCTCGGTCACTTCCTCCTGGCTGACGAACTGGCCGAGACGGATCAGGTCGGACAGCGCGCGCAATCGTCGGGTGCGCGTGTCGGTCACGGCACGAGGCTCCGAGTCACCCCGGCGAAGGCCGGGGCCCATGAACCGAAGCGGTCGAAGTAGCGCGACGAGGCCATCGCCCCTTTGTTGAAGGCGGTGTTCATGGGTCCCGGCCTTCGCCGGGATGACTCGCGGGAAGTCATCGGACGCCCGCCAGCCAGGCGAGGGCGCCCCTTGCCGTATGCATGCGGTTTTCGGCCTGGCGCCAGACCGCGCTCTTCGCGCTCTCCATCACGTCGTGGGTAACCTCTTCGCCGCGGCGGGCCGGGAGGCAGTGCAGGAAGAATGCGTCGTCGGACTTGGCCATCAGCGCTTCATTGACCTGATAATCGGCGAAGGCCTTCAGCCGCGTTTCCGTCTCGGCATCCTGGCCCATCGAGACCCAGACGTCGGTATAGACGATCTGCGCGCCCGCCACCGCCTCGGCGGGGTCGACGACGTGGCGCACGCCATAAGGCGCGTCGGCGAGGGCATAGGCTTCCGGGCTGGCCAGGGTCAGCTCGGCGCCGACCAGCACGCAGGCCTGGGCCAGCGAGCGGGCGACATTGTTGTCGGCATCGCCGACATAGGCGATGCGCGTCCCTTCGAGCCGACCGAGCAGCTGCTTCACGGTCAGCAGGTCGGCAAGCGCCTGGAGAGGATGGTCGCGGTCGGAGAGCAGGTTGAGCACCGGAATATCGACAGCGGCGGCCATCATTTCGAGGTCGCGATGGTCCATCACCCGCGCGGCGAGGATGGAATGATAGCAGGCGAGCGTCCGCGCCACGTCCTCGGCGCTTTCGCGGCTGCCCAGGCCGACCTCGTCCTTCTGGATGTAGACCGGGTGGGCGCCGAGCTGCACGGCCGCCATCTCGGTCGAGTTGCGGGTGCGCGCGCTCGGCTTCTGGAAGACCAGGGCGACGCCCTTGCCGGCGAGCGGGGCGCCGAGGTCGGTGCGCTCCGACAAAGCGAGGATTTCGGAGAAGGCGCCGTCAGGCAGCGTCGCAATGCTGAGCAGGTCGCTCATTTCCCGGTCTCCCGCGTAATCATCGTGCCGATGCCCTGGTCGGTCAGGACCTCGATCAGCAAAGCGTGCGGCACCCGGCCGTCGATGATGTGGGCCGAGCCGACGCCGCGATCGACCGCGTCGGCGCAGGCGCGCAACTTGGGGATCATGCCCGCCGACACGCTGTGATGCTCGATCCGGTCGCGCAGCTCGGCCGAGCTCAGCCGCTGGACCAGGGAGGATTCGTCGTTGACGTCCTCGAGCAGACCCGGCGCGGCAGTGAGATAGACGATCTTCTCCGCCTCCATCGCCACCGCGATCGCCATCGCCGCTTCGTCGGCATTGATGTTGTAGGGCTGGCCGTTGAGATCGGCGCCGATGGTGGAGACGACCGGCGCCAGGCCCTGGTCGAGCAGGCCGTGCAGCCGCTCGGCGCGCACCTCGGAAACGTCGCCGACGAAGCCCAAAGCGGGGTCGCGCGGCGTGGTGACCAGCAGGCCGCCATCCTCGCCGGCGACGCCGACCGCGACCGGATCGTCGAGCGTCTCGCGGTTGATGGTGGAGACCAGGTCGCGATTGACGTCCCCGACCAGCACCATGCGGACGATCCGAAGCGTCTCCTCGTCGGTGACGCGCAGGCCGTCGCGGAATTCCGGCACCTTGCCCATCTTCTTCATCAGCGCATCGACCTGCGGCCCGCCGCCATGGACGAGCACGCAGCGCACGCCGACGCTGCGCAGCAGCAGCACGTCCTGGGCCAGCGCCCGATCCAGATCCTTGTCGATCGCCGCCCCGCCCAGCTTCACCACCACGGTCTTGCCGCGGAAGCGCTGGATGTAGGGCAGGGCCTCGACGAGGACGTGCGCGGTGAGGGCGGGGCTGCTGCTCATGAGGTTTTCGAATTTTCCTTGATGTAGCCGGGGCCGAGATCGATGCCGATCACCTGGGCCTGGCCTTGGCCGAGCCCGAGCGCGACCTCGATGTCGATCCGCTCGTTCTTCATATGCTTCGCCACCGCGGCTTCGTCATGGTCGACATTGGTCCCCGCGCGCGACACGACGATGCCGCCATAAGCGACGCTCGACTTGTCCGGATCGAAGTCGATGCCGGCCGATCCGGCCGCGCCCAGCAGGCGGCCCCAATAGGGATCGCTGCCATACCAGGAGCATTTGACGAGATTGTTCTCGGCGATGTTCTTGGCGGCGATGCGGGCCTCCGCGTCGCTGGCGGCGCCGGTCACGCGCAGCATCACCATCTTGGTCATGCCTTCGGCATCCTTCGCCATCTGGTAGGTCAGGTCCTCGCAAAGGGCGTGGACCGCGTCGGCGAACTCGGCCGCGTCGGCCTTGCCGCGCCGGCCGCTGGCGAGCAGGATCGCAGTGTCGTTGGTCGAGGTCGCGCCATCGACGTTGAGCGTGTTGAAGGTGCGATCGGAAGCATCGCGCAGGATCTTCTGGAGCAGGTCGCGCGGCAGATCGGCATCGGTGGTCAGGAAGGCGAGCATCGTCGCCATGTTCGGGGCGATCATGCCGCAGCCCTTGGCCATGCCGCCGAGCGTGAAGGTGGAGCCGCGGACGATCGCCTGCTTGGCGAGCTTGTCGGTGGTGAGAATGCCCTTGGCCGCGTCCTCGCCGCCCTCGCGCGACAGCTTTTTGGCGAGACGCGGCGTGGCCTTCAGGATCAGGTCCATCGGCAAGGGCGCGCCGATGATGCCGGTCGAGCAGACCAGCACGTCGCCGCCCGCGACGCCAAGCGCCGACGCGGCGGCAGCGCCCATCGCCTCGGCATCGGCCATGCCCTGCTTGCCGGTGCCGGCATTGGCGTTGCCCGAATTGACGATGATCGCGCTTGCCTTGCCGCCGTTCGCCGCCAGCAGCGCACGATCGAGCGTCACCGGCGGCGCGGCGAACTTGTTCTGGGTGAACACGGCGACCGCGGTGACCGGCTTGCGGTCGTCGGTCGCGAGCAGGGCCATGTCGGGGCGGCGCCGCTTGATTCCGGCATGGCAGCCGGCAGCGACGAATCCTTCGGCGGCGGTGACGCTCACGGCCATACTCCTGCTTTGGATAGGCCCGCTTCCTCATCGAGGCCGAGCATCAGATTGGCGCACTGGATCATCTGCCCGGCGGCGCCCTTCACAAGATTGTCGAGCGCGGCAATGGCGAGCACACGGCCGGTCCGGGCGTCGTAGCGGGCGGTGAGGTGGACCGCGTTCGAGCCAAGGGCCCATTTGGTCGAAGGCGAGCGCTCGGAGACATGGACGAACGGCTCGTCCGCATAGGCCTCGCGCAGCCTTGCGAGCGGATCGCACGGGCCCCTGGCGATGGCAGTGCAAGTCGCGAGGATGCCGCGGTTCATCGGCGCGAGATGGGGGGTGAACAGGATGTTGCCGCCAAGCTCCTTCTCCATCTCCGCGGTGTGGCGATGGTTGAGCAGGCTGTAGGCGGACATGTTCTCGTCGACGCTGTTGAAATGGGTCGCGTCCTTGAGCCCCTTGCCGGCGCCGCTGACGCCGGAGGCGGCATCGACGGTGATGGTGTCTGGGTCGATCAGGTCGAGCAGGGGTTTCAGCGCCAGGATCGCCGAGGTCGGGTAGCAGCCGGCGGCGGCGACGGTCCTCGAAGCGGCGATGGCGTCGCGGTGCAGCTCGGGAATGCCGTAGACGAAGCGGCCGAGCAGTTCGGGCGCCCGATGCGGCTCGTGGTACCAGGATTGGTAGGTGCCGGCGTCGTCGAGCCGGAAATCGGCGCCGAGATCGACGAACGGGATGCCGCGCGCGATGATCTCGGGGGCAACGTCCTGAGACTGGCCGTGGGGGAGGGCGGCGAAGACGAGGCCGATGCCGTCGAGCGCCTCCGGTGCGAAGCGCTCCACGCCGATGCCTGGATAGGCGAGGGCGAGATGGGGATGCACGTCTTCGAGCGCGGCGCCGGCCTGGCTGTCTCCGAACAGGCGCGCTGGCGACAAGGCCGGGTGGCCGGCGCAAAGCCTCAAGAGCTCCGCGCCGACGAATCCGGACGCACCGAGAATCGCGACGTTAATGATCATGGGAAGTCTATGCATCAAAATGCATAATTATGCAACACTGCAGACAAAAGAAAAGCGCCCCGAACGACCGGGGCGCCTGACTTTGCAGCGAGAAGGGCTGTTACGGGCTGCTGGGACCGTCATCGTCCTTGGTCAGCTCGATGATGCCCCAGATGATAAGCCCGAGCACGACGGCGCCGAGGATGTAGATCCCGACGCCGCGACGATCGAGGTTGCTTTCGCCCGCGGTACTGGAGCTTGCGCGCGCGGCTGGGCTCTGGGTCAGGCTCAGCGGCTGAGCCGATTGCGCCACCGCAGCACTGCTGACGGTGATCAGCGAGACGGCAGCGATCGCGGCCAGTTTATTGGAAAACATTAAAACCTCCCTTGGGCTGCCCGGCTTGCGCCCAGGCGATGAAGCAGGGCGGCCGATAGCGTTCGTCCAATCCCACCGGCAACCCCTAGCACCTTCCTCGCTACATTTCCACCGCTGTGCTGACACGGCCGGACGCAGCGCCTGATGGTAGGCCTTATTGTGCGCGACTAATGCGAATTGCGGCTGGTGACACCCGGCGCAAAAGAAAAGCGCCCCGATATTATCGGGGCGCCTGACTTCTTAGAATGAGCCGATTGTCACGGGCTGTTAGGACCGTCGTCCTTGGTCAGCTCGATGATGCCCCAGATGATGAGGCCGAGCACAACGGCGCCGACGATGTAGATCCCGACGCCGCGGCGATCGAGGTTCTGGCCCGAAGTATCCGCGCTCGCGCGCACAGCGGGGCTTTGGTTGAGGCTCAACGGCTGAGCCGATTGCGCCACCGCGGCACTGCTGGCGGTGATCAGCGAGACGGCAGCGATCGCGGCCAGTTTCTTCGAGAGCATTACAAACCTCCCTTAGGTGACCCGGCTCAGATGCCAGGCAATGAAATGCGATTCGGGGATAACGCAGCCCGACCGCACTGGCAAGCATTAGCGCGTAGTGTGTTCCATTTCCATGACAAAGTTACGTTCTATTTCATCATCACAATTTTCTTGCAGTTTGATTGGCCAAGGTGGGAGAATTCGGCGGGACGGGGACGGCGATGGGCAGATCGCTGCCAAGCCGCGCGCAATCCCAGGCTTTGCAGGGGGTTGCAGGCGAAACGAATGTTGCCCGGCGGCAACAGGCGGCACCGATCTTGTGGCAGAAATGCCGCTCACCATTGTTCGGCCAGGCGGAACGTGATTATTTCACTGCGCAGGAAATGGAGGAATATATGACACGCGCGCCATCGACTTCGCTTCGCCGTCCGCTGCTGGGTTGCGCCGCCTCGCTGATCGCGATGACGGTCAGCACGCCCGCTTTCGCCCAGCCGGCGGCCCCGGCGGTGGACGACGAGCCGGAGATCATCGTCACGGCGACGAAGCGCGAGACCTCGCTCCTCGACGTGCCCTTCTCGATCAATGCGCAGACCGAGGCCGCCATTCAGCGCTCGGGCGCCAACACGATCGAGGACCTGTCCCGCAACGTCGCCGGCCTCACTATCCAGAATCTCGGGCCCGGCCAGAGCCAGGTCTCGGTCCGCGGCGTTTCGGCCGGCCAGGTCGTCCGCGACCAGCCGGGCGTGAAGGAGCAGGTCGGCGTCTATCTCGACGAATCGGTGATCTCGCTGTCGCTGTTCACGCCCGACCTCGACCTGTTCGACCTCAACCGTGTCGAGACGCTGCGCGGTCCGCAGGGAACCCTGTTCGGATCGGGCTCGGTCGGCGGTACGATCCGCTACATCACCAACCAGCCCGACATGACCCATTTCCAGGGTTCCGTGGAAGGCAATCTCAACGTCATGGCCGGCGGCGACATCGGCGGCCATCTGAAGGGCATGATCAATGCGCCTCTGACCACCGGCGTCGCGATGCGCGCGGTCGGCTATTACACCCAATATGGCGGTTTCGTCGACGCGCTCGGGCCGGGCGGCGGCGAGAATGTGAATGACGGCCACCGCGCCGGCGGCCGCATCGCGCTGACCCTCGAGCCGGCGGCCGGGGTCAGGATCACGCCGCGCGTGCTTTACCAGGAAATCCGCGCCAACGGCTTCAATCGCAACGAGGTCTTCAACCTCTTCGCCAATCCCTTCACCAACGCCGCGGCGCCGAACGGCCGCGCGCCGGTGACCCTGGGCGAGCGCGAACAATATCTGCTGCTCGCAGAGAGCTTTTCCGACGATACCTTCCTTGCCGATCTGACCGCCCAGATCGAGCTCAGCCCGATCGCCTCGCTGAGCTCGATCTCGACCTACATCAACCGCGACATCGTCGTCAGCCGCGACGCCAGCGCGTTGACCGGCAGCGTCTCGGTCGATCTGGGCTATCCGAACGCGGCGGTTCTGCTGCCTTCGAATCTGGTCGACAGCACCTCGCTCGAAACCTTCGCGCAGGAAGTGCGGCTTTCCACCAACACCGGTGGCCCCGCCAATTTCGTCGCGGGCGTCTTCTATTCGAGCACCAACCGCTTCTACCGCCAGCGCCTGCCCACCCCGGGCTATGACGCGTTCACGGACGCCACCCTGGGCGCCGGCACGTCGGTGGCGACGCGCAACGGCTTCCCGGCCAATTCGCCCTATAATTCTGACCTGCCCTACAGCATCAAGCAGGTGGCGGTGTTCGGCGAGGCCACGTTCGACATCAGCAGCCGCCTGCATCTGACCGCCGGAGGACGTTATTACGACTTCTCCGAGACGCGCAGGTTCAAATCCGGCGGCCTCTTCTCCAACCTCGACAACCGCATCGACGAAACCTCGTCGAGCGGCTTCTCGCCGCGCGTCATCTTGAGCTACGAGCCGGCCGAGGATATCCGCCTCAACGCCCAGGCCTCGCAGGGCTTCAGGCTCGGCGGCGTCAACGATCCGCTGAACCTGCCGTTGTGCTCGCCGGCCGACGCCGCTTTGTTCGGCGGCTTCCAGGCCTATGGCGACGAGAAATTGTGGAATTACGAGGTCGGAATCCGCGGCCGGCGGCATGGCCTCAACTTCGCCGCCGCCGGTTTCTACACCGACATCTCCAACCTGCAGGTGACCCTCGACGCCGGGTCCTGCTCGTCGCGCATCGTGTTCAACGTGCCCGAAGCGCATACGATGGGCGTCGAATGGGAGCTTTCCGCGACGCCGGTCCGGGGTCTCGACCTGACGATCAGCGGCAGCGTGGTCAGCGCCAAGTTCGATTCGACCCTGCCGGGGGTGCTGGCGGCGACCACCGGCATTCGCGACGGCAACCGCCTGCCGACCGTGCCGAACTTCCAGATCGCGGCCAGCGCCAGCTACAGCTTCCCGGTCGCGACCGACGCCAATGCCTATGTCGGCGCGTCCTTCCAGCATGTCGGCAGCCGCTACACCCAGCCGAGCGACCAGGAGTCCAATCCGCGCAGCTTCGTCTCGGGCCTTCCGTTCGGCGGCGCCACCGGCAACCAGGCCACGATCGTCGACCTGAAGCTGCCCTCCTATAATTACGTAAACCTCAGCGCCGGGGTGGATTGGGACAACGGCCTGGGCGCGATGATCTATGTCACCAACCTGTTCGACGAAACCGCCCTGCTGTCGTTCGACCGCGAACGCGGCGGACGGGCGCGCCTCGGCTTCAACATCGGGCAGCCGCGGGTCATCGGCATCACGTTGCGCAAGCGCTTCGGCGGTTGACCTGCAAACTCCCCCGGTCTTGAAAGGGGGAGGATGAAGGGAGCTCATGACCAGGCCGACGCGCCGTTCGGTGATCCTGGCCGGCGCCGGCGCGGCGGCGGCGGCGATGCTGCCTAAGTCCTTGCGCGCCCAGCCCGGCGGAATCCACGCCGACACGATCGTGGTCGGCGCCGGCGTGTTCGGCGCCTGGACCGCGACCAGGCTGCGCGCCGCCGGCCGCAGCGTCATGCTGATCGACGCATGGGGGCCCGCCAATGCGCGTGCCTCGTCAGGCGGGGAATCGCGGATGACGCGCGGCTCCTACGGCGCCGACGAGGTCTATACCCGAATGGCGCTCGAATCGCTGGACGAATGGCGGGCGCTGTCGGAGCGCTCCGGCCTGCCGACCTTCCACCCGATCGGCGTCCTGTTCTTCTTCCCCGAGGTCCAGCCCTTTCTCGAGGACACGATGCGGGTGCACCGGCGGCTCGGCCTGCCAACCGAATTGCTGGATAATGGCGAGATGCGCCGCCGCTTCCCGCAGATGAATTTCGACGGCATCGCCGCCGGCATCTACGAGCGGCGCTTCGGCGCGCTGATGGCGCGGCGCGCGGTGCAGACTCTGGTCGCCGAGTTCGTCCACCATGGCGGAGTCTATCGGCAGGCGCAGGTCGCGCCGCCGGACTGGTCCGGCGCGGCGCTGCCGCACGTCACCCTCGGCACCGGCGAGACCTTGCGCGCCAATCGCTTCGTGTTCGCCTGCGGCCCCTGGCTCGACCGGCTCTTCCCCGACCTGCTCGGCCGCCGGATCTTCACCACCCGGCAGGAGATCTTCTTCTTCGCGCCGCCCGCCGGCGACACGCGGTTCGAGCCCAATGTCCTGCCCGGCTGGGCCGATTTCAACGCCGGCGACATGTATTACGGCTTCCCCGATCTCGAAGGCCGCGGCTTCAAGATCGCCCATGACAAGCACGGCCCGAGGATGGACCCGGACACTGGCGACCGCACCCCAACCCCGTCCGCGCTCGCCGAGGTGCGCGCGTTCATGGAGCAGCGCTTCCCGGGAATGGCCGGGCGGCCGCTCAGCGAGGCCCGCGTCTGCCAATATGAGAACAGCTCGAACGGCGACTTCCTGATCGACCGCCACCCGGCCTGGGAGAATGTCGTGCTGGTCGGCGCCGGCTCCGGCCACGGTTTCAAGCATGGACCGGCGGTCGGGCGCTATGCCGCCGATCTGGCGCTCGGGCGGCTGCGCGCCTCCGAGCCGCGCTTCAGCCTCGCCACCAAGGCGCAGGAGCAGGCCCGCGCGGTGCACTGATCAGCGGCGGAGGGCTGACGGCTAGTCCTCCGCCCGCGTTGCCGCACCCGGCGAGAAGCGCACCCGCCCGATTTCCCTTATGGCGCCGTCGTCGAGCCGGCCTTCGACCAGCTCGTAGCCGAGCAGCGCGAAGACGCGCTCCCCGAGGAAGATCGGCCGGGCATTGCCGTACCAATCGGTGCAGGAGGCCTTGCAGTCGTCGTCGACGACGCCCTGCAGCCGGGCTTCGAGCTCGCCCGCCCGGGCGAAGCGGCGGCTGTCGCGGCGCAGGAAGAGCATTGCCGCCGCGCTGCCGAAGAAGCGCTGGTATGCGGGCGGCGCCGCGCGCGAGATCGGCAGGCCGAGCAGGCCGGAGGCGCCCTCCGGGTCGTTCGGCCGGAAAAAGTAGGCGTGGCTCCGAGTCTCTCCTTCCGAGGCGGCGGGCAGGGTGAAGACGTCGCCGCGCACCGGCGGGCCGCGCGGCGGCAGATCGATCGCGGTGAAGCCGAGGCTGCCGTTCGCGCCTTCGCCGACCGCCAGCCCGTCCCGGCCGAGGACTTCGATCCGGTCGACCGAATGGGTGAGGCGCAGCGCCACCGCCGGTCCGCCGCGGACCGGCGCGACGAAAATGGTCGATTCCTTGCTGCCTTCGCCGAACGCGCCTGTCCCGTAGAGCAGATTGTCGCCGACGAAGCGGTTGTGGAAATTCCAGTCTTCGCCGGGGGGGCTGGGCAGCCGGCGATAAAGCGCGTTCGCGGCGCTCGCCGTGCCGTCGCCAAGGGCGGCGATCGGCACGCGCAGCAGGGCGACGCGGCCGCCGCTGACCTCCGGATTGCCCATCGCATCGCCGCCGCCCTCGTCGCGGACCAGCACGTTGACGATGCCCGCAGCGGCGTCCTCGCGAAACGAGAATTGATCCACCGGATTGCCACGCGCGCCGATCGCCGAGGGCCGCTCGCGGCCGAAAGGCAGCCGGTAGAGGAAGGCCTCCGGCTCGCCGCGCCGCAGTTCGCGATAGGTCCATTCGGAGACCCACAGATAGACCGCCCCGGCCGACACGTAGAAGCTGCGCGATTCCGGTCCGAGCACGGCGACCGCCGAGCAATCCAGTGTCGGCGCGACGAGGTTGCAGGTCGTCACCGAATGGAGCGTATCGACCTGCGCTTCGCGGTCGTCGCGCATGCGCGGCGCGATATAGACCTGGCTGGCGGAAGCGATGCGGCGGAACGGCGTGTCCGCGTCATAGTCGGGCCGCCACTTGCGCAGGCCTGGGAGCGCCTCGAGCGGATCGCGATTCCAGGTCAGCGAAAGCGGGGAGTAGAAGATCAGCCGGGTGCCGATCAGCCGCGAGGCATAATTGCGATCGGAATAATAATCGTTCGACTTGAGATGATAGGCATCGACGAAGCGCAGGCGTCCGGCGGCATCGAGGCGGAAGCGATTGATCTCGGTGCCGCCGCGATCATAGGAGTAGCCGACGACGACGACCCAATCGTCGTGGAGCAGCATCTCGTCATACCAGTCGCCCTCGCCGGAGACGCCCGGCGGGAAGGCGTTGATCGATGCGACCGGGCGCATCCTGCCGCCGGCCAGCGAGACGGTGAACAGCCGGCCGCGGCGAAGAATGACGAGGAAGTTGCCGGTCGATTTGACGATGTCGCCCTCGTCGACATTGGCTTCCTGATTGTTGGTGATGCCTGGCGTCGGCGTACGAGACCCGGTCACAACGACGTTCGAGGCCTGCGTGAGCCGGCCGCTGGCCGAGGGGGCGGTTGATGGCGAAGGAGGCTGCATCGCCATAACGGCGGGCGGCGGCGGGGGCGGCGGGGGCGGCGGCGGTAGTGCGCCGTCCGCATCCTGCTCCCGGCTGCGGCGAAGATAGCGGCGGAGCTGGGCGTCCGAGCGAAAGGCGACCAGGCCGGCCGGGGCGGATCGGGCGGAAGCGGCCGGCCGACCCGAAGCGGGTGCGGCAGGGATTGCGAGCATGAGCAGGGCCGGGATCAGCAGGGCCATTAGCGAGCCTGGCCTCGGAAAGAGAATCGCGCCCATCTCCAGCCCTCTTCATTTGTTGTTACAACATATCATTCGACAGGGCGCATGAATGCAAGGTGAAATGTTGCGGGGCGCCTGTTCCCCGGAGCGCTGCCTAGGGTTCGTTGCGATGGACGCGGCCACGCGCCATCACGAAGCCCACATTTCGAAGCACGCCGACGTCGGCGAGCGGATCGCCGCGCACCGCGACGATGTCGGCGGCCTTGCCGGGCTCGATCGTGCCGACTTCGGCCGACAGGCCAAGCAAATCGGCGGCATTGACCGTTGCGGCCTCGATCGCCGTCATCGGCGTCATGCCGTGCTGGACCATCAACAGGAATTCGTCCGCGTTGCGGCCGTGCAGGGACACGCCGGCATCGGTGCCGAAGGCGATCCGCACGCCCGCGGGCACGGCGCGCCGAAGCGACTGGCCGGTCACGCGGATCCGCCACTCGATCTTGCGCCGCACTTCGCCGCTATAGGCGTCGGGATTGGTGCGCAGCCGCTCGATATAGCCGTTCACGGTGGACAAGGTGGGCACGTAATAAGCGCGCGACTGGCGGAACAGGCGCAGGCTCTCGTCGTCGAGCAAGGTGCCATGCTCGATCGAATCCGCGCCCAGGCGGAGCGCCAGGTTTATCCCGTCGGCGCCATGGGCATGGACGGCGACGCGCCGCCCGTAGAGATGGGCGGTCTCGATCAGGGCCCGTGCCTCGTCCTCGAACATCTGCGCGCCGAGACCGAGCCCGATGCGGCTGTTCACGCCGGCGGTGGTGGCGATCTTGATGACGTCCACGCCCCGCGCGATCTGGCGGCGCACGGCCCGGCGGCAATCCTCCACACCGTCGCAGGTCGCTCCGCCCGCACGCAGCGCGTCGTGAAGCTCGTCGCGGACGCCGAGGGTCGAATCCATATGGCCGGCTGTCGTCGAGATGGCCGTGCCGGCGTCGATGATGCGCGGCCCGATCGCCCAGCCGCGGCCGATCGCGTCGCGAAGCCCAAGCGTGATTCCGTCCTCGGAGCCCAGGTTGCGCACCGTCGTGAAGCCGGCGTCCAGCGTCTTGCGCGCATTCCATGAGGCTTCGTAGGACCGCAGGGCGACGCTGTCGGTAAAGCCCGACATGAAGCCCTCGTTGCCGGCGCGGTCGCTGGTCAGATGGACATGGCTGTCGATCAGCCCCGGCAGCACGAAACGATCGCGCAGGTCGACGACGCGGGCGCCGGCCGGCGGCTCGATGAAGCCGTCCACCACCCGCTCGATCCGCCCGTCGCGGATCAGGATGCTGGCGTTGCGGCGCGGCGGACGGCCGGGGCGGTCCAGCAGCGTGCCCGCGTGGATTACCGTGACGCCGGGTTCGCCGGGCAGCGCCTGTGCAGCGCTGGACGGGGGCGGCGGGATCGGCGCTTCCTGGGCCGCCAGTGGAGCGGCGGCGAGCCCGAGAGCCATGAGCGAACAGAAAGGCAGAAAAGCGCGCATGTCGGCCGACCCCCAATGGCGAAAGAAGGACGATAGCCGATCCGGGCCGCCCGCCAACCCCCGTCGTCACGGGAACCGGAAGTCGGGTGTGACGGACCCCGGCTGCGGGCCGGCTAACGGACGAGAATGTCCGCGATCCTCTGGGCGAAGACGTCCAGGTCGGCGCGGTTGGTGTTGGCCAGGATCACGATCGTCGTGTCCCGGTCGAGCAGCCGGTAGAGGACGCTGTTGGCGCCCATCACGCTGCCCGGCCGCTTGGCGACGCGGAACTGACGGCCGCCGCGCGTCACGGTGTAGGACCAGAGCCCATAGCCATAATCGTCGAGGCCCGGCGCCAGCAGCCGCCGCAGCATGGCGTCGCCGATCAGCCGGCCGCCGTAAAGCCCGGCGGCAAAGCGTTGAAGGTCGGGCGCGGTCGAGTACATGCCGGCCGCGGCATACCAATTCTCGGCATAGACCGGCATGTCCGAGATCAGGACATGCATGTCGTCACGCCAGAAATAGGTGGGGGCGAGGCGGGGCGTGATCGCGTCCCAATGCAGCATGCCGGTTTCGCGCATGCCCAGAGGGCGCAGGATGCGCTCGGCAAGCGCCGCCTCGAAGCTCTTCCCGGTCAGCCGCTCGACGATCCGGCCAAGGACGAAATAGTCCGCATTGTTGTAGACGAACGTGGTGCCGGGCTCGCGGGCGAGCGGGCCGCTGCAGCAACGGCGGAGCAGCACCTCCGGCGACAGGGGCCGCTGATATTGCTCGATGCCATTGGCGAAGGCGTCCTGGTAGCTCGACACATTGTCCCACTGGGCGATTCCGGAAACATGGCGGAGCAGCTGGTGGATCGTGACGCGGTCGGCGCCCGCGCCCGGATATTCGGGCAGCGCTGCGCGGATCGGCGCATCGAGGTCGAGGCGTCCTTCCTGGGCGAGCTGCAGGATCAGCACCGCGGTGAACAATTTGGTGATGGACGCGATCCGGTAGCGTGTGTCGGCGGCCGCCGGCACGGCGAAGGCGCGGTCGGCCAGTCCGAAGCTGCGGCTGTAGAGGGTACGGGCGCCCTGCCTGACCAGGATGGTGCCGCTGAAATCATGCTCCGCGGCGAACGTGGCGACCATCGCGCCGATCGTCGGCGGGGCAGGGCGGGGCGTCGCCTCCAGGGATGTGGCCGTCACCAGCGCCACGACCCAGAGCAGCAGGCCGGCATTGCGGATGTTCATGGCGATGCTCCTGCCTGCTTGCCTGGCCCGGGATTGCGCGACATACTGCGCATATTCGTATGAGCACTATATTGCACAGTCAAGCACAGTCACACGCACCGAAGGTGCTGGCCCACGTCGCCGGCAATATCAGGCGGCTGCGCAGGGAACGCCGCTTCAGCCAGGCGCGGCTCGCCGAACTGTCGGGAGTCAGCCGCCGCATGATCGTCGCGATCGAACGCGACGAAGCGAATGTCAGCCTCTCGAGCCTCGACCGGCTTGCCGCCGCCCTGGGCGTCAGCCTCGCCGAAACCCTGCGCCCGCCGGAGGCGCCGGACAGCCGGCGGATCGACACGATCGCCTGGCGCGGCGACCGTCCGGGGAGCCAGGCCCTCCTGCTCGGCACCGCGCCGGCGACGCGCGAGGCCGAATTGTGGCTATGGTCGCTCGGCGAGGGCGAGCGCTACGCGTCCGAGGAGAATTCGGAGGGCTGGCACGAAATGCTGATGGTGATCGAAGGCCGTCTCGTCGTCGAATTCGCCGAAGGCAGCAACGAGATCGAAGCCGGCGACTTCCTGATCTTCTCGAGCGCCGACCCCTATGTCTTCGCCAATGGCGGCAGCGGAACGGTGCGCTTCGTCCGGAACGTCGTGCTCTAGCGCCGCTGCGCCGACGATTCCTCGCGAACGGCGCGGAACTCGGAGCTCGCGCGCCATTGCGGCCAGACGCGGCTGTTCGCCAGCTCCCGTCCGATCCGCCAGGCGAGGCTGACGTCCTGCGCGGCGCCGCGCAGATCCCAGTCGGGCGACCATTCGTCGCAGGTCTGGTGGTAGCAGCGGGCGGTGAAGTCGGCGACCCAGCGGTCGCCCGCCTCGCGGCCGCCGGTGACCAGGTCGGCGCCGCCGCCGAGCGCCATCAGCAGCAGCACCGGGACGCCGCGCCTCGCGAACGGGAAATGATCGGCGCGGTAGAAGAGGCCGCGCTGGGGCTGGGCGTCGGGGGTGACGGTGCGGCCCTGCCCCTGGGCCATGCGCGCCATCAGATCCTCGAGATCGCTCTGGCCCTGGCCGATCAGGATCACGTCGCGCGCCGGCCCGGCCGATTGCAAAGTATCGAGCGTGATGTTCGCGACCATCGTCTCGACCGGGTAGAGCGGGTTCGCCGCGCCATAGCCCGAGCCGAGCAGGCCGCGCTCCTCACCGGTCCAGGCGGCGAACAGCAAGGTGCGCTCCGGCCGCGGGCCGGCCGCGAACAGCCGCCCCGCTTCCAATAGCCCGGCGATGCCGAGCCCGTCGTCATGCGCGCCGTTGCGGATCGTGTCGCCGCGCGCGTCGGCCGGGCCGATGCCGTAAGCGTCCCAATGGCCGGAGAACATGATCGTCTCGTTCGGATGCCGCGTGCCGGTCAGGCGGGCGATCACATTGTGGCTCTCGACCCGTTGGCTGGTCACGGGCAGGTCGGAAGAGAAGGTGGCGCCGAGGTCGATCGGGCGGAAGCTGCCGCCACGCGCCTGGCGCTTGACCGCCTCGAAATCCAGTCCGGCGCGGCGAAACAGGTCGACCGCCAGAGCGCGCTGCATCCAGCCCTGGAGCAGCACCGGCTGCGTCGCATTCGGGCCGAGCACGACGTTATAGGCCTCGCCCGCCGGCGCCTGCACCGTGTTCCAGGCATAGCCGGCGCCTTCGGTCTCGTGGATGACGAGCGCGCCGATCGCGCCGCGCCGCGCCGCCTCCTCGAACTTGTAGGTCCAGCGGCCATAATAGGTCATCGCCCGGCCGCCGAACCGGCCATTGACCGCCTCGCCCGCCGCGGCTTCGAAATCGGGATCGTTGACCAGGAAGACGGCGATCTTGCCGTGCAGGTCGGTGCCGGCGAAATCGTCCCAGCCGCGCTCCGGCGCGGTCACGCCATAGCCGACGAAGACCATCGGCGCATTCCCGATCCTGACGCGATCGCTCTCGCGGGTGGTGCTGACATAAAGGTCGCGCGGCGATTGCAGGGGGAGGATCTGGCCATGGCTCGCGATGGTGAAGCTCGCCTGCGCCGGCACCTGGGTGCGGATCAGCGGCACCATCTGGGTCCAGCCGCCATTGTCGCCGCCCGGCTCGAGGCCGAGCGCGCGGAATTGTTCGGTGAGCCAGGCGATCGTCCTTGTCTCTCCCTCTGTGCCGGGCGCGCGGCCCTGCAGATCGTCCGATGCGATCTGCCGGGTCCACTCCGACAGGCGTTGCGGATCGACCGGCGCCCAGGAGGCGGGCGAGCCGGGATCGGTGCGCGGCACGACGGTCGCGCAGGCGGAGAGGGTCAGTGCGAAGGCGAGAAGGAGCAGCTTTTTCATGCCAGCCTCTTTGGCGCTTTTCGCGGCACGCACAAGGCTGCTAGACCGCTCGCGCTTCACGCTTTTCACGAAGGTTCTCCGCCTCATGCGCACTGCCCTCGCATTTCTGCTCCTGCCCTTCGCCGCCATCGCATCCGCCCAATCCACCCCTGCAATCCACTATCCCGAGACGGCGCGCGGCAATGTCGCGGACGAGCAGTTCGGCGAGCGCGTCGCCGATCCCTATCGCTGGCTCGAGAACGACGTGCGGCGCGACGATCAGGTCCGCGCCTGGGTGACCGCGCAGAACCAGGTGACGCAGACCTTCCTCGCGACGCTGCCGGCCCGCGCTGCATTCCGCGCGCGGATGACGCAGATGTACGATTACGAGCGCTTCGGCATTCCCGAGGTCCACGGCCGCCATTATTTCTACACCCGCAATGACGGGCTGCAGAACCAGGCGGTCCTTTACGTTCGCGACGGCCTGAACGGCGCGCCGCGCATGCTGATCGATCCCAACACCTGGTCGCGGGACGGCGCCACCGCGCTTGCCGAATGGTCGCCTTCGCAGGACGGCAGCCATCTGCTCTATTCGATCCAGGACGGCGGCACCGACTGGCGGACGGTGCGCGTGCTCGACGTCGCCACCGGCCGGCCGACCGGCGACGAGGTGCGCTGGGTCAAATTCTCCAACCTCGACTGGGCGAAGGACAGCTCCGGATTCTTCTATTCGCGCTTTCCCGAACCCGGCGATCATCAATTCCAGCAGCTGAACGAGAATCAGGCCGTCTATTTCCACCGGCTCGGCACGCCCCAAAGCGCCGATCGCCTCGTCTTTTCGACGCCCGACCATCCCCGCTGGAACAACAATGCCGAAGTCTCGGAAGACGGCAACTGGCTGATCGTCAGCTCGTCGGAAGGCACCGACGCCCGCTACGAGATCAATCTGATCAACCTCGCGACGCCGAACGGCCGGCCGCGGCGGATCGTCACCGGCATGGAGGATGACTGGGACTATCTCGGCAATGTCGGGACGATCTTCTACTGGCAGACCAACAATGGCGCGCCGCGCCAGCGCATCGTCGCCACCGACGTCGCCCAGGACCGGCTCGCCATCCGTGAGATCGTGCCCCAGGATGCGGCGACGCTCGCGGGGGCCTCGATCGTCGGGCAAAGGCTGGTCGCCGAATATCTGGTCGATGCGAAGAGCGAGGTGCGCACCTTCGCCCTCGATGGCCGGCGCATCGGCGCCGTCGCCTTGCCCGGCATCGGCAGCACCGACGGATTCCGGGGCGACCAGTCGTCGAGCGAAACCTTCTACAGCTTCGCCAGCTACAACCGGCCGGCGACGATCTACCGCTATGACAGCGCCACCGGCCGGACGAGCCTCTTCGCCCAGCCGCGGCTCCACTTCGATCCCGCCCAGTTCGTCGTCCGCCAGGTCTTCTACCCGTCGCGCGACGGCACGCGGATCCCGATGTTCCTGGTCCACCGGCGCGGTCTTGACGTCCGCCGCCCGCGGCCGACCCTGCTCTACGGCTATGGCGGCTTCAATATCTCGTCGACCCCCGCATTCCAGCCGCGCTGGATGACCTGGGTCGACATGGGCGGCGTGCTCGCCGTCGCCAATATCCGCGGCGGCGGCGAATTTGGCGAGGCGTGGCACGATGCCGGCCGCCGCGCCAACAAGCAGAACGTGTTCGACGATTTCATCGCCGCCGCCGAATATCTGAACGCGCGGCATATCGCCTCGCCGCGCACGCTCGCGATCGAGGGGCGCTCCAATGGCGGCCTGCTGGTCGGCGCGGTGGTCAATCAGCGGCCGGACCTGTTCGCGGCGGCCTTGCCCGGCGTCGGCGTGATGGACATGCTGCGCTTCGACCGCTTCACCGCCGGCCGCTACTGGGTCGACGATTACGGCTATCCGAACCGCGAGGCCGACTTCCGCATCCTCAGGCGCTATTCGCCCTATCACAACATCCGCTCGGGCGTGCGCTATCCGCCGATCCTCGCCGTCACCGCCGACACCGACGACCGCGTCGTCCCCGGCCACAGCTTCAAATATATCGCCGCGATGCAGCATGCCGATCCCAATGGCGCGCCGCACCTGATCCGCATCGAGACCCGCGCCGGCCACGGCTCGGGCAAGCCGACCGACAAGCAGATCGAGGAATATAGCGATATGTACGCGTTCATCGCGCGCTTCACCGGCATGCAGGTGCCGACACCGGTCCGGCGCCGCCGGCGATGAGGGAGACCAGGATGAAGCTCGGCAAAGGCCTGTTGTTCCTCGTCCCGGCGGTCGCCGCGGGCGCAACCGCATTGCTGATCGCGCCCGGGAGCGAGGCCGGCGCGGTGCAGCGCCGCGCCGCGCGCGGCAGCCTGTGCGCGGCGGACGAAGTGGTGATCTACCAATGCGGCATCGGCCCTCAGCTGGTCGCGGTGTGCGGCAGCCGGACGCCGACGCCCCACGCCCAATATCGGTTCGGGACGCCGGGCCATGTCGCGCTTGCCTTTCCCGGCCCGGGCCAGAGCGGTGGCCTCACTTATGCGCGCGAAATGTATTCCGGCGGCGGCGCGCTGCAGATCCGCTTCAGCAATGGCGGCCACGATTATGCGGTGTACAGCCGCACCGTTAGGACCGGCTTTGGCAGTGACGGCCGCAACAATCCGCAATTCTCGGACGGGGTGATGGTCCGGCGCGGCGGGCGGCTGGTCTCCAACCGGTCCTGCACCACCGAAGTCGGCGGCGACGGGCAGCCCGAGGATTACATGCCGGAAGGCGCGATCCTCGAGTTTCCGGACTGACCATGGGTACGGCCGCCCTCCTCGCCCTGGCGCTCGCCGCCGCTGCTCCCGCGCACGGCAATGTGGCTTTCGTCGGCTGCCCCTCCGACGGCCAGACCGGTCCGCGGCCGGCGCCGCGGCGGGGCGTCGTGCCGCATGTGCCGCGCGCATTTGCTTCGCGCCTCGCTTATTATGCCTCCGGCGATCTCGGCGTGCTGGCGCCGCGCGGATGGCATTGTTTCGGCCTGTACGGCTCGAACGGCTCGGTGCTGATCGTGACGCCGCAAGTCGTGAGGGACCCGCTGTCGGCGACGCGGCTGCGCGGGCCGGCGGTGCAGATCGGCGAAAGCCTGGGCGCCACCTCCGGCCGCTTCGAAGTCGCCCGCGTGATCGCGCAGGCCTTCCCCGCACGCCTGGACTTTGCCCGGCGCGTCGCAGCCGAGGGGATCGGCGATCCGCTGCCGAACGGACCGGTCGCGACCGACCGGATCGTGCCGCTGCGGCCGACCGTGGTCGCCTATACGACACCCGCCGGTCGCGCAGGACTCGGCACCGATTCTCGCCTTGCTCCCGATGACCGGCGGATCGACGGTCTGGCCGTCCTCGATCCGAACGGCGACATGAACCTGGTCAAGCTCGACGTCCGCCTGCCGGCCGGCCAGGCCGCTCTGGCCCGGGCGATCCTCAATGCCGCGCTGCCGCGCCGCTGAACCTATGTTAACCGCCGCGTTCAGCTTGGGCTCAGGCAAGAAATTGGAAACACTCGCTATTGGACAGCGTTATGTATCCGACTCAATCTTGAAACAGGAGCCCGCCATGCTCGGCAAAATCACGTTCGGCGCCCTTGCCGCCACCACATTGCTCACCGCATTGCCCGCCGCAGCGGAAGCGCAAGGCTATTATCGCGGCGACCGCTATCAGGGTCGCGGCTACGACCGTGGATATGATCGCTACGACCGCGGCTACGATCGCCGCGGCGACCGTCGCTATTATCGCAACCGGTACCGGTCTTCGAGCCGCGTCTACGTCGACGTCGGCTATGGTCCGGGCTATTATGGCGGCGGCTATTACGGCCCCGCTTATTATGGCGGCTATTATGGCCCCTCTTATTACGGCCCGGCTTATTATCGCGGCAGCTACAACCGGGGCTATTACGGCCGCGGCTATCGCTGCGGCAGCGGCACCACCGGCGCGATCGTCGGCGGCGCGGCCGGCGCCCTGGTCGGGCGCGAGATCGCCCGCGACGGCCGGCGCTATCGCCGTGGCGGCAGCGGCACCACCGGTGCGATCCTCGGCGGCGCGATCGGCGCGCTGATCGGCAGCGAAGCGACCCGCTGCTAGGCGGGTTGCGCTGCTGGTTCTGGGTTCCCGGCATGCGCCGGGGCCCAGTCGCACCTTAGAAAGAAGAAGACCCTCACCCTGCCCTCTCCCGCAAGCGGGAGAGGGCAGGGAGGCCCGCTTCGGCGTGCTCCTGCTCCCGCTTGAGGGAGAAGCTTGAGATGAGGGTCTATCTCTTTCCGCTGCCTGCACTTTATACCGCAGCGACCCTCGCCAGACCCTCCAGGATCATCGCCCACCCCTTGCGGGTCTGCGCCTCATAATCCGCCCAGACACCCTCATGGGTCAGGGTCAGCAGCGATCCGTCCCCGTCAGCCGCGATGGTGACGGTGACGCGCGTCCGTTCCTCGCCCATGCTGGTCCAGAAGTCGAAGGCGAGCAGGCGCGGCCGGTCGATCTCCACATATTCGCCGAAATGCTCGGCAAGGTCGTCGCCGCGGCGCTCGACGATGGTGAAGCCGCCGCCGACCCGGGCGTCGATGTCCACCTTCTCCATCACCCCGTCCGGCGTCGCGAACAGCCATGAGCCGACGCCCGCCGGGTCCAGCCAAGCGTCGAACACGGTCTCCGGCGGCGCCGCGATGCGCCGCTCCACGGTCACGCTGGCATTCTCCGTCATTCAGCCCTCCTGTTTCATCCTGTCGCGTCGCGTCTGCTCCGCCGCGCTCGGCTCGGCGAGCTGGAACGAGCCGGTCCGCACCGGCCCTGCCGGGCGGTAGCGGGCGATGATCACGCCCGTCGTTGAAGTCTGCGAGGAGACGAGGCTGAGCTCGCCGGGCTGGGCCGCATCGCCGAAGAATGTCTTGCCGTGGCCGAGCAGGACCGGGAAGACGAGCAGGCTGATTTCGTCGACCAGCCCGGCTTCGAGCAGCGACTGGACCAGCACCGAGCTGCCCTGGGTCAGCAGGTCGGGCCCATCGCCCTGCTTGAGCCTGGCCACCGCCGCCGGCACGTCGCCCTCGAGCCGTTCGCTGTTCGCCCAGGCGAGCGGCGCCTCCGAAGAGGTGGCGACATATTTGGTGATGGAGTTGAACAGGCCCGCCGGCTCCTCGTCGGTATAGGGCCAGTGCGCCGCGAAAATCTCATAGGTCTTGCGGCCGAGCAGCAGGTCGAACGGCTTGCCGAAACTCTCCCCCATGGCGGCGCCCATCACCTCGTCCCAATAGGGAACGGTCCAGCCGCCGAAGCGGAAGCCGCCCGTCGGATCCTCTTCGGGCCCGCCCGGCGCCTGCATGACGCCGTCGAGGCTGACGAAGGCGGCGCAGACCACCCGTCTCATCGCGCAAGCTCCGCGGCGACTTCGCCGAGCTGGTCGGCGCAGGTGCCCCAGCCTTCGTGGAAGCCCATCTTCGCGTGGGTGTCGGCATCGGCGGGGTTCCGGTGCATGGCCAATGCGCGATAGAGCGTCCTGCCGTCGCCGGCATCCTCGAGCGTCATGATCGCCGTGAAGGCGAGCCCGCCGCAGCCTTCGGGGCCGAGATCGTTGGGCCGCCAGCCCGGGCCGAGCGCGCTGGTCCACACCATCCGCTCGCCCTCGGCCACGTCGAGGATGCAGCCATTGCCTTCGGCCTCGAACCCGTCGGGTCCGGTCATCCGGTTGTAGAAGCGGCCGCCCGGGCGAAGGTCGAGCTCCACGTCGGGAGTCTGATAGGGCCTGGGCGCCCACCATTTCCTGATATGCTCGGGAGTCGTCAGCGCGGTCCAGACGAGATCGCGCGGCGCATCGAACGTCCGCTCGAGCACGAGATCGGTCTCACTCATATTCATGTCTCCTTCGATTTCAGGATTTCGAGATAGTCTTCGAGCCGGTCGAGCCGGCCCTCCCACAGAGCGCGCTGCTCGGCGATCCAGGTTTCGGCGGTGGCGAGCGCCTTCGGCTCCAGCCGGCAGGTGCGCACGCGCCCCTTCTTCTCGCTGCGGACGAGCCCGCTCGCCTCCAGCATCTGCAGATGCTGCATCACCGCCGGCAGCGACATGCGGTAGGGCGCGGCAAGCTCGCTGACCGAGGCCGGCGCGCGGCTGAGGCGGGCGAGCATCCCGCGCCGGGTCGGGTCCGCGAGGGCCTGGAATGCGAGATCGAGCCTGGCCGATTCGTTAAGCATGGGCTTAACTAACGTGGCCGGCCATTCCGCGCAAGATAAAGTTCAGCAATCGCTTAACTGATGGGCCTAGTGGATCGGCATGGACCCTTGGGTCAGGGCAATCCGCAGCCCGATCGACATGCTCCAGTCGAACGCATGGCGGGTGCCGATGTCGCTGGTGCCGCCCTGCTGGACGAACGTGCCGTTGGGCGGATTCCTCACTTGTGCGCGGTCGCTGAAGGCGCCGGCCTGGCCGATCGCGAAAAGCTCGGCCCGGGGGCCGAGATCGACCGACAGCTCGGCGAACGCATCGCCGCGATAGCCGATGTCGCTTACGCTGCGATCGAGCGCAGTGGTGAAGGCGCGGTCGCCGGCGGGGCCGAAATTCTGCGTATTCGTCTCCAGCGAGTCGAGCTTGTAGTCGTAATAATAAGCGCCGGCCTGGGCCCCGAGCGTCAGGCGCGCCTCGGCGCCGATCGGAACGACCGCTTCGACGCCGACCGAGAGTCCGAGCTCGAGCTCCCCGACCTCCTGCTCGAGCCTCTGGGTGGCGATCACCGGCGTCGTGATCGAGGTGATGCCGAGATGGTCGCGGTCGCGATAGGTGATGGAGGCGCCCACGGTGGCGTTGAGCCTGGTCCGGAGGGCCTCGAGCGCTTCGGCGGGCGGATCGGCGCCGAACCTGAAATTCCAGTCCGCCCGGTACGATTCGACCTGCATCTCGGTGTCGACCTCGATCGGGACGTTGCCGCTGATGCCGGTGCTGCCGCCCAGCGTGATGGCGCTGTAGGGATAGCCGCGCCTGCTGCCGGCGGCCCCCGCCTCTATCTCGGTCCGGTTGCTCGCATCGGCCCGGGCATAAGCAAGCCCGAAGCTGCCGAAGCGGCCCGTTTCCAGCCGGCCTTCAATTGCGAACCCGGCGGGCCGCTCCTCGCTATAGGCCGCCGGCCGCTCGGGCGAGGGCGGCGGCCCGTCGGCGACGAAGCCGTAATTGGCGACCGGGATCTGCGTAGACGCATAGCCGACCGAGAGTGCGGCAGAAACGTCCGCCGATCGCCGGCGCGCGGGCTGATCGCCGCCGATGTTCAGGCCGACCCGCCGGTCGGCGTCCACGCCGCGCGGCGGGCAGGGCAGGGCCCGTGCAGCCGCCAGCCGCGCCCGCCAATTCTCGATCAGCCCGGCATCGAGGCCCGCGCCCGCCCACACGCCGATCGCATCGCTGATATTGCCGAGAGCGATGTCGCGCTGGGGGCAATTGCCCGCGGAGCGGGCATTTTCGGCCTGGACGAAGGCATTCTCGACGCGGTTCATCACCTCTCTTTGAGCAGGGCTGAGCGGCACGGGCACAGGCGTGACCGACGTCGAGCCAACCGGCGCGGGCGAGTCGTCCATCGCGTCGAGAATGCTGCCGTCCGGCGGCCCGAGCGTCGTCCCGGTCGGCGGGATGGTCTCCACGGGCGGCGGTGGCGGCGGCGTCGTCAGCTGGGGCGGGCATCGCCGGGCCTGCGCTTCGGCGAGACGCAGGTTGAAATCGGCTTGGCCCTCCGGCGAAAAGGTTTGGAAACGGAGCGCCGAGTCGAGCCGGATCACCACTTCGGCCAGCTTGGCATCCCGCCCAGCGCAGTCTGAGTTGAGGCGCGCGGTTTCCGCCTCGGCGAGCAGCTGGGCGATCTCATTGGCTTGTCTCAGATTGCCGCCCAGGAATTGCGCGTGCGCCGCGCCGCTGGCGAGGAATGTGGCGACGCCGGCGACGGCAAGCCGCCGTGCCAGGATTGAGAGCTCGCGATTTCGGTGTGCCATTCATGCCCCCTGCGACGAGTCAGGCCATCTTGCGTCGACATCGTAGAACGGCCGGGGCTGTCCGCGCCTCATCCGATCGGATGAGATTCACGAAGAACGATCGTGACGCTTATGTTATGATCGACGCGCATCGTGGGGGCGAACGCCATGATCGTGAACTTGGAATCGGTGCGCGCGTCGGCGGCGAAGGCGGCGCTCAACCCGGCGCTCTGGTCCGAAACCCTGTGGCAGGTGGGCCAGCTGGTCGGCAGCGACTTCAGCGTGTTCGACCATATCGACAAGAGGACCGGGCAGGTCACCCTGGGCTTCACGGACCGGCCGGATCACGTCGCCGAGGTGCGCGAGCGCTACGAGGCTTATTTCCACCGGATCAATCCGCGCTTCGATGTCGCCCGGAGACTGCCGCTCGATACCGTCATGCACGACGATCATATCGGCGACGACAAGACGATCAGCGGATTGGAATTCTACGCCGACTTCCTGAAACCCTCGGGCCTCAAATATTTCATCGGCTCGGGTGTCGCCGACGATGCCGAGCAAACCGTCGTCTTCTCGCTCCAGCGCAGCGCCGACCGCGGCCGCGCGAGCGAAGAGCAGAAGCGCCATTTCGCCGCGATCCTTCCCGACCTGCGAAATGCGACGGCGATCCATTTGCGGATGGCCCGTGCCCCGTCCGGGGCGATGCTCGCGGCGGCGTTCGATCGGCTCGCCGACCCGCTGGCGGTGGTGCGTGAGGATGGGCGGCTGGTCTTCGCCAATCTGGCGATGCGCCGGCTGCTCGCGGCCGGCGACATCTTCCGGCTCTGGCGCGGCGCGCTCGAAGGGGCGGCGCCGCGCGTCCATCGGGCGCTTGCCTCGCTCTACCACCAGGCCGGCCGGTGCGGCGGTCTCGCCCGCACCGCCGTGCACCGGCCGGACGGCCCGCTGATCCTGCGCCTCGCGCCGCTGGAGCGCGACGATGCGCAGGTGCTCGACGCGGGCAAATGGCGCTGCTTCTGCCTGATCGTCGACGATCCCGCGCGTCCGCGCTGGGCGGAAGTCGGCGAGGCGATGGCCTTGTTCGGCTTCACCCGCCGCGAGGCGGTCGTCGGCACCCATCTCGCGGCCGGGCTCGGCGTCGACCAGATCGCGGCCCGGCTCGGCGTCTCGCGCAACACCGTCCGCAGCCATCTCGCCATGCTGCGCGAGAAGCTCGGCGTCAGGAGCGCGCTGGCCATCGCCGCCGAGATGCGGCGCGCGATCGGCCCCTTCGCCTGAACGGACGATCGACTCCGGGAGCGGCAGCGCTAGAAGAGCCGGCAGCGGGAGGCGACTATGGACACGACGGATGCGGCGGATCTGGTGGCGGAAGTCCACGAGGCCGGCCAGGACGAGAATACCCGCTTCCGCAACCGCGCGGCGCTTCTGATCGCCCTGCTCGCGGCGGTGCTCGCGGTCGCCGGGCTCGGCGGCGGCAACGCCACCGACGACATGATCTTCAACAATATCCGCGCCAGCGACACCTGGGCCTTCTTCCAGGCCAAGAACATGCGCCAGACCGCTTATGAGATCGCCATCGTCGAGATCGAGGGGGACCTTGCCGAGCCCGGCCTGACCCCGGAACGGCGGACGCGAATGGAGCATCAGCTGGCCGAGCATCGCGCCACCATCGCCCGCTACGAATCCGAGCCGGATCCGGCGGCGCCGAACGATCCGTTGCGCGGCGAAGGCAAACGCCAGCTCAGGGCCCAGGCGGAGGCGTTCGGGGCGGCGCGCGAGGTCGCGTCGGCCAGAGACGACAGCTTCGACCTGGCCGAGGTGCTGCTCCAGGTCGCCCTGGTGCTTGGCTCCGTCGCCATCCTCGCCCTCAACCGGCCGATCCTGGTCCTTGCGGGCGCGCTTGGCCTGATCGGCGTGCTGCTGACCGCCAATGGCTTCCTGCTGTTCATGTCGCTGCCCTTCTGAACGTCCGGCCGGCGGCTCGCTGGACAGGGTCGCGGGCGGCTCTTAAGCCGCGCCCATGACACGCCAGCCCGATTCCATCCTCATCGTCGATTTCGGCAGCCAGGTGACCCAGCTGATCGCCCGGCGGGTTCGCGAGGCGGGCGTCTATAGCGAGATCGCGCCGTTCAACCGCGCCGACGAGGCCTTCGCGCGGATGAAGCCGAAGGGCATCATCCTGTCCGGCGGCCCTTCGTCGGTGATGTGGGACGACAGCCCGCGCGCGCCGCAGCATTTCTTCGACGCCGGCGTGCCGATCCTCGCCATCTGCTACGGCCAGCAGACCATGGCGCACCAATTAGGCGGCCGCGTCGCGCCCTCCGACAATCGCGAGTTCGGCCGCGCCTTCATCGAGATCATTGGCGAATCCATGCTGTTCGACGGCCTGTGGAAGGCCGGCGAAAGCCACCAGGTGTGGATGAGCCATGGCGACCGGGTCGAGGCCTTGCCCGAGGGCTTCAGCGTCGTCGCCGCGTCCGAGGGCGCGCCTTATGCGGTGGCGACCGACGAGAAACGCCGCTTCTTCAGCCTGATGTTCCACCCGGAAGTGGTCCACACCCCGGACGGCGGCAAATTGCTCGCCAATTTCGTCCGCCACGTCTGCGGCCTGCCCGGCGACTGGACGATGGCGGAATATCGCGCGACCAAGATCGCCGACATCCGCGCCCAGGTCGGGCAGGGCAGGGTGATCTGCGGCCTCTCCGGCGGCGTCGACAGCGCGGTCGCGGCAGTGCTGATCCACGAAGCGATCGGCCACCAGCTCACCTGCGTCTTCGTCGATCACGGGCTGATGCGGGCCAACGAGGCCGAGCAGGTCGTCAGTCTGTTTCGCAATCACTACAATATCCCGCTCGTCCATGTCGACGCGGCCGACCAGTTCCTCGGCGGCCTTGCCGGGCTCGAGGAGCCCGAGGCCAAGCGCAAGCTGATCGGCAAGACCTTCATCGAGATTTTCGAGGCGGAGGCGAAGAAGATCGGCGGCGCCGATTTCCTCGCCCAAGGCACGCTCTATCCCGATGTGATCGAAAGCGTCAGCTTCACCGGCGGCCCCTCGGTGACGATCAAGAGCCACCACAATGTCGGCGGCCTGCCCGAGCGGATGAACATGCAGCTGGTCGAGCCGCTGCGCGAATTGTTCAAGGACGAGGTCCGGGTGCTCGGGCGCGAGCTCGGCCTGCCGGAGGCGTTCGTCGGCCGCCATCCGTTCCCAGGCCCCGGCCTCGCCATCCGCATTCCCGGCGAAGTGACGAAGGAGCGCTGCGACATATTGCGCAAGGCCGACGCGGTCTATCTCGAGGAGATCCGAAATGCCGGGCTCTACGACGCGATCTGGCAGGCCTTCGCGGTCCTGCTGCCGGTGCGCACCGTCGGCGTGATGGGCGATTACCGCACCTACGACAATGTCTGCGCGCTCCGTGCCGTGACCTCGACCGACGGCATGACCGCCGACATCTACCCGTTCGACGCCGCCTTCCTGAGCCGGGTCGCTACGCGCATCGTCAACGAGGTGAAGGGCATCAACCGGGTGGTCTACGATTATACATCGAAACCCCCGGGGACGATTGAATGGGAATAGATCGCAATTGAGCGGCCATCCGGGGGATGGCTGCGCGATCTATTCGAGGCGGTGAGACTGAAACGCAGCTGCACATGTCGCGACGTACCCCCTTTTATCAGACTTTGAGCTGCGTCCCGACGACAAGCCTGAATTGCTCCGGAAGCAAGGACCGCAAACCATCCCCGCCCGTCCAGAGCGCGGCAGCCCAACCGCAGCTGATCGCGCCTTCGACATTCGCGATCCTGTCGTCGACAAGGAACAGGTTCCGAGGCCGGAATCCGGTGCGGGTTTCGATGCTCCTGTAAAAGCCTGCGTCAGGTTTCGAGCAGCCGAGCTCGGCGGCATAATGCAGGCCATCGAAGCGGCCGCGGAAATCGAGCTCGTCCCAAAGATAGCGCGCGCGCTCATGCTCCTGCACCGTGGCGAGATGAACCTCGATCCCGCTTGCCCGGATCTCCGCCAGCTCGGCCAGCAGATCGCAGTTCACATGCGCATCATTGGCGAACCAATAGTCGATCAGCGCATCGCAGGTCACATGAGGCGCGATGTCCCGCAGCACCGGTGCAAGCCGCTGGCGCAAGGTCGCGCGTCCGTGCACCACGTCGTCCCAATGCCGCTCGAAAAAGCCCGCATGGAGCCCCGATGCGGAAATGCCGAGGTCGCGCTCCAGATTGGTACTCCACCCGCGCGCGTCTGGATGGACGACAAGCACGCCATCCACGTCGACCATGATCGCCTTGATCGTCATCACTTTCTCAAAAGCATGACGCGTCCTGTCCAGCAAGCGTGGACGAGAATCTGCTGGTCCTCCAGCTCGTCTCCATTGTGAACCTGCTTTGATCCGTTGGCGGCGCCTGACTCCCTTGGGCTCGGACAAAAAGGTTACGTGACCGCAGCCGACGCACCCCGGCAGCCGAAGCGACATTTCGCATAGACGGGCCAGGCTCATCGTCGCCAGGAGCGGCTGGTGCGTAATATGGGACTTGCCGAGCGGACGCAGGAGCTGATGGCGATCATGAACCTGCAAATCCACTGATCTGCATCAGGGCGGAATTCCAGCGGCCTGCTATCAGGTCATTTCGCCGGCGCGTCAGATAGCGCGCCGGCGGCCGAGAGGCACTCGTCGCGCTTCTGCTGCGCTTTTCCGGGAGGGAATCATGTCAGGTCACCAGGGAGATGCGTCACGAATTACCGGCGTCACGACCGCGATCTGGATCGCGATGGTGGTGGGTCTCCTCCTGTATCTAGCGTCGAGGGGTTTTTGAATGTCCGCACACATTATCGAGCGCGCCTTTCAGCTTGCCCGCTCCGGGGAATGCCATGCGATGGGCGACATAAGTCAGCGATTGCGGCGGGAGGGTTTCACCCAGGTCGACGCCCATCTCGGCGGCAAGTCGATCAAGGCCCAGCTCGTCAAGCTGATGCTGGAAGCGCAGGCCGGCGCTGACCTTCCTCAAATGCGCACCGGCGGGGCCCGCTCCTAAAGCTTCGGATTTCCCGCCTTCCATCTGACCGAAAGCTCGATGCCGCTGCCGATCGGCAGCAGCGCGCTCTGCATGTCGGGGAGGGCGCGGACCGCCGCGCGATAGGCGCGCGCGTTTTCGCGCGCGATCTCCGGCTCGATCATGTTGTCCGCAGCCACGATCCCTTCGTCGGAAAGCTTGGGGTGGAAGGCCTCCAGGCAGGGGACGTAGAGGTCCTTCCAGATATCGAGCAGGACGAGGTCGAACGGTCCTGGATCGGCATGGATCAGAGCCACCGCGTCGCCGAGCCGGAAATCGACGACGCCGGAAAGGCCGGCGCGTTCGATATTCGCCCGCGCCTCGGCCTGCTTGTAATCGGCCAGGTCCATGGTGATCACGGTCGCGCCGATCTGGCTCGCGGCGTCGGCGAGGAACAAGGTGGAGTAACCGTAACTCGTGCCGAGCTCGAGGATGCGTGCCGGTTGCCTGGCCAGGATCAGGCTGTGCAGGAACCAGCCGACCTCCGGCCCGACCGGCAGCAGGAATTCGTCGCGTAGCGCGAAGAACTGGTCGCCCAATGTCGCGCTCCGGGCCCGCTCTTCGGCGTCGCGACGCTGGTAGGCGGCGAAGATTTCGGCCACGGCGGAATTTGAAAAGGGCATGCGGGGTTCCTCGGCGAGACCGACCGGATTGACCGCAGGCACGCGCCGAATGCAAGCCATTCGGGCGTGGCGCCGGATGCCGCGGGCGGCCATGGCAGGGAGGAAGGCATGATCGAGCGCTGCGCCTGGGCCGGAAGCGACGCGCTGATGCAGGCCTATCACGACACCGAGTGGGGCGTGCCCGAGCGCGATTCGCGGATGCTGTGGGAAACATTGATGCTGGAGGGATTCCAGGCCGGCCTCTCCTGGAGCGTCATCCTGAAGAAGCGCGCGGCGTTTCGCATCGCCTTCGCCGGCTTCGATCCCGAAAAAATCGCCGGATTCGGCGACGCCGACGTCGCCCGGCTGATGGACGATGCCGGCATCGTCCGCGCCCGCGCCAAGATCGAGGCGACGATCCGCGGCGCGCAGCTCTATTGCGAGATGGCGGCGCGTGGCGAGGATTTCGCTGCCTTCTGCTGGTCGTTCACGGACGCCAAGGTGATCGAGGGCGACGGCCGCAACGTGCCGGCCAGGACCGACCTTTCGGAAGCGATCTCGAAGGAGATGAAGAGCCGCGGCTTCAAGTTCGTCGGTCCGACCATCGTCTATGCCTGGATGCAGGCGGTCGGCATCGTCAACGACCATGCCGCGAACTGCTTCCGGCGGAACGCCGTCTAACCCCGCATTGTCACGTTCCCCGTCATTCCAGCGGAAGCTGGATTCCCGCTTCCTTTTGCCGAGGCCGAAAGAAACGAGATTCCCGCTGTCGCGCGAATGATGAAGGCGGGAGATCCGGCTGGAATTTCGGCTTGACTCAATTCGTCATTTAGCTAAACGACGAATCATGAGCAATGTGTTCAAGGCCATCTCGGATCCGACCCGCCGCCAGGTTCTGGCGCTGCTGCGCGAGCGGCCGATGAGCGCCGGCGATCTGGCGGCGGCGTTCGATCATAGCAAGCCGACCATGTCCGCCCATTTCAATGTGCTGCGCGAGGCCGGCCTGATCGAGGCCAGCCGGCACGGCAAATCGATCATTTACCGGCTCAAGATGTCGGTTCTGGAAGAGGCCTTGATGGGGCTCGCCGAAACGGTGGGGCTCGATCTCGGCGCGGCTGCCGAGCGAAAGGGAGAAACGACATGACGAACCGGCGCAGTGCCCTGGCGATGGCGGTGATCGCGGTCGCATTGGCCGAGGCGCTTGCCATCTGGCTCGCCTTCCTTGTGCCGGACCGGCGCGGAGTCTGGATGTTCGCCGGGCTGACGATGCCGCTCCTGTGGAGCGGCGCCGAGTCGCTGCGGCGCGACAAGGATTCGATCCGCCGCTCGGTCGCAGTCGCGGCCATGCTGATCGCGCTGCCGCTCGGCGTCTTCGCGGCGCGAGCGCAAGGCCTGGTCGCCGCGGACGATGCCGCGCTCGGCGTGCGGCTGGTGGGCATCGCCACCGGGCTGATCATCGCCGCTTATGGCAACGTGATCCCGAAGAAGCTGGTCTGTTTCGATCCGATGGCGCCGGACGCCGCGCGCAGGCAGGCGCTGCAGCGTTTCTGCGGCTGGCTGTTCGTGCTCGCGGGGCTCGCCAATGCCGCGATCTGGGCGGTGGCGCCCGTCAAGCAGGCCGCCTTCTGGTCGATGGTGCCGCTGGCCGGCGCCCTCATCCTGGTCGCCATGCGGTTCGCCCGTCCGGCGATGCGGAAGCAGGCATGACCCGCTTCATCGCGGCGATCGCCTTGCTGCTGCTGGCGACGCTCGCCGCCCCACTGCAGGCGCAGCAAGGCTGGGCTGGCGACTGGCACGGAACCTTGACCATCCCCGGCGGCCAATTGCGGCTTCTGCTCACCATCCGCCAGGCCGAGGGTGGCGCGCTCGCCGCTGAGCTCGAGAGCCTCGACCAGAATCCGGGGACCAGGATCCCGGTCGCCCCGATCGCCGTAGCCGACGGACGGATGACCTTCTCCATCCCCTCGATCCGCGCCCAATATGAAGGCCGGTGGCAGGCCGACTCCGGGCGCTTTTCCGGCACTTTCAGTCAGGGTGGCAACGCACTGCCGCTGGATCTCGCGCGCGGGGCGGCCGAGGCGAGGCCGACCGTCGCCGGGCTCGACGGAAGATGGGAGGGCATTGTCACCCGCAACGGCACGCCCCTCCGGTTGATCCTGCGGATCGCCACCGGCGCGACCGGCACGATCGCGGCGCTCGATTCGCCGGACATGATGGCGATGGGCCTCCAGGTCACCGAGCTGTCCCGCGAGGGCCAGGCGATTGCCTTCTCGATCCCGGCCGCGAACGTCCGTTACCGCGCGACGCTCATCGCCGACGGCAGCCGGATGAGCGGCACCTGGGCGCGCCCGGGTTCGCCCGATGCCGAGGTCGCTTTCGTCCGCAGCGCGCAGGTGGCGGCCCCGCCGCGCGCCCGGCCCCAATTGCCGCGCCCGCCTTTCCCCTATCGCGCCGAGGAGGTCCGCTTCGCCAATCCTCGCGCACCCGGCGTGACCCTGGCAGCTACCCTCACCCTGCCGCCGGGGCGCGGCCCGTTCCCGGCCGCGATCCTGATCACCGGCTCGGGCCCGCAGGACCGCGACGAGACCATCTTCGGCCACAAGCCGTTCGCGGTGCTTGCGGATCGCCTGACCCGCGCCGGCATCGCAGTGCTGCGCTATGACGATCGCGGTACCGCCGCTTCGACCGGGACCTATACGGGGGCGACCAGCGCCGATTTCGCCACCGACGCCAATGCCGCCTTCGCCTTCCTCGCGGCCCAGCCCGGCATCGACCGGCGCGCGATCGGCTTCATCGGTCACAGCGAAGGCGGAATGATCGCGCCGCTGGCCGGGCGCGACAATCCAGACGTGGCCTTCTTCGTCCTGCTTGCCGGTCCGGGCACGCCGACGCCGCAATTGATGGAGGCGCAGCGGCGCGCATTCGGCCGCTCGCAGGGTGCAAGCGAGGCCGATCTCGATCGGTCGGTGCCGATCCAGCGCGCCTTCTATGCCGCCGCTGCATCCGATGGCGACAGCGACGCGGTCGCGGCGCGGCTGCGCGCCTCGGTGACCGACGACATGCTGCACGCGGCGGGCCTGCCTTCCGCCGAGCGCGACCAAATGGCGCGGGCCGCCGCCGATCCCTGGTTCCGCTATTTCGCGCGCTACGATCCGGCGCCGGCCTTGGCGGCGATCCACGTCCCGGTCCTGGCCCTCAACGGCGGCCTCGACGTGCAGGTGATCGCGCGTGAAAACCTGGCCGGCATCTCGGCCGCGCTCGCCGGGCATCGCGACGTGACGGTGCGCGAGCTTCCCGGTCTCAACCACATGTTCCAGACCGCCCGCACCGGCGCCCTCGGCGAATATGCCGACATCGAAGAAACCTTCGCCCCCGCCGCACTCGACCTGATCGCCGACTGGATCAGAACGCGCTTCGTGCACGGCCGCTAGGACCCAGCCGTTCCCGGGCCTACCGCAGTCCTTCTCCGCGTCTCCGTGTCTCCGCGCGAACATATCAAAGCGGCTGCACCGCGTGGGAGAAGGACAAAAGGCATGGCCTCATGGACACCAAGGACTTCGCGCCCTTCGCGTCTCCTTCCTTTGCGTCCTTCGTGTGAAACCCCTTTTCCTTCCGGCATCGGCACAAGAAAAGACCGCCGGGCGGCCGGTCCATCGCGGAGAGGGGGTCTCGATCCATGCGCCGAACGTGGCTCCTGCGATCATTCCTCCGCCCAGCGGAACACGTCGTCCAGCCCGACTCCGAACACGTCCGCGATCCGGAACGCCGTCTCCAGCGTCGGCGAATATTTGCCCTGCTCGATCGCGGCGACCGTCTGCCGGGTGACGCCGATCTTCTCGCCAAGCGCGGCCTGGGTCATCTCGCCGGCGTGGAAGCGCAGCACGCGGATGTTGTTGGTGAGGCGCCGCTTCGTCATCGTCTCAAGCCACTCCGCGCCGGTAGGCGACGATCTCGAGCCCGTAGCGAATGGTCTCGGCGAAGATGAAGGCGAACAGCACTGCGTTCACCGCGACGAACGCGCTCCAGTAAAAGAGCGTGGTTCCGATCGCGACGACGATGCCGAATGCGAGCACATGATAAGCGGTCGCGCCGGCATTCCGGGCAATGGCGCGCTCGCGCTCGTCCATGTCGCTGGTCGCCTCGGACGGCTTGAGGATCGCCACCACGACATGGGCGACGATGTGGATGATGGTGAGCGCGATGATCACCGGCACCGTCATCGCCATCAGCCAGCGCACATCCGGCGCGCCGGCGGCGAGCACCCGGGCGACGGTGACGAAATACCAGCCCCAGACCAGCAGATTGGCGAGCAAGGCGATCCACCGGCTTTTCTCGTTGAAGGTCATGCGAATCTCCATGTTCGGATTTGCTCACTCCAAGTTAAATATATTTAACATCATGTCAAGCGCGGCGACCTTTCGAAATTCAGACGCCTGTGCCACCAAGGAGCGATGAGAGAAGCCAATTTCGCCGATGCAGGCCAGGTGATCGCCCTGTGGGAAGCCTGCGGGCTCACCCGGCCATGGAACGATCCAGCCGCCGACTTCTCCCGCGCAGTCACGGTTCCGGCCTCCGCCATCCTCATGCTGAAAGAGGGCGCCGCGTTGGCCGCAAGCGTCATGGTCGGGTTCGACGGTCATCGCGGCTGGGTCTATTATCTCGCCGTCGCGCCGGAGCGGCAGCGGGCGGGGCTGGGGCGCGTGATGATGGACGGCGCCGAGGCGTGGTTGCGCGCGCGCGGCGCGCCCAAGATCCAGCTCATGGTCCGCGAGGACAATGAAGCCGCGCTCGGCTTTTATGAAGCGCTCGGGCTGGAGCGGCAGAAGGTGGTGACTTTAGGGCGGTTCCTCTCGGTCGAGTGAAGGCGCGCCCTCCGGATGTCGGGTCCAAAGTCCGGGCTGATCGCAAGGCTCAAGGAAGCCGCGCGATGAAATCGAGCATCAGCCCGGCGATCTCGTCGACACGCTCGTCCAGCGCGAAATGCCCCGCGTCGAGCATGTGGATCTCGGCGTCCGGAACATCCCGGCGATAGGCTTCGGCGCCGGCCGCGACGAAGGAAGGGTCAAAGCGGCCCCAGACCACCAGCAGAAGCGGCCGGCGAGCGCGGAGCCAGGCCTGCCAAATAGGATAAGAGGCGACGTTGGTGCGGTAATCGTAGAGCAAGGATGCCTGGATTTCGCGCTGGCCCGGACGGGAGAGGAAGGCGAATTCCTCCGCCCAGAGATCTGGATCGTAACGCTCGGGATGAGGGCTGCCTGCGATATGGCGTTGCCGCGCCCCTTCGAGGCTGGTGAACGCATCGACCTGGCCGCCATGGCCGACGGGATCTTCCCAAAATCTGGCGATCCCCGTCCATTTCTCGCCAAGCCCGTCAGCATAGGCGTTGGCGTTCTGGATCACGAGCCCGCGCACGCGATCCGGATGCTCCTGCATGATGCGGAAACCGATCGGGCCGCCATAATCCTGCAGATAGAGGACGTAGCTTTCGATCCCGAGTTGCTCCAGCAATGCGCCGATCGTCCGCGCGAGGTTGTCGAACCTGTAGGAGAATTGCGCGGGCGTCGGCGCGTCGCTGTTGCCAAAGCCCGGATAATCGGGCGCGATCACGCGATAGAAGGGCGCCAGCAGCGGAATCAGCCCGGCGAACATCCGTGACGAGCTCGGATAGCCGTGCAGCAGGACGATGACGGGCGCGTCCCTCGGCCCGGCATCGCGGTAGAAGATGCCGATTCCGCCAACCCGAGCGCGGCGATAGGTGGTCGTCGCCGAGGTCGAGATCGAATTGGGTGTCGCCGCCTCGCGGCTTTGCGGCGGCATACCGGGATCTGCGGGCATGGCGCACTCCTTGCGGAAGTGGGTCGTCCGCCTGCGCGGCGTCCCTTCGAGGAAAGTCGAGCGCAAATGGGCCGCCGGGGGCTTCATGACAATTGGTCGATGGTCTCCCATCATGCCGGCGGGGCGGACGAGGGCGCCGGCCCCGCGCGACCGCATCCGATACCAAAGTTCCATAGACGCTCCCGCGCGCTTCAATCACCTTGGCGCGCAAGCGGTGCGAGTATTCGGGAATGCCATTCGAAGATATCAGGGCATGACGCGTCAGGTGGTCGCCATTGTCGACGATGACGAATCGGTGAGAGAATCCCTGCCCGCACTGATAGAATCGTTCGGACTGGAGGCCCGGCCCTATTCTTCGGGACACGCATTTCTCGATTCCGGTCAAATCGGAGACGTGGATTGCATCATCCTCGACGTCGCCATGCCGGGAATCTCCGGCCCGGATCTTCAAAGGGAGCTGATACGCCTCGGCCATGACATTCCGGTAGTCTTCATCACCGCCCATTCGGACAACGAGGCTCTGCGCGGCGCCTTGAAGGGGCGTGCGGTGGCGTGCCTGATCAAGCCATTCGGCGAGACCGCCCTGCTCGAGTCGGTGCGAAAGGCCCTGGCCGGGAGATGAGCCCGCTGATGCACGGGGGGACAGCGCATGCTAAAGTGGCGCGAGTCCACGATGCGGGATCCTCGGTCATGGCGGACGAACACTCCACCGTCTTCGTCGTCGATGACGACGTCTCGGTTCGCGAAGCCCTCGAGGGGCTGATCCAGACCGCTGGCTGGACCGTGAAATGCTTCGATTGCGCGGAAAGCTTCCTGGCCTGCCCACCGCAGCCGGGCCCGGCCTGCCTCGTTCTCGACGTAGGTCTGCCGGACCTCAACGGCCTCGACCTCCAGGCCCGGCTGTCTGCCGGCCAATCCGCCCTGCCGATCATTTTCATCACCGGCTATGGCGACATTCCGATGAGCGTTCGCGCGATGAAGGCCGGCGCAGCCGAATTCCTCACGAAGCCGTTCGGCGACGACGTCCTTCTCGGCGCCATCGCGGAGGCGCTGGAGAGGAGCCGCGAAGCCGCCGCCGAGCAGGCAATTCTCCTGACGCTGTGCGAAAGACACGCCTCGCTCACGCCACGCGAACGTGAGGTGATGGCGCTCGTCGCTTCGGGATTGCTGAACAAGCAGGTGGGCGGCCGGCTTGGGATCAGCGAAATCACCGTCAAGGCGCATCGCGGCCGCGTCATGGAGAAGATGGCGGCGCGCTCCTTCGCCGATCTCGTTAGGATGAGCGAGCGAATCGCCGCCGCGCCGCTGCCCGGCTAAAGGCAGATCCCTTCCATGAGATGCAGGCGCAAGCCTGGCGCCTCTGCGTCTCCGCGCGAATGAACTATTGCGGCTGCGCCGCACTTGGCCTTGAATTGACCTGCTGGGGTCAATGGGCGCCGCGGCCTGTGGCCGCGCAGGGGACGGAGAAGAAGAAATTGGTTCCCGGCCCCTCATTGGCGCTGGCGGAGAGTTTGCCCTCGTGGCGCTCGATGATGGAGCGGCTCACGGACAGGCCGATGCCCATCCCGTCCGCCTTCGTCGTGTAGAATGCCTCGAATATCTTGCCGAGATCCTCCGTCGCTACGCCACGGCCGGTGTCCCGCACCGTCATCTGCGCGAGGCCGGGCGCAGCCTTGGCTGTCTCTACGACGATCTGGCGCGGCCGGTCCTCCACGCCATCCATCGCATCGGCCGCGTTCAGGACGAGATTGAGGATGACCTGCTGCAACTGGACCCGGTCACCCCTGACCGGCGGCAGCGCTGAATCGAGCTGCACGCTCATCGCGATGCGCCGCCGTTGCAGATCGTGCGCGCAGATCGCGATGACCTCCTGCGCGGCATCGTTTAGATCGAACGGCTCGGGGACGAAATCCTGCTTGCGGAATAGGCCCCGCAATCGCCGTGTCACCTCCGACGCCCGATTGCCATCGCGGATGGTTCGCTGGGCGGTCTTGATCGCTCCTTCGATATCGGGCGGGTCAGCCGCGAGCATGCGCAGGCACGTGCTGGCATTGGTGATGATCCCCGAGAGCGGCTGATTGACTTCGTGCGTGATCGAGGCGGCAAGCTGGCCCAGGCTCATCGTGCGCGTGACATGGGCGAGCTCCGAACGAAGCCTGTCGAGCGAATCCTCGGCAAGCCGGCGCCGCGTCACGTCCTGCGCCACGCCGAAGCTCTCGAGCCGGCCGTCCTCATGGCGAATGACTTGGTAGGCGGTGCGCAGATATTTCGTGCGGCCGTCATGCATGAGCAGCCGATAACTGTCGTCGGGGCTTCCCTCCCCCTGAAAGGCCCGTTTCGTCCTTTCATCGATCTTCTGAAGATCGTCCGGGTGAACCGTCGCGAGGAGGTTGGGGTAGACAGGCTCCAGGCCTTCGTCGAGCTCGTGGATCCGGTACATCTGCGGCGACCAGACGAGCTTGTTGTTGCTGAGGTCCCAGGAAAAGGATCCGGTCTCGCTGATCCGCTCGGCGGTTGCGAGAAGAGTCTCCCTTCGCCGCAGCTCGTCTTCGGCATGCTTGCTGTTGGTAATGTCCTGGATCGAGCCGATGACGATCGGCCGGTCGGCGCTGCCGGGCATGAAGTGTGCGACCGCATGAAGGTGCTTGGTGTTGCCCCTGGGCGTGACAATCCTGAAAACCTCGTCGAAATCGCTTCGCCCGGCCATCGCGCGTTTGAAGCCCGCGTCGAACGCGGCGATGTCTTCCGGGTGGACCCTGTCGCGAAAGGCGCGAAAGGCCGGCACCTCCTTCCGCTCATATTCCAATATCCTGTAAAGCTCTTCGGACCAGGTGTGGGTGTCGGCGTGGACGTCGGTCGTGAAGCTGCCCGTCTGGCTCAGGCGCTGCGCCTGACTGAGGTGATCATGCGCTTCCCGCAGGGTGCGTTCGCGGGCGCTCAGCGCCTGCTCGGCGCGTTTCATGTCCTCGATATCGGTGTTGACGCCATACCATTTCACGATGGCGCCGCATTCGTCGCGAAGCGGGCTCGTCTTGAACAGGAACCAGCGATAGACGCCGTCATGGCCCTGGAGCCGGGCTTCGACCTCGGCGCCCCTTCCGGCAACGCGGCAGGACTCCCAGGTGGCGGCGAGCCCTGCGAGGTCGTCGGGGTGGACGAGGCCGGTCCACTGCCAACCGCAAAGCCTTTCCCGGCTTTGCCCGACATAGTCGAGATATTGTTGGCTGAAGAAATCCGCCGTGCCGTCCTCATGCGCCGACCAGGCGAGCGCGGGGATGGTGTCGATGGTCAGCTGGAGATGCCGCTCGCTGGCCTTCAACCCTTCCTCGGCAAGCTTGCGGTCGTGGATATCTACGCAGGACCCATACCATTTGACGATGCTGCCCTCACCGTCGCGAAGCGGCAGCGCCATGGTCAGGTTCCAGCGGTAGGTCTGATCGGCGAGGCGGAAGTGGCGCACTTCGACGGAATAAGGATCGCCGGTGGCAATGCAGCGCATCCAGACGGCGGCCGTCGGCTCCCGATCGTCTGGATGGAGCAAATTCACCCATCCGCCGTCCTTCACCTCTGCGGCCGTGAGGCCGCTATAATCAAGGAGCCGCTCGTTGCAGTAGTCGATATTGCCCGCGGGCGTCGCGCTCCAGAGCATTTGCGGGAAGGTTTCGGACTGCTGGCGCAGATTCAGTTCGCTGGCGCGCACGGCCTCCTCCGCGCGCTTGCGGTCGTCGACGTCGGTCAGGAGCACGTGCCAAGCGAGGATCGCGCCGCCTTCGCCGACGAGCGGGCGGCCGCGATTCTCGAACCAGCGATAGACGCCATCGAAGCGGCGCAGCCGCTGCTCGATATAGTAGGGGCTGCCTGTGGCGATCGACGCACCGAAGATTTCAGCGACGTGCGGCATGTCCTCGGGATGGACGATGCCGTTGGTGCCCCAATGCCGCAGTTCGTCGAGCGGCCGCCCGCAATAATCCTCGATCTGCCGGTTGACGCGCTGTACTTGACCGTCGGGCGCAAGCACCGCGACGAGGCCGGGAATGCCCTCGATGAGCGCACTCGCGCTCTGCTCGCTGGCCAGGAGGCGCTGCTCGCGCTGCAGTTGCGCATCCTGGAGCGCCACGAGAATCTGGTTTCCGGCGATGCTCAGCAAGAGCCGCTCGGTCTCGCCGGGAAAGTCCGGCCGGGCGGTGCCCGCGACGATCGTGCCGAAGGCGCGCTCGAGGCCGAGACGGACGGTTGCGAGAGAGACTTCCGCGCCTTCGAAAGCATGGCGGGATGAAGCGGGCCAGGCGCCGGGCTCCTCGCCAAGCGAGCGCCTCAATTGCGCGCGCAGCTTTTCGGGGTCCGCGACCGCGAACCCTTGCCGGATCTGGACGACGGCAACCTCCCCGGCCAGTTCGGTGACGACGAAATCGAGATCGAGGACGGCGAACAGGGCCTCACCGAGGCTCCTGGCGATGCCCCCCGAAGTGCCGTGCGCCCATGTCGCCGAGAGACCGAGCAGTCCGACCACGTCGCTGAGGCCGCGCCGCAGCCGCGCAATCTCCAGAGACTTCTCGTCGAGTCCAATGCCGCCGCCGCTCATGATGATGCGGATCCCCCGCTGCGGCCTTCGCGTCGCTCGCGAAGAAATTGCTCCGGGGGCGTGAAGAACGGATTTTCCTGCAGGAAATTGCCGACCAGCACCATCGGGTGCGTGCGCATGAGGTCGATTACCATGTCGCCGCTCAATCTCCTGAGATCGTAGACGCAGATCACCACGTCCTCGTGGCGGCTCCAGACATGGTTCACGCGCGCTTCGAACGCGATGAGATCGTCGTGATGTAGCGGGTGGTCCGAAGCCCAGTGCATGTCGCAGACGATGCGGCTCACCGCGAAACGGCCGTCGGCACTGCCGCCGGCCATGTCCTCGAAGGCGGCCAGCATCCTGTCCTGATCGAAGCATCCTTCGATCAGATAGGTGTCGGTGCTGTAGCGAATGTCGAGCTGACCGGTGGTGATTGCCGCGGCAGCGTCGATCCCCGCCTCCGCCATTTTCTGGAGATGACGCGCCTCCCCGTCGGGCACGATGATGTGGATCGCCCGTTCGCCGCGGGCGAAGCCCTCCGCGATGAACGGGCCAAGGACGCGATAGGCTTCTTCGTCGCCGTTGAAAAATGCGCAGGCGTGCCGCGGCACGCCAGGGTGCGAGCGTCTGCGCTGGATTGCAGTCTCGTTGCTCATGCGATGCTCCCTTGAGACTTCACAGAGGAGGCTGGGGTTTGTCGCCCTGAAAATGCCCGTCTGAAGGGCGGAGCGCCAGCAATATCATGAGGTGGGATCGTGCGCCGCCGGCGCCGAGCCGGCCGATACGATGGGGTCTGCAATCGCTGGGTTTAAGGGATTGTGCCCGCGATCCGCCGCTTGATGGGGCGGGTTGCCGGCCGTGGGGCAGGTGGAGGCGGTTTCGGCGCTGTGCTCGGCTGCCTGAGGCCCGCAAACCGATACGATGGTATATCCAATACGATCGTTCAATATCCGCCGCGCCGACGCCGCTCCAGAGTCCCTTTGTCAGCCTTGGCCCGCTCATGCGCCCAGCCCGGACAGGAGACCGATCATGGACGTGGACTTCACCAATCCGACCCGTCGCCAGATTCTCACCGCCTCCGCGTCGGCCGGCGCGCTCTGCTTCATGTCGAGCGCGGGGTTCGCCGAACCGGTCACCGGCGCGGCGGTGGCGCAACCGTCCTCGGGCAACGCGATCCGCCCCTTTCAATATCATGCAACGGACGCCGAGCTCGCCGATCTGCGGCGCCGGGTCGCGGCGACCCGTTTTCCCGATCGGGAGACGGTACGCGATGCCTCGCAGGGCGTGCAGCTCGCCACGATCCAGGCGCTCGCCCGCTCATGGTCCGGCGATTACGACTGGCGCAGATGCGAAGCCGCGCTGAACGCCCTGCCGCAGTTCATCACCGAGATCGACGGCGTGGACGTGCATTTCATCCACGTCCGCTCCAGGCATGAACATGCCCTGCCGGTCGTCATCACGCACGGCTGGCCCGGCTCGATCATCGAGCAGCTGAAGATCATCGATCCGCTGACCAATCCGACCGCGCACGGCGGCACCGCGGCCGACGCGTTCGACGTGGTGATCCCGTCCTTGCCGGGCCACGGCTTCTCCGGCAAGCCGACGGTGACCGGCTGGGACCCGATCCGCATCGCGCGCGCCTGGGTCGTGCTGATGAAGCGCCTCGGCTATTCGCGTTTCGTCGCGCAGGGCGGCGATTGGGGCAATGCGGTCACCGAGCAGATGGCCCTGCTCGGCGCGCCGGAATTGATCGGCATCCACACCAACATGCCCGCCACCGTCCCGCCGGAGATCGACGCGGCTGCCCTGGCCGGGGCGCCGAAGCCGGCCGGCCTTTCCGCCGACGAGAGCCGCGCCTACGACCAGCTCGCTTATTTCTACGGCCACGGCCTCGGCTATGCTCAGGAGATGAGCCACCGTCCGCAAACGCTTTATGCGCTCGCCGATTCCCCGGTCGGCCTCGCGGCATGGATGTGCGACCACGACTCCGTCAGCGAAGCGCTCATCGCCCGCGTCTTCGCGGGCCAGACCGAGGGCCTTTCGCGCAACGACATTCTCGACAACATCACCCTCTACTGGCTGACCAACACGGCGGTGTCCTCGGCGCGACTCTATTGGGAAAGCCATCTCGCCTTCTTCGCGCCGAAGCACATTCCGATTCCGGTCGCGATCAGCGCCTTTCCGGACGAGCTCTACCAGGCGCCGCGAAGCTGGACCGAGCGGGCCTATCCCCACCTGATTCACTACAACCGGCCGGCGCGCGGCGGCCATTTCGCCGCGTGGGAGCAGCCGACGCTGTTCGTGCAGGAGCTCAGGGACGGCTTCCGGACGCTGCGCTGACCGCCGCGGGCCGGCGGCGAGGAGAGGGAGATGGGCGAGGCCGCCAATTCGAATTTCGACCTGACACCGCCCTCCGGGGATCAGCTGGCGGCGCTGGTCGCGGACCTGAGCGAGGAGGAGCGGCATCTCCTGCTCGATCATGGCGAGGAAGCGCCGTTCTGCGGCGTTTTTCTCACCGAGAGAAGGCAGGGGGCCTATACCTGCCGGCTCTGCGGCCTGCCCTTGTTCAAGGGCGGCGCGAAGTTCGAAAGCGGAACCGGCTGGCCGAGCTTCACCGCGCCGTTCGCGCAAGGCCATCTGCGCGAAACCAGCGACAAAAGCTATGGCATGGTCCGCACGGAGATCGTCTGTGCCCGGTGCGGCGCGCACCAGGGCCACATCTTCCCGGACGGTCCGCCGCCCACGGGCCTGCGCTACTGCATCAATTCGGGCTCGCTCGAATTCACGCCCGAGGGCGAGCCGCTGCCCGACAAGCTCGGCCGGGGCGCACCCGAGGGCCGGCCATGGGGGTGAGGCTGCTCATCAGGCAGAGGGAGATTGGCTGAATCATACAGGTACAGATCATTCCTCCCCCGTTTGGGGGAGGGGGACCGCCGCCGAAGGCGGTGGTGGAGGGGTGTCAGCGTAAGAGATCATCTTCGGACGCTGATACCCCTCCACCATGGGCAGGTGCGCAGTGCCCCGCACTGCGCAGCCATGTCCGGGGGACATGGCGACCTGCCCATTGCGCTTGGTCCCCCTCCCCTTCCAGGGGAGGATCCGGGACGGGCCCCAGCCGTCCAGCGACCTTTTGTTCAGGATGAGCGGATCAGCGTCAGCGCACGCCGCTCGAGACGCAAACATAGAAAGGATGTCCATCATGGATCGGATCACAGGTCCCGAGACCATCGACCGGGATCGCCGCTTCTTCCTCGGCGCGGCGATGACGACCTTTGCGGCGGCTGAGCTCGGCATGGGCATCGCCGCTCATGCACAGCCCGGGCCCACGCCCTCCGCAACCGGGGCGAACCCGAGGTCCGGAGCGGGCGCTTCATTCGGTCCGTTGAAGCAGGTCGACGCCGGCGCCCTGAATATCGGCTATGCCGAGGCCGGCCCGGCGAACGGCCCGGCCGTCCTGCTGGTGCACGGCTGGCCCTACGACATTCACGCCTTCGTCGACGTCGCCCCCTTGCTGGCGGCGCGGGGCTTCCGGGTGATCATCCCCCATCTGCGCGGCTACGGTACGACGCGCTTCCTTCGGCGCGAGACGCCCCGCAACGGCCAGCAGGCAGTGATCGCGGTCGACATGATCGCATTGATGGATGCGCTGAGGATCGAGCGGGCGATCGTCGCCGGATTCGATTGGGGCGCGCGAACCGTCAACATCATGGCGGCGCTCTGGCCGGAGCGCTGCAAGGCGATGGTGTCGGTGAGCGGCTATCTGATCGGAAGCCAGGCCGCCAACCGGGCGCCGCTGCCCCCGGCGGCGGAACTTGCCTGGTGGTACCAATATTATTTCGCCACCGAGCGGGGCCGGCTCGGCTATGAGCGCAATCGGCGGGATTTCGCCAGGCTCATCTGGCGGACGGCATCACCGCGCTGGGACTTCGACGACGCCACGTTCGAACGGTCGGCCGCCGCCTTCGACAATCCCGATCACGTCGCGATCGTCATCCACAATTACCGCTGGCGGCTCGGCATTGCAGAAGGCGAAGCGGCCTATGACGCCATGGAAGCGCGGCTTGCCGCCGGCCCCGTCATCGCCGTGCCGACGATCACGCTCGAAGGCGATGCCAATGGCGCGCCGCATCCGGAGCCGAGCGTCTATGCGGGCAAATTCTCCGGCCGCTACACGCACCGACTCATATCCGGCGGCGTCGGCCACAATCTGCCGCAGGAAGCGCCGCGCGCCTTTGCCGATGCGGTCATCGAGGTCGCCGCTTATTGACCGGCGGGCTGCGCCGGCATCGACACGACCCGCCGCCGCGGGGCTGCTCTGGAGGCGAGCAAGAGGATGCCGGCGACGAACGCCAGGGTGCAGAACAGGCTGCCTTCCGGCCCTTCGCCGCCGCCGGTCAGCCAGAAAGGGCCGTCGGCGACCATCCGGACGAGCAGGGCCGGCTGGTGCGCATCGAGGCCGGTGACGCGCAACTCGAAGCCGGTCGCCAGCAGCCAGTTCCAGCCGGTATGCCAGCCCATCACGCCCCAGATCGATCCAGCGCGCAACGCCCACAGGCAAGCGAAGATCGAGAAGAGGACGATGTTGAAGGTGAACAGCAAGGGCTGGCCGGGTCCGTAATGGAGCAGAGCGAAGACCGAAGCGGTCAGCACGACCGCGATCGGCACGTTCAGCTTGCGCGCAACCGCCGAGAACAGCCAGCCGCGGAACAGGATTTCCTCCACGCTCGCCTGGACCGCGAAGCAGGCGAGCAGGATGGCGATGTTGAGCAGAGCCGCCGGCGTGGCGAAGGCTGGCGCGAATCCGCCGGCATCGGCGCCCCCGGCCGCCCAGATCGCCGCGACGATCGCGGCGGTCATCGCACAGCCGATCGCGAGGCCACCGAGGTATCGCCGCGGCCCGCCCGGACGGGTGAGGCCGATCGTCGCCGGCGGCCGCTTCTCGACGAAGCCTATCCAGGCAAGGACGAGCAGGCCGATCAGCGCGAAGGGAAGGAGCAGGAAGGTCGCCAGGCCGGCCATGCCCGCTGGATTGTCGGTGGCGTCGAGCAGGCCGAGATGCTTGAGCAGCAGCATCGCCGGCACCAGCGGCGCGGCGACGAACAGCAAAGCGAGCAAGGGCGCCGCGAGGCCCCATATCTGCCGGCCTCTGGCGGGTTCCGGCGCGAAGGGGGAGAGCGGGATCATCCCCCGGACCTAGGCCTGCCTGGATCATCGGTCTTGAACGATCGTGCGGCGCTCCCTCGCACCGCGCAGCGATAGTCGAGACATCGCAGGCCTGCTCCCGGGGCGAAGCCGGCTTGCACTTCTCTTCGCGTCCTTCGTGAGAAATAGCCTGCTTCATTTCGCAGGGACACGCAAAATACGCGGAGAGTCCGGCCCATTAAAGCCAGACGGACTGCCGTTCCCGTGCGGGCGAATACATGTTCACATATTGCACCAGCCTCGGCCGCAGCGATCGGTTCGGGCTGCCGCCATGGGGCAGGTCCTGCCGCCAGATGATCAGGTCGCCGGCCGCCGCCGGGACCGGCCGCGTCTCGCCGCTCAGATCCTGCTGGCGCGGATCGGTGCCCGGCGGAAGCTCCGCCAGCCAGGTTTCGATGCGGCGATGAAAGCCGGGAACGAGGGTCAGCGCGCCCTGGTCGGCGTCGGTGTCGGTCAGATAGAGAATGCCCTGGGTCGCGAACGGGATCGGCGTGACCAGGCTGACATCCCAATGCAGCGGCGATCCCGCGAAACGATGGTCGGCACGTTCGGGCGGGTTGAAGCCCATCCGGTCCGTGGTCGACCACAAATCGGCACTGCCCCACAATTGGGCGAAGGCCTTGTGGACTCGGGCCGAGCGCCGCGCCGCCTCCAGTGCGTCATGCTGGAAGAGCTGGACCATGGTTCGCTGCGATCGGGCGCGATACCAGCTTTCCGGATCGCCGGGCGTTGCGCCGAGATGGCGCCACAGGAGCTCCGCCGCGGCCGCGGCCTGCTCGGCGGAAATGGCGGCGCGGAGGATGACATAGCCCTGGTCCGCCCAATGGCGCAGGTCGTTGCCGTCCAGGACCGGTGCCGCCTCGTCGATCGCCAGCTGCCGGGCCGCCGTCGCCGCGGGCGCCGGCGCGCCGGCCAGCCAGGCGTGATAGCGGTCGAGCCGCTCCTGGCCGGGCGGTCCCGCAATCGCGAGGATCCACTGCCGGAACGCCGCGAAATCGGGCGTGACGAGGCCGAGAAACTCGTGGGTCTGTTCGATGCCGAGGCCGAGCATGTCGAGCAATATCTTGTCTGCCATCGCTCCGGGACCGCCGCCCGGCGGCGCGCGCCGCGTCTTTCTCGCCCAAAAGGATTCCATCCCGGCAATTTCGGGCCATGCCGAACCAGGCCCGCAATCACATCGGGGAACGTCTTGCGCCATTGTGCTCGTCGCCAGCATCGATAAGGCCCCGGGGATGAAACCGACCCTTTATGGCATCAAGAATTGCGACACCGTCAAGAAGGCGCGGGCGTGGCTCGACGCGCACGGCATCGCTTACGCCTTTCACGATTACAAGATTGCCGGAATCGACGAGCCGCGCCTGCGCTCCTGGGCGGCCGAGCTTGGCTGGGAAAGGCTGCTCAACCGCGCCGGCACGACCTTCCGCAAGCTGCCCGAGGCGGACAGGACCGGGCTCGACGAGGGCAAGGCGATCGCGCTGATGCTTGCCCAGCCGTCGATGATCAAGCGCCCCGTGCTCGACCTCGGCGACCGCCGCCTGGTCGGCTTCGGCGAAGAGGCCTGGGCCTCGGCCTTCGCCTGAGGTAGCGCTTGCGCGCGGGCGCGAAATCGCGGAGCGTGGCGCAGTCAAAAGAGGGGATTTGGTCATGCGCGGCGCGATAATCTGTGTTTCTTTCATGTCGCTCGCAGCGGCCGGTTGCGGCCAGCGCGCCGCCAATGTGACGGTCAACATCGCGGACCCTTCGCTGCCACCCGCTGCGCCCGCCAACCAGGCCGCGCCGGCCAACCAGGCCGCGCCCGCGGCCAACGGCCAGGCCGCGGCGGCCGGCGGCGACCAGGTTCTGCGCACCGAGACCGTGTCCGGCACCTTCACCGGCTGGGAGATGGGCGACTATCTCTGGGGCAAGATCCAGGTCGCCGGCCGCGCCGAGCCGATCAGCGCCCAGCCCGGGCCGACGCCGATCGATCTCTTCCTCGACGCCAATCGCGGCCGGCCGGTGACGGTCGAGATCGCCACCGTCCGCACCGAGATTCCCGAGGCCGGCGGCATGACCGAGATCAAGCGGATCACCGCTGCGCGCAACGCCGCCGCCACCGCCGAAGCCTGGTGGCAGGGCCTGTCCGCCGCCGACCGCGCGGCGGCGCAACGGCGGTTCGAGGCCGGCGCCCTGAGCGGCGGACAATGATCCTGGCCCGCCTGCTCGCCTTTCTCTTCCTGCTTTGCGCCGCGCCGGCGCTGGCCCAGACCGATTGGGCGGCGCGCCTGAGCGAAGGCGAGGTCAGCCTCGAGAATTTCCATTTCGGTTCGGGCGACACCTTGCCGGCGCTGCGCATCCATTATGCGACCCTGGGCACGCCGCACCGCGACGCGGCCGGCCATATCGACAATGCGGTGATGGTCCTCCACGGCACCGGCGGCTCGGGCCGGCAATTCCTCGCGCCGCAATTCGCCGACGAGCTTTATGGGCCGGGCCAGCCGCTCGACATCAATCGCTATTTCATCATCCTGCCCGACGGCATCGGCCATGGCCGCTCGTCGAAGCCGAGCGACGGCCTTCGCATGCGCTTCCCGCATTATGATTATGGCGACATGGTCGAGGCGCAAAGGCTGCTGCTCGATCGGCTGGGCGTGACCCGGCTCAGGCTGATCATGGGCACTTCAATGGGATGCATGCACGGCTTCGTCTGGGCCCAGAGCCATGCCGAGATGGTGCGCGCGATCATGCCGATGGCCTGCCTGCCGGCCGAGATCGGCGGCCGCAACCGGATGTGGCGGCGCATGGCCGTCGAGGCATTTCACCGCGATCCGGCCTGGGCCAACGGCGATTACACGGCCCAGCCGGTCCAGAGCATGCGCACCGCGGTCAGCCTGCTCCAGCTCGTCGGAATGGCGCCTTTGCTCGTCCAGCAGGGCTACCCGACCTGGGAAGCCGCCGACCGCTTCATCATCGCGCGCGTCGAGGCCGACATCGCCACCCGCGATGCCAACGACCTCATCTACCAGCTCGAGGCCTCGCGCAGCTACAACCCGTTGCCGAACCTCGAGCGCATCGACACACCGATGACCTGGGTCAACAGCGCCGACGATTTCATCAATCCGCCAGACCTCGGCATCGCCGAGCCCGCGGCGCGGCGCATGCCGAGCGTGCGCTTCGTCCTGATCCCCGCGAGCCCGGAGACGCGCGGCCACGGCACCCATACCTGGGCGCGTTTCTGGAAGGCGGAGCTGGTCGATCTCCTGCGGCGGACTTCGGATTGACGGCTCGGCTTATTCTCGTCCTTCTCGGGCTGTTCCTCTCCACCGCCGGAGCGGCGCAGGCACCGTCCCACCCCGATTGTGGCGACGATACCGGTACCGACCGTTGTGCGCCCGCCCAGCAGGCCCGCGTCCGGGCGCTGTTCGGAGTTCAGCCGATCGAGGCGCATCGCGACGCCGGCGACCAGGTCCGCCGCGCCTTCTATGTCGATGGCTATGGCCACGATGTGGTCGCGATCACGTTCATTCGAGCGCCTGGCCATGAGCCGGAGGTTCGGGTCCATTTCCCTCGCCCCGTCGCCGTGCCGCTTTTGGCGGCCTTGACGGCGCCAGTGCCGCAGATGGTGTGGGACGACATCATTCGCCGATCCGCGTTCATTGACCGCCGATTGGATCAATTTCCCGAGCCGACTCCGCAGAGCGATGTAATCACTCTGTGCATTCACAGCTGGATTTACACGATTGAAGCGACCGACCCAGCAGGTCAGGCCGGATCGGCGCCGGCGCTTCGGCGCCGAACTGAAGACGGCTGTGCCAACGGGCTGACGGAGGCTTATGCGAACGAGATTGATCGTGCGGCGCTCGCTTTGCTTCCGCAATGCGCCGCCCTGGACCCGAGCCAGCACCGCAACGAAGCAAGTGCGCTCCTCGCCTGCGGCATACTTGGTGGCGACAGGATGGCGGCGGCCGGAGCGCGCAATGCGATCGGTCCGCTGCTCCATGCGCGGCGGGCAGAGGACGCGGACTCGATCGCAGGCCTGTTCGACTTCGAAACCGTCATGGATTGGAATGGTGAGCGCCGCACTCGGCTTGACCCGCAGGTGGCCGCGCGATGGTGGATAGCCAAGGCGCTCGAGCCCGAATCTTCGGGTTTCTTCCTCGATAACATCGATGGTCTGACTGCCGTTCGTGTCCGTGTGCGCGGTCGCTTCGCGCGCTGGGTCGAAGCGCCTGGCCAGCCGGACCGAGTCCTCGAGGCGGCACGGGCCGAGCTGATCCTCACTGCATCAAATGGCTCATTCAGGATCGCTTCGGCGACGATCGGACGTTTCGAGCGGGTTCGCCGCTAGAGCGATGGAAGACATGAGCGGCGACCATCCGCGCTTCAAAAAACTCCTTGAGTTCCTGCAGCGAGTGCCAGCCGTGCAAACCAACACGACGCCCTCCCGGGGCTTTGGGTCCGGAAGCGACGATCAGCATTGGTGGGTCAAATTCTCGCTCGATATTGAACATCCGCTTGCCTGGAGCGTGGTCCAGGAGCTTGCCTATGTGCTCAACGCATTGTCGGTGCAGGAGCGACTTCCGACCACGTTCAAGCCCGTGTCGCACCGCCTTACCTCAATGGCGGGCCACATGATTATCTTGGATGGGTCATTGAATGCCCGACCAACAATATGAAGCCGGATATTGTTGCCGATTGGTTGGAGGGCCGCTTGCCCCGTCCCGTTGATGATGAGGGCGCGTGGTCCGATGAAGAGGAGGGATCGGCGTGACTGCGCACCCGCAATTGGGTGCGCTTCCGGAGGTGGAGCTGGTCGATCTGCGCCGCACGAACCGCTGGACGCCGCAAAAAAGGAGTTTACTCGCATCGGAACATAAGGTAAACACTCCGACGAAATCAATGCTGAGAGGTGCGCCCGCGGTCCAGCCGTCCGGGCGCTTTTTCATATTCGTCGCCTTTCTCGCGAAACGCCAGGCCACGCCCCGCATGCGGGACAGAATCACTGCTAACCCCATGGCAAACAACGGGGAAACACTATTAGGGGTAATGACTATTTTCGCCGATTTAGCAATTACCCCCGCCTCTCTGAGTCTCGTTCATAAAAGCATGAGCGGCGATCAGCGCCGCGGCGCCTCAGGGGGAGCAACCTCGCGCGAACTCACGTGATTCAACGCGATGACCCAGCGGCCGTCGACCTTGCGCATCAGGCGCGTGTTGATGCCGTCCTGCGGCCGGTCGCCGCCTTCGAGCCGGTAGCGTCCGATCAATTGCGCCGCGTCGGGGCCGAGCATCTCGATCCTGATGTCCCAGAAATGGAGCCGTCCGCGCCGCTCGGGCGCGCGGCCATAGTCGCGGACATAATGGTCGAGCGTGCCCTGCCAGTCCCGCTGGAACTGGCCGCGCGACACGAACACCACGTCGGGATTCTTGAACCCGGCCATGTAGCCGCGGAAATCGCCGCGGTTCCAGGCCGTTTCCATGTCACCGATGACATGGCGGATCGCGGCTTCCTCGGCGGCGGGATCATAAGCCGGCTGGCGCGCGCAGGCGGCGACGAGGAGGAGCAGGGCGAAGGCGAAATGGCGCATGGGGCGAGGCTATGCGGTTTCGCGCGATCGGGATAGTGAGCCTATCGCGAAGACGGCGACGCCTCGAACAAGGCCAGCCATTCGGCGGCCTGCTCGGGTGCGTAGAACAGCAGCTCGGGCGGATGGTCGCGCCATGCGATCCGATGTCCGGCAAAGGCGGTGAAGCCGCCGGAACGATGGCTTGGTACGCCAAAGGCCGCGGCCATGGCGGCCAGGATCGGTCGCCGCTCGGCCGCCGAAACCATGATCCAGACCATCGCCAGCCGGTCGTCGCCGAACACGAACTCGGCATGCCGGCCCCGGCCGAGGAACGCGAAGCCCTCGCAATCGATTTGCCGCTGGCGACGGACGCCGGTCAGGAAGGGCAGTGCGATCGGCCGGTCGCGCAGGCGGGTGCAGCGCGACGCCAGCACGCGCTGGACTTCGGCCGCCGGCGCGTCCCAGCGCAACACCTCGGGCAGGCGGATCTGTGGCGTGCTTGCCTGCAGGATCAAGGTGGCGAGCGGCGCAAGCATCTCAGCGGGCGGCGGGCGGCGGGCGGTCGGCCTCCGCGACGATATTGCGGGCCCCGGCATTGGCCGGGTTGAGCGCGAGCGAGCGGCGATAGCTGGCGATGCCCTCGGCCCGCATCCCAGCGGCGAGCTGTGCTTCACCGAGACTGTCCCAGACATACCAGCTGTCGGGATAGACTTCGGTGTTGATGCGGAAGGTCTCGAGCGCGTCGGCCAGACGTCGGGCGCCGAGCAGGCGATAGCCGGCCGCGTTCATCGCCAGCATGTCGGCCGCCCGCCACCAGGCGAGACCGGCGAAGCGGGCTCGCCTGGCTTCGTAGGTCCGGCGGACGGCGGCGGCGCCCTCAGCCTCGGCGACGATCGGCAGCGCGCGCATTTCGGTTCCGGAGAGGATGGCGTCTACGGCGGGGTCGCGGCCGGCGATATAGTCCGCGCTGCTGAACTGCGCCGGAACGTCGAGGGGCGTGTAGACGTCCTCGATCGCCTGCGCCGGTCCATGCCAGGCGGTCGAGAAGGTGAGCTGGAGACCCGCCTCCGCATAGATCATCTGCTCCGCATTGCCGGCATGGCGAAAGCCGGCGCCGGCGGGCTCGCCGACGAAGCTTGCCGAGAGGTGCTCGCGGAACGCCTCGGTGAGATTGACCGCGGCGCTGAACGTCTTGCGTCCGGTCAGCACATAGAGTTCGCGCCAGGGCGGATTGTCGCCGCGCCGAATGAATTCATGGATGATGGCCGGGATCTTCGAGCCGTCGCCGCCGCTATTGTAGCGCAGGTCGACGATCAGGCGGCGCGGCCGCTGGCGGTCGACCGCTTCGAGCGCTCGCCGGAAGAAGGCCGGCAGCGTCTCGTTGGGCGCGTCGAGCACGTAATTGACCTGGATGTAATAGGCGTCCTGCGCCGGAAGCGGCACGGCTATGAAATGGCGCCGGTACTGGAGGTGGAGCGGCCGCGCCGGGTCCGGGGTGCGGAAGCGGTCGGCGCCGAGCCCGCGATAGGCGCTGATCCAGTCGGTATAGGCGCCGAAGCCCACCCCGAACACTTCGCTGCGATTGCGCCATTCCATCGTCGCGTCTCCGGGCAGGGCGGCGAGATCCACGATCTCGGCGCGCCGGCCTGGTCGGCGGACCCGCAGCCGCAGCGAGCCGTCAGCCGATGTGAGGCCAAGCCCGCGCATCAGCCCCTGGTTGCTCGCGGCGAACACATTCTCGAGCGCGCCGATATCGTTGTCGGCGCCGATCAACGTACGCGCGTGGTCGATCGCCTCGATCGCCGGCCGGCCGCCAATCTCGATCACCTGGGCGCCCGCGAGGTCGGCGCGGCTGCGATGGGCGCTTACGATGTAGATGCCATCGCTGAACTGGTAGAATCGGACCGGGTACCAGATTTTGAACGGGCCGTTCAGCAGGTCCATGAACGTGTGGCCTTCGCCGATGGCGGCGAAGAGCTGGAGGGCGCGCACCGCGCGCTGCTCCTCGGTCAGGGTGGGGAGCGAGTCCTCCAGCGCCTGCAGGCGGCGTCCGAATTCGCGGCGGCCGATCCGCGTGAAGGGATCGGGATGGCGCAGCCGCAAAGTGTCGCTGGCGGCCTCGAGGGCCTGGCGCCACTGCGCCGAGCTCGGCGCAGGCGCATCCTGCGCCGCGGCCGGAGCGCTCAACAACAGGAACAGGAGCAGGAGCAGGACGATACGAGACATGGCGGACTCCCGAGGCTGCCGACCGGCGCTAGCGGGCCGGCAACCGGTCGTCTTGTCTCAAACAAACATGCGCCGATAAGTGGCGGGCGGCATGCCATAGAGGCCGCGGAAGCGCCGCGACAAATGGCTCTGGTCGGCGAAGCCGCAGTCGAGGGCGATTTCGGCGATCGGCTGCCTGGCGGTGCGCAGCCGTTCGGCGGCGTCGGCGAGGCGCAGCGCCATCTGATACTCGCCGGGAGTCGATCCGCAATGGCGGCGAAAGACGCGGGCGAGGTGAACCGGATGGACGCCGGCATCCCGCGCAAGGGCGGCGATTGGAACCGCGTCGCGCGGCGTGGCGCGCAGCCGCTCGATCGTCCGCTCGAGCCAGGTCGGCCGCCCTCTTTCGTCCTGAGGATCGCCGCCCGTCTCTCCGAACAGCTCCAGGCAAAGCCATTCGGTCACTTCCGCCTGGCGGTTGGCGCAGGCGCGCAGGATTCGCCGCATCGCCGCATGCTGGCGCGGCGCTTCGAGACGCGTCGGCGCCGAAGGCAGTCCGAGCGCGACGGCTTCGCGGCTGCGGTCGGCGTCGAGCTCGATCGAGAAGAACAGGCCGGGGCCTTCGAACCGGTCGTCGTGCCAGGTGCCGGGGGGATTGTAGATCAGGATCGGCAGCGCGCAGTTCCGGACGGCCCGGGCCTGCGTCCGGTAGCGGCCGCCGATGACCAGCATGAAATGTCCGGTCTCGTGACCGTGCGGCTCGACCGCGTCGCCCCATCGGTCCGCCGCCCATCGGCCAAGCGCGAAGCCGCCGGCGCTCCAGGCGGCCTTTGCGCTGCCGATGAAGCCTGGCTCGATCACCGGCATCGCCGCCCGATCAGAAGCGTTCGCCTTTCTCCGCTTTCTCGCGCAGCAGGGGAGAAATGTCGAAATCGTGCTTCTCGAGGCCGGCGACGATCTTGGCCAGCCCTTCGCTGCCGGCCCAGAACATCGGGCCGCCGCGATAGACCGGCCAGCCATAGCCGTAGACCCAGACGACATCGATATCGGAGGCGCGCTGGGCCATGCCCTCCTCGAGGATCTTCGCGCCCTCGTTGACCATCGGATAGAGCGTCCGCTCGACGATCTCCTCGTCGGTGATCTCGTGCTGCGGCGTATTGGTCTTCTGGCGGAAGTCCTCGATGATCTCGGCGACGCGTGGGGACGGGGAGGGGGTGCGCTTCTCGTCATAATCGTAGAAGCCGGCGCTCTTCTTCTGGCCCCAGCGGCCCTCAGCGGCGAGCGCGTCTCGGATATTCTCGATCCGGGTCGGGTCGCGATGCCAGCCGATGTCGACGCCGGCGAGGTCCGACATCTGGAACGGCCCCATCGGCATGCCGAAATCGACATGGACCTTGTCGATCTGCTGCGGCGTCGCGCCTTCGAGCAGCAACTTCATCGCCTCCACCTGGCGGGGCATCAGCATGCGGTTGCCGATGAAGCCGTGGCAGACGCCCGCCACCACCGCGACCTTCTTGATCCTCTTGGCGAGCTGCATCGCGGTGACCAGCACGTCGGGCGCGGTCTTGGCGCCGCGCACCACTTCGAGCAATTTCATGACATTGGCCGGCGAGAAGAAATGGAGGCCGAGCACGTCCTGCGGCCGCGAGGTGCTCGCCGCGATCTCGTCGATGTTCAGATAGGAAGTGTTGGAGGCAAGGATCGCGCCGGGCTTGGCGATCTTGTCGAGCTTGCCGAATATCTCCTTCTTCACGTCCATGTCCTCGAACACGGCCTCGATGATCAGGTCGCAATCGGCGAGGTCCTCGAGGTTGAGCGTCGGCTTGAGCGCGCCCATCGCCGCTTCGACCTGGTCGGAGGTCATCCGCCCCTTGGCGGCGCTCGCCTCGTAATTCTTGCGCATCACGCCGGTGCCGCGGTCGAGGGCCTCCTGCGCCATTTCGACGATGGTCACCGGCACGCCGGCCGACAGGAAGTTCATCGAGATGCCACCGCCCATCGTGCCGGCGCCAATCACGCCGACCCGCTTGATGTCGCGCGGCCTGGTGTCCTCGGGAAGACCGTCGATCTTGGCCGCCTTGCGCTCGGCGAAGAAGAAATATTGCTGGGCGCGCGCCTGGGTGCCGGTCATCAGCTCCATGAACAGACGGCGTTCTTCGAGCACGCCTTCGGCATAGGGCTTGGCCACCGCCGCCTCGATCGCGCGGACATTATATTCGGGCGCGTCGAAGCCCTTGAACTTGCGCGCATTGGCCTTGCGGAAATCGTCGAAAATAGACGGATTGGCCCGGGCCTCCTCGATCTTGTCCTGCCGCTCGCTGGACTTGGGGATCGGGCGAATGACGCTCACCTCCTCGGCAAAGGCGACCGCATGCTGCTCCAAATCACCCTCGATCAGCCGGTCGACCAGGCCAATGTCATGCGCCTCCTTCGCGCCGATCGGATTGCCCGTCGCCGCCATTTCCAGCGCCTTGGCCACGCCCGCCACGCGCGGCAGCCGCTGCGTCCCGCCAGCGCCGGGAATGAGGCCGAGCTTGACCTCGGGCACGCCGAGCTTCGCCGAGGGGACTGCCACGCGGTAGTGGCAGGACAGGGCGACTTCGAGGCCGCCGCCAAGCGCGGTGCCGTGGATCGCGGCGACCACCGGCTTGGTGCAATTCTCGATGATGTCGACCACGGTCGGCAGCATCGGCAGCATCATCGGCTTGCCGAACTCGGTGATGTCGGCGCCGGCGAAGAAGGTCTGTCCCTGGCAGATGATCACCACCGCCTTCACTGCATCGTCGCCGTCCGCCTCGGCGATCGCGGCGACCAGTCCCTCGCGCACCGCGTGGCCGAGCGCGTTGACCGGCGGGTTGTTCGAAGTGACGATCAGCACGTCGCCATGCTTGCGGGTGGATATCGGGCTCATCTTGGTCTCCGTGGCTTCAGAAGGACGTGCGTCCATATTCCTGGCGGTAATGGGGGTGCGATGCGGACAGGCCGCCGTCTACGACCAGGGCGTGGCCGTTGACGTAGGAAGAATCGTCCGAGGCGAGGAACAGTGCGGCTTGCGCGATCTCGCTCGGCTCACCGCCGCGCTTGAGCGGATTCAGATGGCCGATCATCTCTTCCTTCCCGGCCGATCGCGCCATGTCGTAGATCGGCTGGGTCATGCCGGTCTCGATCAGCCCGGGGCAGATCGCATTGACCCGGATGTTGGCGCCGCAAAGCTGGGTGGCGGCGACTTCGACCAGGCTGATCACGCCCGATTTTGACGCCGAATAAGCGGGCCCGCCCGCGCCGGCGCGGATGCCGGCGACGCTGGCGGTGCAGATGATCGATCCGCCGCCGCGCTCTTTCATCACCGGAGCGGCGTGCTTGATTGCCAGGAACGGACCAATGAGGTTAACGCGGAGGATCTCCTGCCAGTCGGCCGGGGTTTGTTCGAAAATCGACGCGAGGCCGCCGGAGATGCCGGCATTGGCGAAGAAGATGTCGAGACCGCCATGCTCGGTCACGGCGCGTTCGACGAGCGCGACGACATCATCCTCGCTCCCGGCGTCAGCGGCGAGCACGCCTTCCGATGCGTTCACGTCGGCCGCGATCACGGTCGCCCCCTCCGCGGCGAACAAGGCCGCCGTCGCCTTGCCGATCCCCGACGCGGCGCCGGTGACGATTGCGATCTTGCCCGAAAGACGTCCCGTCATTCTGCCTCCTTCTTCCTCCCCCTCAAGGGGGAGGGTTCTATAGCCCGACCCCCGTCGTCGCGCCGCCGTCGACGACGATCGCCTGCCCGGTCATGAAGGTCGACGCCGACGAGGCGAGGAAGACGGCGGCGCCGGCGATCTCGTGCGGCTCGCCGATCCGCTGCATCGGCGTGTGCATCGTCACCGCGGCGAGCGTCTGCGGATTCTCCCACAGCGCCTTGGCGAAATCGGTCTTGATCAGGCCCGGCGCGATGCAATTGACCCGCACCTGGCGCGGTCCGAATTCGGCGGCGAGGTTGCGGGCAAGCTGGAAATCAGCCGCCTTGGAGATGTTGTAGGCGCCGATCACCTTCGACGACGTGAGACCGCCGATCGAGCTGACGATGATGATCGATCCCTCGCCGCGCTCGAGCATTTCGGGCGCGACCATCGAGATCAGCCAGTGATTGGCGATGACATTATTGTCGAGGATCTTGCGGAACTGATCGTCCGAAATCCCCGCCATCGGCCCGTAATAGGGGTTGGACGCCGCGTTGCAGACGAGGACGTCGATCCGCCCGAGCTGCTTCCTGGTCTCGTCGGCCAGGGTCTGGAGCTCTTCCTTGGAGGAGATGCTGGCGGGGATGACGATCGCCGCATCCGGGTGCCGCGCGTTGATCGCGTCGGCGACTTCCTGGCAGGCCGCGGCCTTGCGCGAGGAGATCACCACCTTCGCGCCATGATCAGCCAAGGCTTCGGCGATGGCCCGGCCGATGCCGCGCGACGAGCCGGTGACGATGGCGACCTTTCCGGTCAGGTCGAAGTGATTCATTTCTTTTGTTCCTCCCTGTCGCCTGCGGCGATGGGGAGGGGGACCAGCCGAAGGCTGGTGGAGGGGCAAAAGGCGCCCCTCGCCCCTCCACCGCCTTTCAGGCGGTCCCCCTCCCCATCCGCTTCGCGGACAGGGAGGATAGAAAGCGGTTCACTCCGCATGCTTGGCGAACTCCAGACGCGCAATCGCCCGGTTGTGGACCTCGTCCGGGCCGTCGGCGAGACGCAGGGTGCGGATGCCGGCCCAGCTCGCCGCCAGCCCGAAATCCTGGCTGACGCCGGCGCCGCCATGCGCCTGCACCGCGTCGTCGATGATCTGCAGCGCCATTTGCGGCGCATAGACCTTGATCATCGCGATCTCGGCCTGGGCGGCCTTGTTGCCGGCCTTGTCCATCAGGTCGGCGGCCTTGAGGCACAGGAGCCGCGACATGTCGATGTCGATCCGCGCGCGTGCCACGCGCTGCTCCCAGATGCTGTGCTCCATCAGCCGCTTGCCGAACGCGACCCGCGACTGCAGCCTCTTGACCATTGCCTTCAGCGCCTCCTCGGCCGCGCCGATCGTGCGCATGCAATGGTGGATGCGCCCCGGCCCGAGCCGCCCCTGCGCGATCTCGAAGCCGCGCCCCTCGCCGAGCAGCAGGTTTGTCGCCGGGACGCGCACGTCCTTGAGCGCGATCTCCATATGGCCGTGCGGCGCGTCGTCATAACCATAAACGGTGAGCGCGCGCTCGACATGGAGGCCGGGCGCGTCGAGCGGGACCAGGATCATCGATTGCTGGCGGTGCTTGTCGGCATTCCTGTCGGTCTTGCCCATCAGGATCGCGACCTTGCAGCGCGGATCGCCGGCGCCGCTCGACCACCATTTGCGGCCGTTGATCACATAATCGTCGCCGTCGCGGGCGATGTCGCATTCGATGTTGGTCGCATCGGAGGATGCCACCGCCGGCTCGGTCATCAGGAAGGCGGAACGGATCTCGCCGTTCATCAGCGGCTTCAGCCACTGCTCCTTTTGTTCGCGCGTGCCGTAACGGTGAAACACCTCCATATTGCCGGTGTCCGGCGCTGAGCAGTTGAACACCTCGCTCGACCACATGATCCGGCCCATTTCCTCGGCGCAGAGGGCATATTCGAGATTGGTGAGCTGGGTCCCTTCGAATTCGAAGCTTTCGTCGACATGCCTGAGTGCATGGCCCGGCGGCATGAACAAATTCCACAGGCCGGCCGCCCTCGCCTCGGGCTTCAGCTCCTCGATCACCGGCAGGGGCTGCCAGCGATCGCCCTCGTTGAGCTGGGATTTGTAATCGCCCATGCGCGGCCGAATCCGAGTCTCGATGAAGTCCTTCACCCGGTCCCGATAAAAAGCCTGCCGTTCCGTAAGGTCAAAATCCATCGGGCCGGAATCCCTTCGTTTCTGCGCGGCTCTCGCTGCCAGAAATGGCCGAATTGCGCCAGTGCGCGCAGCATCTTCGCCGGATTGTTCAGCTTCCCGCAATTGTAACTGAACGGCCGCCACCCCATATCGTTTCGGCCGCGTTGATGCGACCACCGCCGTCCATCGGCACACAGGCCACATGAAAGGGTAAGCTCATGAGCAGCGCTCCGTTCGGCACCGAAGACGGCATGACTGCCGCACCGTCGAAGATGGCTGCGCCGCAACCCCTGCGCGCCGGCAAGCGAGCCGAGGATACCGGCGCCGGCTGCCGCGCCAATGCCGCCGCCGATCTCGCCCGGGCTCACGCACCGGGCGGCGACTATATGCGCGAGCGGCTGGAGCAGAGCGCCGCGGTGTGGGCCGAGCGCGCCAGCCTGCTCGAGCGGCTCGAGGACAAGTTCAATCGGCGGACGCTGCCCGCCTGACCTTCGCGCTCAGGCGGCGCCGCGCTTGCGCAGCTTCCAGGTCAGCCCGGGCAGCTTCTCCATCGCCTTCCCGCATACGCCGCAAACCGTCACGAAATGGCCGCCTTCCCAGCGACTCACCTTCGTATCGGCGACGTGGGTGCCGAGCCAGTCGTGCAGGCTCACAGCGCGTGGCCGGCGATGCGGCCTCGCTTCGCCAGCGCGTTCGATGCGACGCGCGTCATGCCGATCGCCGCGCGCGGGCGGCAGATCCAGAAAGTCTTGGGCATTGTCATTACCCTGGCTAGCAAGCGGGAGCACGTGCGTGTCTCTCAGTCACGGGAGGCTTGCGGACGAAAGCAGGTGATGCGTGCAGCCTAGCAGCCCGGAGTCGAAAGGGCGAGTTTATTCGCGGGCAATTCCAGCGCAATGCGTCAGCCGGCCGGCGCTCAGCGCTTCGAAGCCGCCTTGGCCGATCGTCGGCGAACCGACTTCACCGTCGATTGGGGCGGCGTCTGGTGTTGGGCGGACCGCCGTCCGCACCGGCGCCGTGGGGGGCAGGGGTCGGTGAAGAGGCCTCCGCCACGCGCTTTTTCAGCAAATCCATCATTTCGCGCGTCATGACGTCGACGATACCATCGAGCTGACTTCCCCGATTGGCGTTGACGAGCTTGCTGATATCGCTCTGGACCGCGTCGAGGGCTTTCCCCATCATCTCCTCAATTGCTTTTTTCGAAACGTTTGCTTCTTTCGACACGTATGCTTCGGTCATTGCGTCCCCCTCTCCGACAGCCGCGTTGCTGGCCGCCGCTTTCGCACTACCCAAATGCACCGGCCGGGCCTCAGCCCGACGGCGTCGCGTTAGCCTGGGCGACCGAGGCGTCGAACTGGGCCTTGGTCGTCTGCAGTAGCAGGCCGCGGGAATTCTTGCCGAACGCCTCCACCGGGATCCGCGCCCGCCCGACAGCGGTGACGATCACCGCGCCTTCGGCATCGACGGATTCGATCGTGCCGAGCTGGACGCCGGCGCTGTCGCTGACCGCAGCGCCCGCGATGACATCGGCGGCGGTCGCCGGCCGGGCTCGGTCGGAATTGGCGCTCAAATTGCGGCGGTTCTGGCGCTCGCCGTTGATGCGCCGGTTCATTTCGTCGATCTGATCGGCCATCCCCGGCGTGTTGCCGGTCACGCCACCGGTCAGGCCGCCCGGCGGTGCATTGCCGCCAGGCGTCCCCATCGGCGGCCCACCCGCAGGAGGGCCTTGGCCCGAAGCGGCGGCGGCGGCGAGCGCGAGAGCGGCGAGCGCGGCGAGACGAGGCAAAAGGCGGGCCATGGCAACCTCCAAGAATCCGCCCTCTTTATCGCGCCGTGAGGGCCGCAGGTAAAGCCGCGCCTGCATAGCCGCGCAATAAACAATCGCAGGTGACTGTGCCTGTTCTCGCCGGCGGACGATCCGCTGCTATGAGTTGGTCGCGATCACAGCCTGATTTCTTCGCGCGGCGCCTCTGGCACGCGCGTGATCCCCTCGACGCGGCCTTTGCCTTCGGACGGGAGGGCGGCTTCCACCGCGGCCAGTCCCGCGTCGCTCTCCACCGCAATGTCGATCGGCCTCCCGCCCAGCGCCTCATGGTGCGTGTTGAGGAAGGCGCGCACCGCCTCGACGCTGCCAAGGGCGGCCTGAGCCAGCTGTACCACCTTGCCCTGCCGCACGCTCGCTTCGCGGGACAGGCTCGGCGCCTTGCGTGACTTGCGGAAGGACGGAGCGCTCACCGGCCGTCGCCCGCCGGTCGGCCGGGACCGTAAGGCGTCGGTGGCCGGCGCAAATCGCAGGCCGAGCCTGGCAGCGACAGCTGCAGCGCGTCGCGTTCGCCCTGGGTGGCCGGGCTCGCGCCGGCGAGCATGAAGGTGAACCGGCCCGCGCCGTTGGCCAGATATATCTTCCTCATCGGGAATCACCTCGAATATGGCAAGCGGGAGCACGAACGTGTCTCTCTGTCACTGGGCGCTTGCGCAAGGTTCGCAGGTGATGATCCGGCCTAGCAGGATCGGGTTAAGATAGCGATCCTAATCGGACCGTGGCGTCGGTGGATAAGCCCGGATCGCGAGGGCGGATAGGTTTCGCCGCGCTGATGCGCGAAGCCCGTCCCCATTCCGATATGCATGGGCGCCGTCTCCTTCTCCACCGATTCGACCCGCTTGAAGCGGATTCGTTTGTGTCGCTTACAATATCAGGGCGAGGAGCCGAGGCAATCGGTCTTGACATCCGCCCCGATCCGGAGTGGCGCCTGTGCCTCGTTTGATCACCGCATCGAGGGCGAAGATGACCACAGGACGCATAGGAT